>Ga0209473_1000155_pt1 | contig 42823 bp, 44 predicted proteins | sample GraSoiAngelo_133_FD_185890 | JGI IMG/M metagenome (GOLD analysis project Ga0209473, IMG submission 185890) | Grasslands soil microbial communities from the Angelo Coastal Reserve, California, USA - 14_0929_05_20cm (SPAdes) (version 2) | ecosystem: Environmental > Terrestrial > Soil > Grasslands ...
CCTTTTCGTGATCTTTCCAATACTGTGTTTATCCGGCCAGACCATTCTCTTCGTTCATCCACGCGATCACGCGAATCGTCCGCTTCGGTTTGAGACGAAGTTTTTGGATCACATTCGCCGCTTCCATCGAAACGGCGACGCCGGCACCGTCATCGATCGCGCCTGTGCCTAGATCCCACGAATCCAAGTGTCCGGAAATGATGATCACTTGTTCTGGATGTTCGCTGCCTTTGATGTCACCGATGACATTGTAGCTTTCAACATCCGGCAATTGCTGCGGCGTCAGAATTAGTTTCATTTTCACCGGTCCTTGCCGGACAAGATTGACAATCAAATCCGCGTCCTCCGCCGTGACTGCGGCGGCTGGAATTTTCGGTGCATCGTCTGCGTATTTTGTTTGTCCAGTGTGCGGAAGCCGGTAATCGGCTCCCCCGACTGAACGAATCAAACACGCAACGGCGCCCTGTCGCGCGGCCGCGCTCGGACCATCGCCGCGATAAACAACTGCTTCACCGTACGCTTCGCCACCACGACCTTCTCCGGCCATCTGTTTGTCGAACGGATAATTGAAGAGCACGATCTTGCCCGCAACTTTGTCGCGAGGCAGCGATTTTAGTTCATCAAAATTTCTGACCGCAATCACGTCGGCCTCGATTCCATCTGGGGGCGTCGCCACGCTTGGCCCGAGCGCACAGAGCACAATTTTCTGCGTGGTGTTCTGCGCTTGCCCGGGAAATTGAACCAACGCTGCTGTCTCTTCACCGCGCACCCAGTGCGGCACCATGACTCTCTCGAGCTTTGCTTCGCAGCCGATGGCCTTCAATTCGCTGGCGACGTACTCAACCGATTTGGCGGCCTGCGCCGATCCGCTCAAACGCGGCCCGATGTTATTCGCCAGATGTGTGACCTGTTTGTATGCGTAATCGCTGTTCAAAGCTGCTTGCTGCAGTCGTTTCAATTCCGCCAGCGTCTGCGGCGAAAAGATCATCGGCGTCGCAGTTGGTGAGGGGGTGGGCGTCGCTAATTGTGCGTCGCATCGCCCAGTATAAAAAAAGAGAAGCCAAATCGGGACAATCCAGGTTTTCATTCTGTGCCGCCAAGAAATTGGAGTAACGCGTCGTTAAATTTCTCCGGACATTCAACGTGCGGCATATGACCGCAGCCGTCTATGATACGCAGCCGGGAAGCGTTGATCTCCTTATTGAATCGTGCAGCGAAGTTGACCGGAATCAGTTTGTCATCGCGACCCCAAAGAATGAGCGTCGGCTTCTCCATCGCGCCAAGTCGACCGTCGAGGACATTCTCGCCGCGGCGCATGGAGTCGAGAAGCTGGCTGACGGTGTAGCTGTCGCCGGCGGCCACTCGCTGCTTAAACGCAAGATCGACATCTTCATAGAAGCGCTTGTCGCGAAATGTTAGCGGGCCCAGATATCGAATATCTTCGCGGCTCGCTAAGTGGAGCGCATTCAGCGCGCGCGGATCCATGGTTTTTGCCAACGCCGCGTAGCCTGCTGCATCGGAAAGGACAAGCCGTTCAATTCGATCCGGGTGTTTCAAGGCAAAATCGGCGGCCACCCATCCACCAAGTGAATTGCCGACAAGCGATGCGCGCTTGATTTTCAGCTCATTCAAGAAGCCATCGAGAAAATCGACAAATGTACTGACGCGATAATTAAGCAGCGGTTTATCCGAACGACCGAATCCAACCTGATCAAGCGCAATAACGCGATGTTTCGCCGCGAGCGCCGGCATAACCGCTCCCCAAACGCCGACGTCATCAGCGAGGCCGTGCAGCAAGATCACGGTTGGGCCGGCTCCAACATCGACATAGTGAATTCTCGCGCCAAACACAGTGACGAATTTCCCGATTGTCGGAATCGCCTCGTCTTTCGATGCCGATCCTGCTACAGTCGTTATCTGTTGCGCAGACGCTCGCTCCGCACAGAAAGCCAGGGCCATCGCCAGAACAATGCTTGGGCGAAAAAGACGCATTGCGGAGATTCCTCGGTCCGGGCCGGACTGGCAAATCGCTTCGAATGACAAAAGGAGGCGATCGTCGTGACTATTCGCTACTCACTTGCTCAGCTCGCCCGGCCTTCGTCGAAATCGATCAGATCAGGAATGGTGACGATGTCAGTGCGATCCGCGATGCCGTGTTTGCGCTTTGCCTCTTCCAAGTTTGGGGTAGCGAAATCGCGCCAGCCTAACTTCGAGGCGAACCCATTCCAAACGACTAAATCGCCTTGATTGAGGCGTCGGCCTTTCTCGAAGCACCATTCGAGGATCTCTTCATTGGTCCCGCCTTGGAGCACTCGGTCGCGGAGATCTCGATAATGGACCCGCAGAAAATTACAGCACACCCCATCCGCCGCTTTCACCGCACCCAGGTTCTTATGGTAGTCCTCGTGCAGCTCGCGGCGGGCGTGGAGCCGAATCTTGTCCAGCATTCGCGGGAAATACATCATGCCATTCGTCATCTCTTTCGGGCTCTTCGGATAGGTGCTCATCCTTAAAAGTAATCGCCGTTTCCCGCGCTGCTGCAACCGCCGGCTAGTTCGCGCCGCTATCCATCAGCGCCAGGATCCGCTCCCGTTTCGCACCGTAATCGAGTGAGCGGAAGCGTCGGATTTCATTGAGGCGACGCATCCCGTTGAGCGTGTCGAGATAATGGGTGTAGTTTGCCGCAAGCTCGCTTGTCTCGAGATAACGGCCGCGGAGGTCTTTGTCGCGAAACGCCTCCGGGCATTGACGTGCAAAAAGATGAAAACGCAACCAGCGACGATCGGTTCGTGAAACGCGTTGAGTTTGTCGAAAAAAGGCGACAAACAAAAGGAGAACAAGGTAAGTGTCGACCTGCGCCTGAAGCTCAAGGTTACGGGCGAAATCTTCAGATGCGACCTCGCGCGCGCCGCTCTTGAACTGAAGCGCGGCATGCAGGGCGTGATTGATTTCTTCTACAAACATGATGAGCGACCGGATGTTGCGATTGGACAATCCGCCACGCGGATCGTGCTGTTCGAGTTGTTCAATCAACCAGCGCGAATAATAAATGCCGACGTAAAGCTGGTCCCCGGCGCGGCGTAGAAATGTGCGCGCGAGCTCACTCAACTCGCGGGCAGATTTCCCCGCCAGGATCGACAATTGCGCACAACGCGTCCGATCGATCAGGCAATCTTCCAGATTAATTCCGACCTGCGCATAGGTCCGTTCAAACAACTTCTGGATTTGGGTAAAGAGCGTCTCGTTCACAAGCTAAGCGACGAGCGTCCGGCAGCTGCCGGATCATCCAGATTGAGCAACTGATCGGAAAGGTGATTCAGTGCTATCCGGACTTCGCGAAAACGATCGGCCAACTCTTCGAATACATCGTCAAGCTCACACCGCCGCGCGGTCGCATGCGACGCGACAAGTTCGAAATTGGTCCGGCCGATTTGCTCATAAAACTTCATGTCCGGTCCGCCGCGCAAACTGCGGCGCTGTGTGTTCTCATGAAAAATGCCGGTGATGAAAAGCGAGTAATTGCCAATGTGTGCACGAAGCAAAAACGCTTGTTCGGGAGTCGCACGGGTCAGCGCGATGAGCATGTCGGAAAGATATTGCTGAGCGCGATGATCGATCTCGTCCGACATCTGCAACCGGTTCGCGCGCGAAAAAGTTTCAAGCAACGACGCGACGTAATCGCAAAGTTTGCGGTCGCCGATCCCGCCCTGCTGCAAAACGTGCCGGGCCAAAACATAAAAATAAAACTGCGACGATATCCGGAGATGTTCGCAATTCGATAAAATAGCCTGAACCAATCGCGGATGATCGAGAATGGAATCGCGCGTTTCGACATCGCTCAAAAGATCGACCAGTGAAACGTGGTCTGTTTGCGAGCGCGCGAGTGTGCGCACGATGAAGTCGAAATCGGCGGCGGTAAACCGCGCCCGACAATTCGCCCGGACCATCGGGAACTCGTTATGGGCAAGCGATGCGGCTGTGGCAAGCCAAATCGGCCGATAAATTGCGAGCCATTTGGTTGCGTGCGAGCCTTCGTACGATGTTTCATCGCAAATCGACTCTGGCTGTTTTGCTCGGGCTGATTTTTCTTTCGTTTTTCGGGACGCTGGCCGTGAGCGCGTGGATGTTCCCGCAAAATTACGACTGGCGTTACCGCGTCATCTCGAACCTGCTCTCGCCGCGCGATAATCCCGCCCATTATTGGTTGGCCGCCATCGGTCTGGCGGTGACGGCGTTGTTGATGCTGCCGTTCGCCGGACACTTGCGGCGGCATTTGGAAGTCGCTTCGCCGCGTGTTGCGCGGATGAGCAGCGGAGCTTTTGCAGCGGGAAGTATCGCGCTGATTTGCGCGTGCTTTATTGTGCCCCAGCACGTGCATGATGTATTCGGAGTTCGGCGGGTGCACGAATTTTTTGGCCGGTCCGCTGCGGGATTCCTCGCAATTGGAATGTTGTGCAGCTGCTGGTGCGCCTGGAAGGGCTGCAGACGAAGCCTGTTCGCGACGCCATTGTTTTGCATTTGGTCGCTGGTAACCCTCGTGCCACTTGCTGGCATTTTCGTGAGCGAATGTTTATTAATGCTTACGCGAATGAAACCGGCTTGGGCGACGCCGATCCGCACCGAGCTACGGCACTCCGTGTTCTGGCACCTTGGTTTTTGGGAATGGACGGGCGCGGCGGCAGTATTCGTATTTCTTTGCGCGGCTGTTTTCTTAACGCCGCCACAGACAACTCACCCTAGGAACTCATCAGGCGTAAGGTGCCTAGGGATAGATGGAGCCCGCCAATCACCTGATGTCGACCAGCCTCAACCAAATCTGCTACAAAAAGGTTTTGTCGATAGTTGAGTCCGTAGTGATGCGCCTATTACAACGGAATCCGAGATATAGACTATCGATTGGATATCGAGAATGGAGCCAAAAAATGCGGCCGCGTCCCGGCTCACTCGCTGGCGCCAATTTGCTGTAGCATCGTCGCCATGTCCCAATAGTGGCGCATCGATTTCGCTTTGCCGCCGGCGATCTCAAGGATTTGGCACGCCCGAATCTCGATTGACTTGCCCCTTGCTGGTATTTGACGCGTTGCGGCCTGCAAGGGTCCTTTGTGGGTGCCGCGCCAGGTGACTTCCAACACCACGGTGTCCCCGCTCGCGTAGGCGTTGTGGAACGTAGCCTTCGAATCCGGGAAAGCCGTACCCCAACCCTGCCAGGCGGCGATTACCTGGTCAGCCCCTTGAATCTTCCGTTGCGTCGCAACCTCGTCGTAGAGAAAACCCGGCGTGACAGCCGCCTTCACGGCCTCCCAGTCCTTGTTGTTGTAGGCGATACTGGGCGCTTTGGCTGCGTCGATAAGTGATTGCAGTGACATGATGGTCTCCTATGGTTGTGATTGTTGATTATCGGTGCCGACACAGTGCCGCTGGTAGAATACCAAGGCAAGGCCACACTTTTGCTCAAGGTAATTGTCGGTTACGAATGGGCGCTCTAATTCTGCAAAAGCAAAACAGCCGGGCCATTTCTGACCCGGCTGCTGTAATTTATTGTTTGCGTCGGCTTAGCCCCCGAAATTCTTCGGGGTTAATACCGAATTTTCTTCGGCATCAATAATCCATGCCGCCCATACCGCCCATTCCGCCGCCGGGCATCGGAGGAGTTTTTTCCTTTTCAGGAATCTCCGTCACGAGCGCTTCGGTGGTGAGCAACAGACCGGAGATCGACGCGGCGTTTTGCAACGCGGTGCGTGCGACCTTGGTTGGATCGACAATCCCCGCTTTCACCAAGTCGGTGTATTCGTCAGCGGAGACATCGTAGCCTTCGTTGCCTTTGCGTTTCTTGACTTCTTCAACGACGAGGGCGCCTTCCTTGCCCGCGTTGTCAGCGAGTTGACGCGTCGGCTCTTCCACGGCGCGGCGCACAATGGCGACGCCCACTTTCTCGTCGGCTTCGAGGTCTTTGATGTTGTCGAGCACTTTCTGCGTGCGCAGGTATGCGACACCGCCCCCTGCGACGATGCCTTCCTCAACCGCGGCGCGAGTAGCGTGCAACGCATCTTCGACGCGCGCTTTCTTCTCCTTCATCTCGGTCTCGGTCGCCGCGCCGACATTGATGACGGCCACGCCGCCCGCGAGTTTCGCGAGACGTTCCTGGAGTTTTTCGCGATCGTAATCGCTCGTCGTTTCTTCGATCTGACGACGGATTTGTGCGATTCGCCCTTTAATATCGACCTGCTTGCCTTCGCCTTCGACAATGGTGGTGTTCTCTTTGTCGATGGTGGCGCGCTTGGTCCGGCCAAGATCTTCCAGCTTCACGTTCTCGAGCTTGATGCCGAGATCTTCCGTGATGCAACGACCACCGGTCAGCACCGCAATGTCTTCCAGCATCGCCTTGCGACGATCACCGAAGCCGGGCGCCTTGACCGCGCAGACTTGCAATGTGCCGCGCAATTTGTTCACGACCAAAGTGGCAAGCGCTTCGCCTTCCACGTCCTCAGCAATGATGAGGAGCGGCCGGCCGGCTTTCGCCACTTTCTCGAGTAACGGGAGCATGTCCTTCAAGCTCGAGATTTTCTTCTCGTGAATGAGGATATACGGATTTTCGAGCATGGCCTCCATCGCCTCCGCGTTCGTGACGAAGTAGGGCGACAGATAACCTTTGTCGAACTGCATGCCCTCGACGACTTCGAGCGTGGTCTCGATCGATTTCGCTTCCTCGACCGTGATCGTACCGTCCTTGCCGACCTTGTCCATGGCGTCGGCGATGATTTCACCGATCGTCTTGTCCCAGTTGGCCGAAACGGTCGCGACCTGTGCGATCTCGGTGCGATCACTGACTTTCTTCGAGATTTTCTTTAGCTCCTCGACGATCGCATCGACGGCTTTCATGATGCCGCGCTGCAACGAAGTCGGGTTCGCTCCCGCGGTGACGTTGCGCAGTCCTTCTTTATAAATGGACTCCGCCAGCACGGTCGCCGTGGTAGTGCCGTCGCCCGCAATGTCCGAAGTTTTCGACGCGACTTCGCGTACGAGCTGAGCGCCCATATTTTCATACGGATCTTCCAGCTCGATCTCTTTCGCGACCGTTACGCCGTCTTTCGTGATCGTCGGGCTGCCGAATTTCTTGTCGAGAATCACGTTGCGACCGCTCGGTCCGAGCGTTGCCTTGACGGCTTTCGCCAGTTTCTCGACGCCGCGCAGCAACGCGTGCCGCGCATTTTCATCGAATTGTAATTGTTTAGCTGCCATAGTTTAAGTTGTTAGTTGATGGTTGGTGTTGAGAGTTCATCAACCGATGATGCCGAGGATGTCGTCCTCGCGCATGATCAGGTAAGACTCGTTGTCGATCTTGATTTCCGTGCCGCCGTATTTCGAAATGAGAACCTTGTCTCCTTTCTTCACGGTGAAATCGACCTTCTTGCCGTTGTCGTCGATTTTACCGGTCCCAAGAGCGACGACTTTGCCCTCCTGCGGTTTTTCCTTCGCGGTATCGGGAATAATGATCCCGCCCTTTTTCACTTCCTGCTCTTCAATCGGATGCACTAGCACCCGATCGCCGAGCGGTTTCACATTGACTGCTGCCATAGGTTTTATTTTCCTCCTTCTGATTTTTCTGGTTGTGCCGGCGACCATTTATCTCAAACGGCCGCCGACAAATTGTTTTCGTTTATTTCTTCTTGTCTTCGTCGACGACTTCGAACTCCGCGTCGACGACGTCCCCTTCGCCGCGTTTGCCTGCGCCTTCTTCGGCGCCCGGACGCGCGCCCGGTTCGGGTCCAGGTTGCGGACCGGCTTGCGCGCCTGCGGCTGACGCTTGCTTGTAAAGCTCGGCGCTGACTTCCTGGAACTTGTTCTGGAGATCGTCATAGGTCCGCTTCATCGCGTCGGTGTCGTTGCGATTGATTGCGTCGCGCACCGCGGCGATTGCGTCTTCGACTTGCTTCTTCTTGTCGCCGGAAATCTTGTCGCCGAGTTCCTTCAACTGCTTCTCGCATTGATACGCGAGCATGTCGGCGTTGTTCTTGATCTCGATGGCTTCCTTCGCCTTCTTGTCCTCGTCGGCATGCGTTTCGGCTTCGCGCTGCATCTTCTCGACTTCCTCTTTCGAAAGTCCAGAGCTGCCGGTGATGGAAATCTTCTGTTCCTTACCAGTGCCAAGATCTTTTGCTGAGACGTGCAGGATGCCGTTCGCGTCGATGTCGAAAGTCACTTCGATCTGCGGCACGCCGCGCGGTGCCGGCGGAATTCCATCGAGATGGAATGTGCCGAGGTTTTTGTTGTCGCGCGAGAGCGGCCGCTCACCTTGCAACACTTTGATTTCCACGCCCGGCTGATTGTCGCTGTAAGTTGAAAAAATTTGCGATTTACGCGTCGGGATCGTGGTGTTGCGCGGAATCATCGGCGTCGCTACGCCGCCCGCCGTTTCAATAGCGAGCGTCAGCGGAGTAACGTCCAGCAAGAGCACGTCTTTGACGTCGCCCTTGAGCACACCGCCTTGAATTGCCGCGCCCACAGCGACGACCTCGTCCGGGTTCACGCCCTTGTGCGGCTCCTTGCCGATGAGTTTACGCGCCGTCTCGATCACCTTCGGCATGCGCGTCATGCCACCCACGAGCACCAGCTCGTTTATTTCCTTCTCGGACAACTTGGCGTCGGCCAAGCAGTCCTTCACCGGCTTGATCGTCCGCTCAAAAAGCGGGTCGGTGAGCTGCTCAAGTTTGGAACGCGTCAATTTCTTTTGAATATGCTTCGGTCCACTCGCATCCGCCGTGATAAACGGCAGGTTGATTTCGTATTCTTGCGAACTTGAGAGCGCAATCTTCGCTTTCTCGGCTTCCTCCTTGATGCGCTGGATCGCGTCTGGCTGCTTTGTCAGATCGATGCCAGTGTCCTTTTTAAATTCGTTGACGACCCAATCCATGATCTTCGCATCCCAATCGTCACCCCCAAGGTGCGTGTCGCCGTTGGTCGCTTTGACTTCGAAGACACCATCACCGATTTCGAGGACCGAAATATCGAACGTGCCACCGCCCAAATCGTAAACCGCGATCTTCTCGTCTTTCTTCTTGTCAAGGCCATAAGCGAGCGACGCGGCCGTCGGCTCATTGATAATGCGCAATACTTCGAGACCCGCGATCTTGCCCGCGTCTTTGGTTGCGTTGCGCTGTGAGTCGTTAAAATACGCCGGTACGGTGATGACGGCCTGCGTGATCTTCTCGCCGAGCTTCGCTTCAGCGTCGGCCTTCATTTTCGACAAAATCATCGCCGAAATTTCCGGAGGCGAGAACGTTTTCTTCTGCCCGTTTACTTCCACCTGCACGTGGGCATCACCGTTCGCCGCCTTCACGACTTTGTACGGAACGCGATGCTCTTCTTCATGAACCTCGTCGAACTTGCGACCCATAAACCGCTTGATCGAGAAAACGGTGTTCTGTGGGTTGGTTACAGCTTGGCGTTTCGCAGCCTGGCCAACCAATCGTTCACCGTTCTTCGTAAACGCGACGATTGAAGGCGTTGTGCGCGCGCCTTCCGAATTTTCCAAAACTACAGGGTCGCCACCTTCCATGATGGACATGCAGGAATTCGTGGTGCCCAAATCGATACCTAAAACTTTAGCCATTTGAGAATAATCCTCCTGTGCGTTACCCAGCAGGAGCCAAGCCAGCTCGCCCCTGCATCTCTAAGTACCTGTCATCGAAGCTCTAATACATTCATCCGGGGACTTAATGCTGAATGAGTTGCGACACTTCGTCGCGATTCCAGCACCGCGAACTCTAGGTTTGAGCCAAGACGGCGCTCTTTTATTTTCCAGCCATCGTCATTGTACGTTCAGGAATGTCGGGCTGCAAATCAAAATTTACGCTTGGCCGTTCGACAGCGTTTCGCCGTACCCGTTGAGGCAGCTCTTTTTTATTTTCGAAAAAAACGCGGAAAGCGATAATTTCATCAGTGCGCCAGTATCACGATCTCCTCCGGCTGGTACTCGACCAAGGCCGGCCTCGCGCGGATCGCACCGGCACAGGCACATTGTCGGTCTTCGGCGCGCAAGCGCGGTTCGATTTGCGAGACAACTTCCCGTTATTGACGACGAAGAAGCTCCACATCAAATCGATTATCTACGAATTGCTCTGGTTTCTGCGAGGCGACACCAACATTCGTTACCTCAACGAACACGGCGTGACCATTTGGGACGAATGGGCAGATGAAACCGGCGATCTCGGTCGGGTCTATGGCGCGCAATGGCGCGATTGGCGCGGCGCAAACGGAGTGCGCGTGGATCAGATCGACAACATCATCTCAAAGATTAAATCCAATCCGCAGAGCCGTCGTTTAATCGTGAACGCATGGAATCCGGCCGAAATCAGCAAGATGGCGTTGCCGCCTTGTCACGTACTCTTCCAATTTTATGTCCAAGATGGCGAATTGAGCTGCCAGCTTTATCAACGAAGCGCCGATCTTTTTTTGGGCGTGCCGTTCAATATCGCCTCCTACTCGCTTCTCACGTTAATGGTCGCGCAAGTATGCGATCTAAGGCCGGGCGAATTCGTTCATACCTTCGGCGATCTACATCTTTACCAAAACCATCTCGAGCAAACTCGCGAACAACTCACTCGCGGTTGTCGGCCTTTGCCGCGGATGAAATTAAATCCGCACATCAAAAACATCCACGATTTCAAATTCGAAGACTTCGAACTCGTCGGTTACGACCCGCACCCGTCAATCAAAGCGCCGATCGCAGTGTGAGACTTTTAGGCATCCCAGGGGTTAGTAGGTTGTGAACGTACTCCAGAAAATCGGCTCGACTGTGCCGATTCTGCTCCTGGCGCTCGTCCCTGTTTTCGGGCAAAATCCGGCGACTTCAGTCGAGATCGATTTAGAGGCGCAAACTGCTTACCTCCTTCAAAACGGCCGGCCGGTGTTGGCGACGCCAATTTCCAGCGGCCGCTATGGACACCTCACCGACAGAGGTACATTCAAAATTCTCGAGAAGGAACGAAGCCATTACTCGAGCATGTACGGGAAAATTGTCGATTCGCGCGGAAACACGATCGTGGCTGACGCCGACGCGGACATGCCTGTGCCACCAGGAGGAAAATTTATTCCTGCGCCAATGCATTACTTTATGCGCTTCAACGGCGCAGATGGAATGCATGCCGGCTATCTGCCGGGTTACCCTGCGTCACACGGCTGTGTCCGCATGCCGGAGCAATATGCGATTGCGCTTTTCAACTCGGTCAGCGTCGGAACTCCGGTGACTGTGTTTGGCAGGACACCGGTTGGTCGTTATTCCGAACAATCGCGGTCCATAATGCCGAGACGACCTCCTGGATTTGCCGGCCCGCGCTTCGCTTCACCGTTTGATCAGCGCTTCGCTCCGCCTCCGCCATTCTGGTGGCGATGACCCGGGTAGCGACCCACGATAAAGCAGCCGGCAGCGCTGCCAATACAGAAAACCGAACGCCATGTAACTAGATCTTACGGGCGCTGCGCAGACGGCTTATCAATGTTCGCGCTGGCCGTTTTGGGTCCACGCGAAAGATCGACAAGATCAGTCAGAATATTCAACGTCTCGTCGCGTTCCGGATCAATGGCCGGCTCTTTGGTATCGTCCCCGCCGCCGATGCCGGCGACTAAATCGGAATCTGCATCTGAGGCAGCCTCAGGCACAGCTTTCGGAGGGACTCCGCTCTTCTTCGTCTCGGCCAGTTTCCCGGGATACATGATCAGTTGGAGATTGGGTTTGTCGACGGTGTCGAGCGTCAGCCGATAAATGCGCGGTTCTTCCTCGTTGCGCGCCAGACGCTCTTTCGAACGCGTTTCTTTTCGCAGCTTGTCCTCCTGCGTTTCGCTTTTTCGAACGTCTTCGTTCAGCGAAATTCGATTATCGTCAAGCTTGTGGCGCAAACGCCCGATGTCTTCCATTACATAGTGGAATTCAGGATCGTTTTTAATCCGCTCTTCCGAGCGTCGCTTCAATTGATCGACAAAAAGCGAATGCGTGTCTGACCATTTCGTGTATTTCGCCTTCGACACTTCATCGTAGGGCAAACAATTCTTGAGCGCGCCTTCGCCAAATTCGGGAAGATCACTCAAGCTCGGCAGGACAATATCGGAGGCCACACCATGGAGCTGGGTCGAGCCGCCAGCGACACGATAAAATTTCTGGATGGTCAGCTTCAGCGCACCATCCTCCTCGGAATGACTGCCAAGCAGCGAAGCAAACCGGCCAATGGGAAGAATCGTCTGCACGGTTCCTTTGCCAAACGTGTTCTTGTCACCGACAACTACGGCGCGCCCGTAATCCTGGAGAGCAGCCGCAAAGATTTCGCTGGCGGACGCGCTTTGCCGGCTAGTCACCACCACCAGCGGCCCAGAATATGCGATTCCAGAATCGGGATCGGACGAGATCCTAATGCTTCCATTATAATCTTTCGTCTGGACGATCGGGCCTGATTTCAAAAACAAACCCGTGAGGGAGAGCGCTTCCTCGAGTGAGCCGCCGCCATTTTTACGAAGATCGACAACCAATCCGGCGATGTTTTCTTTCTTTAATCGCTTGAGCAACGCCAGCACATCGCGCGTCGTGCTTTTCTGGTGCCTGTCCATGTCTGCATAAAAAGATGGGAGTGTAAGCCAACCGAGCTTTATGGGATCGCCGTTCTCATCCTTCCTGATAATGATGTCCGCCCGGGCCTCCTGATCCTTCAGCTTAATTTCATCGCGCACGAGCTCGATATTCTTGCGACGAGACGGATCGGTCGCGTCTGACGGAATTACGAGCAGGCGCACATGCGTACCTTTTTTGCCGCGAATCATTTCCACGACTTTGTCCAACCGCATCTCGCGAACATCGACAAAGTCAGCCGAACCCTGCCCTACGGCGGTAATGCGGTCGCCCACTTTTAGCCGGCCATCTACTTGCGCCGGGCCGCCGGGGACAAGGCTCTCTATTTTTGCGTAGCCATCTTCAGTCCGAAGCATGGCACCGATCCCCACCAGCGAAAGGCCCATGTTAATGCTGAAATTCTTCATGTCGGCTTTGCTCAGATACTCGGAATGCGGGTCGTAGGTTTGGGCGAGCGCATCGAGAAAGAGCTTCATTTGCTCATCCTTATCCTGCTCGTGGACGGTGCGGCCGAGACGATCGTAGCGGCGCGTGACCAGTTGCGGAGCGGGCTCAATGGGATGCTCGCTCAGATGTTCCTGTAACAGCTCGTTTGTGATACGACCCCGCCAGAGCTGATCGGCTTCTGCTTGGTCTTTTGGCCAGGCGGATTTTTGCCGGCTAAGCTCGATGGTGGTGTCGCTTTTGAAATCAATCGGTTCCTTCAGCAGCTCCTTGACTTTCGCGACACGCTCATCCACGCGTTTCGCATAGAGATCGTAAATTTCGTAGGCAGGTTTTAGGGTGCCGAGAAGAACGTCACCAGCGATTGAGTTTCCATATTTCGCATTGAGCGCGTCGACATCTTGTTCGGTAAAAAAGAGGTGACTGTAATCGAGCAGCTCCAAATAAGTCTGAAGGAATTTTCTCGAAAGTTCCTCGTTTAGCTTTTGACGGGTGTAATGGCCCTCCTGCAAAAGGTTCCCGACGGAGACTGCTATCGTTTCCTTCGATGTCGCTACGGCTGGTGGCGCCGCGATCGCGGATGCGAAAAGAATTGCCCAATACGCCAATGACCGTTGGAAAGATGATTTCATCGGTAAAAACAGGGTTTCCCACCTTGGCAGATTTCAGAGTGAAACGCAAGATGTGGAGTCAAAATCGACATGCAGAAGGTAAGACACTTGACTGGCATGAACATTCAAAATGCAGAAAATCCAGTTATTTTCGCGCCGAAGCTTTCCCGAACTGACCGGACGGTCCGCCCAGAATATATTTCGGCTGCCGCAGCGGTCCTGGCTGGGTTCGACGACTCGGCTACAGTGATGCTCCATGACGTACGAGACCTTTTGCGGTGGCATTTTCGAAACGAATTGCTATCTGCTTGAAGCCCCCGACGGCTGGATTCTGTTCGACGCGCCTGACGGTGCTTGCGATTGGGTCGGATCGCGCAGTGTCGATCCAAAACTTCTCCTGCTGACCCATGGCCATTTCGATCACATCCCCGATGTAGCCAAAATCAAACGCCGCTTCGGTTGCCCAATCGGTTGTCATCCGCAAACCGCCCCGATGATCTCCGATCCGGAATTCTTTCGCAGCTTCGGATTTGAATTGGCGATTGAGCCGGTTGAGCCCACCTTCTTCATCGAAGAGACGCCTGCAGAAAAATTTCTCGGTTTGGAAATGCAGATGCTTGAAGTTCCGGGACATTGTCCCGGCAGTCTTTGCTTCTTCTCGCGCAAAGACCAATTACTCATCGGCGGCGACGTCCTTTTTGCCGGCGGCGTTGGCCGATGGGATTTGCCGGGTGGCGATGCCAATCTTTTGCTTGATGGCATCAGAAAGAAATTATTTCCGCTCGGCGACAACGTGACGGTCCTTCCTGGACACGGGCCGCCGACAAAAATTGGAACAGAGCGCCTAACGAATCCGTTCGTTGCTAAATGTAGCGACGGACCGTCGGCCCCGTAGCGCCTCCTTCCGGGCAGACTCAATCAACGCGCGATTGAGTTTCTCGAGTCCCCCGATCTCGCTTACTATCACGGCCAACGATGTCATCGCTGCAGGCACATGTTTCAAAAAGTGCTTATGGCCTTTTACAAGACCGAGAAAACCGTAAGCGCCAAGCGCCTGCATGAGGCGTTGCATTGCACACAATCGCAGAATGTCGTCAAACTCGCCGTCAATTATCCGGCCATTTGCCGACTGTTTTTCCCTGTAGTAGGAAGTTAATTCGTCTTTCTCCGGCTTGGAAAGATCCACATACGGATCAAAGAGCAACGACGCCAGATCGTATTCCGGCAAACCCGGGCGCATGCCTTGGAAATCGATCAGGTAGGACAGGCTGTTGCGGATGATAATATTTTGCGATTGAAAATCGCGATGCACCAAGACTCTGGACAAACGCGCCAGCCGTTCCGCAATTTTGCGCAAAGGCGGCAGCGCTGCGAGTTCACGCCATTGCGCTTTGTCTATGCCAAAATAGCGTCCGAGACAGTTTTCGAAAAAGTAGTTCTGCTCCCAAACGTAAAGCTCGGCGTTGAATTCGGCGGGCAAATGCTCCTTCATTTCGACGCAGACCGACTCCGGCAAAGCATGAAGCGTCGCGATTTGATCGAGCGCTGATTCGTAAAACGCACGGCGGACGAGCCAGCTTTCGTGACGATAACTGTAGAGATCACGTTCGCCCAAATCTTCGATCCAGATGAGACCTTCCGTTGGGTCGTGAAAATAAATTTTCGGCACCCGAATGTCGTGGCCATCGAGAAAGTCCGCGATCTGGACATAATGCCGGTTTTCTTCTCGCTCCAAATTGTATTTCACCAGAATAAGCGTCTGGTCCGGCGAGCAGTGGATGCGATAAAATTTGCGGTCCGATCCGCCTTTGTTAATCGGCGCGATCTTTATTTCCGCGACATCGAAACGCGGAAAATGCATCCGGGTTCGTCGAACGAGCAGTTCGGTTCTCATAATTAGATATCGATGTCGCGATGGACGCCGCTGGCCTTTTGGTTGGCGCGGACAATACAACCATGAAGATGACTTCGGGAAGCAATTTCTGCCCTCGGCCACAAAATTGTGTCTTCAATGATGGCGTCGTCGCCCACACTGCAATCGTTGCCGATGGAAAAAAATCCGGAAAGCCGCGCACTCGTAGCCACAATTGCACCTTTTGCCACACGAATCGGCCACTCCCGCTTCTCGACGTAACGGGGTCGCCAATCGTCCGCGATTACACGATGGACTTCCAAATATTGTGCACGCGAACCAATATTGAACCATTTCCCGTCATTGAGAACAACACCGCCAATCTTGCCGCCGGCCCCGATCCAATCGGCGATGATCGGAATGAAAGAAATTTTTCGATTCGGTGGGATCCGCTCGAAAATCTCTGGGTTCCAAACCGCGATGTTGGCGAAGTCATAATTGCCGGCCATGCCGTATCGGTTCGAGATATCGACCAACCGGCCACTGCGAAAGGCGACCGCCGCGGCTAGACCGGTATCACGCAACGCCAGGGTAACGTCGTTTCCGCAGCGGAAATGCTCGTCAATCAACGGTTGCAGCTCGATATCCGTTAGGACGTCGCCGCTATAAGCGATGAACGGCGCGGACTTCAGATGCGGCTCGATGTTTTTGATTCCGCCTCCAGTCCCGAGCAGTTCCGGTTCGTGCACGAGCCTCACTGGCCGATCGCGATAAGTCCTGTTCGCGAATGCATTCGCGAATTGCTCCGGCAAACGGTGCGTGTTGATGACGAAAGATTCGATGCCGAGGTCGATCAGATGATCGAGCGCGAACGTGATGAGCGGCTTCTGGAAAATGGGGATGAGCGGCTTGGGCAAATCATCGGTTAACGGTCGCAGCCGCTTGCCGAGTCCAGCGCCTAAGACGAATGCTTGCGTAATCGTGGCCATCAGCGCCTTGTGCTCTGTTGATGGTCTGCTAAAAATTCCACCATGGCCGAAGAAACCGTTTGGCGCGGTACCTCATCGCAGTGGAAAAACTTGGGTGTCTTCATTTTGTGCGGACTTTTCTGCTGGCTAATCGTGCCGATCTTTATTGCGGTGGCGCGATATCTCCAAACGAAAAATAAAGTTTATGAGCTGACGACCGAGCGGCTGAAGATCACGGAGGGCGTTTTCAGTAAAGTCACCGACACACTCGAGCTATATCGGATCAAGGACCTCGAGACGCGGCAGCCGTTTCTTTATCGCACGTTCGATGTGGAGAATGTGCAATTGAATACGTCGGATGCTTCATCGCCATTTGTTTTCATCGAAGCCATCCCGTGCAGGATCGGACTTGGGGACAAAATTCGGGATCAGGTGGAAACGATTCGCACGCAAAAACGCGTGCGCGAAATCGACGTCGAATAACGGGTTTCTATCTCGCCGAAGGGATCCGAGGCTATCTCGGTGTAGGCGTTTCCAACGATTCTGTAATGCGGATTTTCTTCACCACGAGTTCGCCGATTTCGAGCCGTTTGATTCTCGAGCGCCCAATTGCGACTTGCCCGATCGCAACCGCGCCTAGAGCAAGAGTGCCAATAGCCAGAGCGCCGAGCGCTAAAGCTCCGAGCGCTTGCGCTCCGACGGCCAACGCGCGAATACGGATTGGTCCAAGATCGCTTGCCTGCTTGTCGATCTGATCAGTTGTCATCGAGTCGCTACTTCGGTTAGGCCTCTGTCGGCGAGAGAAATGATCTCGCTTCATGCGAGTTTTTACGGCGGTCGCACATTACCGTTTTAAATAAAGTGTGCGCGTCCCGAAATCGATAATGCCATGATGCCGGTTGAGGATCTCGCCGCCGAGGAGACCCGCGACCGGCGGCGAACCGCGCAATAATCCGCCGTGAATTAATCCTTCCAGATCGATCACGCCGACTTCCTTGCCGATGATGTCCACCGCGCCGACGGACAATTTACGAATACGTGCTACCTGCACGCCGCGCTCTTTCAGATTCACCGCGGAAGAACTAAATGGCGTCTCCCGTGTCGCAATTCGCATTCGCCGAACGAAGGAGCGATGCAATAGCGTGGCAAACGAACCGGTATCGATCATGAGCTTGGCAGCGGCGCCATTGATGGAGCCGTTGACATATAAATTGAAACCATCGCTAACTTGAATAGGCACAGCCCGCAATCCGCGGCGATCGAAACCGGGCGCGCCGCCAACAACGTCCGGATCGGTTTTCAAGATAAGCAGCTGTTGTTGACAATCCAGCACCGCTTTGGTCGGGAACAGAATATCGGCCCCGATGATTCCATCGATTTCCTGCTCGTGAAGCAATTGCGCGGCGCGAGTGGAGCCCCCAAGATCGACAGTGACCACTGGTTCGTCGACGAGACTCAATGCCCCGAGCCGTAGCTCACGTGCGATGGCCACGTTATTGAACGCGCCATTAATCTGAATGCGCAAGGGCAGGGTCGATTTCGCCGAAATCGGCGTGAGCCGAAAATGTTCGCGACGATGTAATGCGATCGCACTCACCGGCGCACCGCTATCGACGCCGAGCCACGCTGGCCTGCCGTTGATATAAGCGCGCACGAGCAAATGATTTTGGCGCGAACGTATCAGTGGCAGGGCTTCAAATTGCGGCAGCTTGGAGCGTCGCTCCTCGCTGGCTGACCGGCTAGCGCCGAAGGCCGGGGAGGCAAGCAGCAGTCCGGCGAGAAAGATCGAAACTGTCCTTCGCGCTAAAGGAACAAGATTTGCTGCGGACATGGGCGCGAAAATAGCACGCTTTGAGGCAATCCGAAAACGGTGGACCTTCTGCTCGGAGTTGAAGAGCATCGTCGTCCTATTTTCTCAGATCAAGACGTTGGAATTGCGCGCGAGCCGGTCAAGGGTTAAGAGACGGATTATTCATGAACCCACTTACCCGTTACATCGTCGTTCTATTTCTGTTCGCAACAGTCGGATTGCTCGCCGTTCCAGCAAATGCGCAAGACATTGTTGTTGGCGAGTTCGCATCCCTTACCGGGAGTGAAGCCACTTTCGGAGTCAATTCGAGTAACGGCGTTGAGCAGGCAAAAGAGGAAATCAACAACGCTGGCGGCGTGCTGGGCGGACGCAAAATCAAGATCATCATCGAGGACGATCAATCCAAACCCGGTCAACCTTCGGCCGCAGTGAAAAAATTAATCGCGAGCGACAAGGCCGTTGCGATCGTCGGAGAAATCGCTAGCTCGCGCTCGCTCGAAGCAGCGCCGATTTGCCAGGAAGCGAAAATCCCAATGGTGTCGCCGGGTTCGACCAATCCCTCTGTAACGGAAAAAGGCGATTACATTTTCCGTGTCTGCTTCATCGATCCGTTCCAGGGGACCGTCATGGCGAAATTCGCGCTCGATAATTTGCACACCAAAAAAGTGGCCATTTTGCAGGACGTGAAGAGCGATTACTCCAAAGGCTTGGCCCAATTTTTCAAGGAGTACTTCACGAGCCACGGCGGACAGATTGTGATCGATCGGTCTTATACCGGTGGCGGCACCGACAAGGATTTCCGTGCACAGCTCACCGCTATTAAAGCCGCCCAGCCGGAGGCGATTTTCATTCCCGGTTACTACACGGAGGCTGGATTGATCGCGAAGCAGGCGCGCTCGTTAGGGATCAAGGTCCCCTTGCTGGGTGGTGACGGCTGGGACTCGCCAAAACTGACGGAGATTGGCGGCAGCGCACTGGATGGCTGTTATTTCTCCACGCACTTCTCGGTCCAAGATAAAAATCCAAAAGTGCAGGATTTCGTGAAAAAATATCAAGCAAAGTTTCACGCTTTGCCCGATGGAATGGCGCCGCTTGGTTACGACGCCATGACAATTCTCGCGCAAGCAATCAATACTGCGGGATCGACTGACGGCGCGAAGGTGCGCGACGCGCTGGCAAATGTGAAAAACTATCCCGGAGTTACCGGCAACATCACAATCGATGAAAAGCGCAACGCGACGAAATCCGCTGTGGTTCTGCAAGTGAAGGCAAATCACGCCAACTTCGTCGCGACCGTACCGCCCTGATTGCTGTCATTCCGGGGCAGTCGCGGATCTTTTCGTATCTGGCCTGAAGACGGGTGGTCTCGTGTCCACCTGCGGAATGGACGATAAGAGATTCCTCGGCTACCCTCCGCTCCGAATGACAAGCACCGAATTTCTCCAACAGCTTATTAACGGTCTGTCATTGGGTGTGTTTTACGCGTTAATCGCGCTCGGTTACACGATGGTTTACGGCGTACTGCGCTTCATCAACTTCGCCCACGGCGACGTCTTCATGATCGGTGCTTTTTGTGGCTATTATCTCAGCCCACGGTTGCTCCCGCATTTCACCGGATGGATGACGCCGCTCGGACCCATCTCAGTCTTGGTTTTGACGATGCTGATCTGCGCTCTGCTTGGCATCGCAATCGAAAAAATCGCATACCGCCCCCTGCGTTCTCGGCCAAAACTCACCGTGCTTATCACCGCGATCGGCGTTTCGCTGTTTCTCGAGTACGGCGGGCAGTTTGTTTTCGGCGCCGATCCGAAATCGTTTCCCGAATTGATGCCGGATCGCGCGCTCGAAGGAACGGGGGCACTCACGATCACAACCACACAGCTGGCTGCATTCATCGTCACCATTTCTTTACTCGTCGCACTCACCTTCATCGTGAAACGCACAAGACTTGGAATGGCGATGCGCGCGCTTTCGAACAATGCGACGGCTGCCGCGCTGATGGGGGTAAACATCGACACGGTTGTTTCATTTACGTTTGGACTAGGCAGCGCTCTCGCCGGCGCAGGCGGAATCTTGTTTGCGCTCAGTTATCCATCGATCGATCCGCTGATGGGTCTTTTGCCCGGCATCAAAGCATTCGTCGCCGCAGTGCTCGGTGGCATCGGAAATATTCCTGGCGCTGCCGTGGGCGGAATCGTGCTCGGTGTGGTGGAAACATTCGTCGGGGGCTCGGGTTTTTCCACTTACCGGGACGCCATTGCGTTCGCGCTGCTCATAATAATCTTGCTCTTTCGCCCCACTGGCATCTTTGGACGTGCACAGATTGAGAAAGTTTAAATCGGGCGCGCACTCGGCTGAGGGACACCAATGAAGTATCGGCACATCAAGAAATGGATACTGCTCGCCGGCGTTGTTCTGAGCGCCGTCGCGTCTCACTTTTCGGGCGAGATCAATTCATATTATCTGCAAATCGTCATCTTTATCGGCATCAACATCACGCTGGCGGTCAGCCTCAACCTAATCAACGGTTACACAGGGCAATTTTCCTTAGGCCACGCTGGGTTTATGGCGATCGGGGCTTATGTATCTGCATATCTCTCTACCGAGCACAGCACTGCCTTTTTCAAAGCGTTCGGAACAAATTTCTTCAGTATCGATTTACTTTTTATCGGTGTTTTAATTGCCGGCGGACTCGCTGCTTCGGTTGCCGGCCTTATTGTCGGCGTACCTTCCTTGCGGTTGAAGGGCGATTACCTTGCCATCGTTACTCTCGGTTTCGGCGAAATCATTCGCGTTTTGATTCAGAACACGGACGCGGTCGGGGGGCCACGCGGTTACAGCGGCATCGCAAGTTACACGACGCTTTTTTGGACGTATTCGGTCGCAGCCATAACAATTTATGTTGTCGTTAGTCTGGTCGATTCCACCTATGGCCGCGGTTTTCTCACGGTGCGCGACGACGAGGTCGCAGCTGAAGCCGTTGGGATTAATACGACGCGTTACAAGGTGACTGCCTTTGTGCTCGGCGCATTTTTTGCAGGTGTAGCCGGTGGCCTTTACGCCCACAGCACTACTTACATCAATCCCAGCGGCTTCGATTTTCAGCGCTCCATCGAGATCGTGATCATGGTGATTCTGGGCGGGATGGGCAGTACCGCTGGCGTCACTTTTGCGGCAATCCTGCTAACCCTGTTATTGGAATATCTGCGCTTCGTTTCCGGCTATGAATGGTTGCCAGAGATCGTCCGGCGCATCGCGCAGAATCGGGTAATCATTTACTCCCTCGTGCTGATCGCGCTGATGTTGCTGCGACCGCAAGGCCTTTTCGGGCGATTGCCACGAAGAGGAATTCCCGTCGGCGGCATGAGCGCGAGTAGGCGGACGAAATTGCCGGCTGCCTCCGCGTAGATCAACATGTCGATCCCGCTTCTCGATCTTCAGCAATGCAGCGTGAGGTTCGGCGGACTCACGGCCGTTTCGGCATTCGATCTGAAAATCGGCACGGATGACCTAATCGGTCTCATCGGTCCGAATGGCGCGGGCAAGACGACTGTTTTTAACGTTGTCACCGGCGTTTATCACCCGACCGCCGGCGCCATCACTTTTGAAAGCGCGTCCATCTCTGGCTTGAAACCAAGCGCCATCGCCCGGCGCGGCATTGCACGCACGTTTCAAAATATTCGTTTGTTTCCGACTCTGAGCGTATTCGACAACGTGCGCGCCGGATTCAACCTGCACCTGCGTCACGGGCTCGCGCACGCGCTTTGGCGCATGGGCACGTTTTACCGCGAAGAGAACAACGTGGCGCGGCAGGTCCGAGAATTATTAGAGATTTTTGATTTGAGTAAATTTGCCGACGCGCTGTGCAGCAGTCTCTCCTATGGCGATCAACGGCGTCTCGAAATTGTCCGCGCACTCGCGACACGGCCGAAGCTTTTGCTGCTGGATGAACCGGCAGCCGGAATGAACCCGCGGGAGAAGGAAAAATTGATGGAGCTAATCCAATTAGTGAAGCAAAAATTTAAGATCGCGGTCCTTCTAGTCGAGCACGATATGAGAGTCGTGATGGGAATTTGCGAACGCATTGCGGTGCTTGATTACGGGATCAAGATCGCGGAGGGAACCCCGGCGGAAGTACAGGCAAATCCGAAGGTCATCGAAGCATACCTGGGAGAAGAAACGAAGAAAGCATAAGGTTGATATGCCGGATTTTTTGTCATCCTGAGCGGAGCGCAGCGAAGTCGATCGATCTTATAGTTCAGAATCATTTAACTTCTGGTCACAACCGGTCATGCTTGAGCTAAGCAATCTTGCGGTTAATTACGGATCCATCACTGCGCTGCACGACGTATCATTGAACGTTGAAACAGGCGCAATCGTAACTTTGATCGGCGCAAACGGCGCGGGGAAATCGACAACGCTGCGTACAGTTTCCGGCCTGCTCAAGGCGCGCCACGGAAACATTCGCTACGAAGGCGAAGAGATCAGCAATCTGCCGCCTCATCGAATCGTCGAACGCGGCATTTCGCAAGTACCGGAGGGTCGAATGATTTTCGCGAACCTAACCGTACGCGAAAATCTGCTGATGGGCGCTTACTTGCGCAAAGATCGAAATAAACTTGGAAGGGATTTCGATTTTGTTTTCGAAATCTTCCCGCGATTGAAAGAACGAGCGAAACAAGTTGCCGGAACATTATCAGGCGGCGAACAGCAGATGCTGGCGATCGGCCGTGCGCTTATGAGTAAACCGCGCTGTCTGATGCTCGACGAACCATCGCTCGGGATCGCGCCGATTCTGGTGAAAACAATTTTTCAAAAAATCGTCGAGATCAATCGCTCGTTAGGCATCACCGTTTTGCTGGTCGAACAAAACGCCAATCTCGCGCTGGAGGTTTCGCATTACGGCTACGTCCTGGAAACCGGGCGAATTATCTTGCACGATCGCTCGAGCGCGTTGCGCGCGAACGAACGCGTGAAAAGCGCGTACCTAGGAGGCCGCTGAGGCCCAACCACTTTCGCCAAACCCACCGCGCGAGCTGGCCGAGCCGGACCTGAGAATCGATTCGGCGCGTTTGCGTAGCGTCTCGTAGTCGGCCTGATTCAGGAACGCCCCCCAAGCGACCGCGGTGTTCAATAGCGAAAGGTCCATCCCGCGGAAAATTTTCCGCTCTTCGGCGTTCAATAATTCACGTTCCCCCTCATTCAAAGCGCGCTTCTGAAACTGAGAAATAATTTCCACCAAAGCGGCGCCATTCGACACCCGAAATAAATCAAGGAGCTGTTGAAAACTGAGATGAAGTGGAATCGTAGCAATATCGACCTCTGCATCAGCCGTCACGTTGTCGGGCAGCATCGTTATTTCGTCGGAGACCGCAACGGAATTCCAAACGTCTTCAGGCTGATAATATCCGATCTCAACGCGATAAACGCCGCGCGGCTGTGAAACCGCCAGATAAGAATTGCCAGCCATCGGTTCCACCGCAGCGCTAGTCTCCAGTGCCCCGTCACCCGTGTAAACGCGCAGGTGGATCTGCCGATCCACCGGCGTCCCTTTAGCGAAAATCGTTGGCCAATCGATGCTCCAGTAGGCGAAGATGGTCTGCGGATCGCGGGCGATGGCGAATAAAATCGGCGCGCCAAAGGGTCGCGGGAGCTCGACAAAATCACCGATATCGTCGCCCTCTCTTTTGGCCTCCTCCGTGGGGCGTATGACCGGTCTATTCGAAATATGGAACCCACCCGTCATATGTGATTTGCTCCTAACTGATTTTCGACTCTTGATAGCCATGTGTACTGCCCTCCTAGTTTGATCCAAATTAGCGAAAACGAAAACTGAAACTCCGCTTAGGAGCAAAGATTGATTATCGGAGCGTGAAACCATACATTATTGTTAATCCGATCGCGGGATCGATTGTTGATCGCGATGGTCTCCTGAAACAGCTTCGTCGACTCAATCCGAGGAAACTGCGTCTAACCCAGCGCGCCGGCGAAGCTGAAAGATATGCGCGCGACGCGATTCGTGCTGGATGTGATTACGTTATTGCGGCGGGGGGCGACGGCACGTTGAATGAAGTCATAAATGGAATCGCGCCGCCCGGTCAGATCGGCGGGATCTGCGTGGGCATCGTACCGCTCGGCACGGCAAATGATTTTGCGCGAACAATTGGATTGCCTGCAAGCGTCGACGACAACATAGATATCTTGCGCGCGAAACAAACAGCTCCGATTGATCTGGTTCGCGTGAGGAGCGACTGCACCCGCTACTTCGTGAATGTCTCTGCCGGCGGTTTCAGCGGTCTCGTCGATGAGAAGTTGACACCCGAAATCAAATCGACCTGGGGGCCGCTTGCCTATCTGCGCAGCGCTGCAGCAGCTCTGCCAGAATTGCACGCATACCATACGAATATCGTTTTCGACGATGGAGAGAGACTAATGATCGAGCTTTACAACGTCATCGTTGCGAACGGACAATTTGTCGCTGGTGGGTTGCCGATCGCCCCGCAGGCTGACCTTAAGGACGGATTACTCGATGTTGTAATCATTCCCAGACGCTCACCGGCGAAAATGATGTTGCTGGCCACTGAGATGCTCCTGGGCAATCACCTCTCCACTAATGCGGTTGTTTTTCGGCGCGCCAAAAAGATCTCGGTCCGCTCGCGACCCGGAATGTGGTTCAATGTCGATGGTGAACTGGTCGGAAATGATCCCGCTGTTTTTCAAATCCTTCCCGGCGCGTTAGAATTTGTGATCAGCAACCGATGAACGCGAAAATCATCGATATGAATGAATTGGCTGAGCGCGCAAGAGGGTTCCGCAGCGCGGGGAAAAAACTGGTCGTCACGAACGGATGTTTCGATTTGCTGCATGTGGGTCATGTGCGTTGTTTGAAAGCGGCGCGTGCGCTCGGTGACGCTTTGGCAATCGGTTTGAATAGCGATCGATCCGTTCGAGCACTGAAAGGAGCTGGGCGTCCATTTAACAACGAACGTGATCGTGCGGAAGTCCTCGCAGCGCTGGAGTTCGTCGATTTCGTTACGATTTTTCCCGAAATCCGCGCAACCCGATTCATCGAGGCGACGAGGCCAGCCATTTATGCCAAGGGTGGTGATTACACTTCCGAAACACTGGATGCGGAAGAAAAAACTGTACTGCGGGAAATCGGAGCGGAGGTTCGCATTCTCCCATTTGTGCACGGATCCTCGACCTCGGGCTTGCTGGAACAACTGCGAAAGGTCATTGAATGAAAGAGGTTCCGCTCGGCATTCTCGGATCAGGTAAGGGAACGAACTGCCACGCGATCCTTGAGAGCATTAGGAGCGGACTCGTCGCAGCCGAGGTCCGTGTCGTAATCTCAGATGTATTCGACGCGCGGATCCTCGATATCGCGCGGGGATTTTCAGTTCCCAACGCCTATTTGCCGCCTGGCAAATTCCACACGCGATTAGAGCCGCAAGCCGAGATCGAGCTGGTGGGAATGCTTCGCGATGCCGGGGTCGAACTCGTAGTTCTTGCTGGTTTCATGCGCGTTCTCAAGTCGCCGATGCTCGACGCATTTCCGCGCCGAATTTTAAACATTCATCCATCGTTGCTGCCTAAATTTCCCGGGCTCGAAGCCTGGAAACAGGCGCTCGTCACTGGCGAATCAGTGACCGGTTGCACAGTCCACTACGTCGATGAAAAAATCGATCATGGAGATATCATCGCGCAACGTGAAGTGCCGATTTTGCCTAACGACACGCCAGAAAGCCTCCATGCTCGAATTCAGATCGCGGAGCACGAGTTATATCCAGCAGCGATTAATGAGGTGTGCCGCAAATTACCTGACTGGAGTTAGACTTGCTCCGCTTTCTGATCGCGCTCGAGTAATTCGTGCATCGCCTGAACTGGCACTTTTCCCTTGTAAAGCAACCCGTCGACCTGATCGATGATCGGCGTCTCGATGTCGAGTCTGCGCGCGCATTCGTGAGCGCTTTTGGTCGTTGGAATTCCTTCCGCCACCATTTGCATTGATGAAGTGATTTCCTTCAGCGTTTGCCCACGACCCAGCTGCTCGCCAACGCGCCGATTACGGCTGTGCTTGCTAAAGCAGGTTGCGATCAAGTCGCCAGCTCCACTCAGTCCGTAGAAAGTTTTGAAGTTTCCGCCCATCGCCGTTCCGAGTCGAATCATCTCGGCCAGCGAGCGCGTGACCAGCGCCGCCTTCGTATTATCACCTAAACCAAGCCCGTCACTCGCGCCAGCCGCGATCGCGAAGACATTTTTCAAGGCACCACCCAGTTCAATACTGGTGACGTCGTGGCTCGTGTAAATGCGGAAACGCGAACTGCCAAGAAAGTCTTGCAAATTCGCGGCGCGCTCAAGATTTCGGCAGCCTATTACGGTTGCAGTAGGCAGACCATGAACTACTTCAGCCGCAAGGTTTGGCCCCGACAACACGGCGAGTTCATGCCGCGGAAAAATTTCACTCAAGATTTGGCTCATCCGCATCCCCGTGCCGTGCTCAATTCCTTTAGTGCAACTGAGCAACATGCTGCGCCCCTCGTGGACTACTTCCCGCAGGCGCGTGGCAATTTCGCGCAGGGCAGTCGATGGCGTGACAAATACGATGAGGCTCGCCTCGGCACAGTCCCGCAGCTCATGCGTAACATTTACCGAATCAGGTAATCGCAGCCCCGGAATATAATCGCTGTTCTCACGCGTTCTTTTCACGCGCTCGACCCGATCTGGGCTGTTTCCCCAAAGACAAATTCGTCGCTCATGTTTTGCCCACAACCACGCCAAGGCCGTACCCCAACTCCCGGCACCCAAGATTGCTATCTTGTCGATCTTCACTTCCGCTTGAACCGCGGTTCGGTCCCTCGCACCAAGCGCGAAAGATTCGAGCGATGCCGGAAAATTACCAGCGCGGCTAGGCAAATGGAAAAGTACAGAAGAACTGCCCCGCCCGTTTGTGTTAGAGGAATCAGGATCAAAATGCTGACTGGTACCGCCAGCGCGGCGGTCATCGAGGCGACTGAAACGTAGCGTGTGACTTCGAACGTGATGACCCAGACCCCGACCCCGATTAAGGCCACAAAAGGCATCAGCCCAAAAAGAGCTCCCATCGAAGTCGCGACCCCTTTGCCTCCCTTAAAGCCCAACCATACCGGAAATGAGTGCCCGATCACGCAGGAAATAGCCGCGACGATTCCGAAGAGCTGAGTCGGAACCAATACCGGTTGCGCGCGTTTTTCGATCAAAATCGACATACTGACTGCCACCAAGCCTTTCAGAAAGTCCACGATGAAAACCGGATAACCGTAACGCTTTCCGAGAACCCGCGTTACATTCGTCGCGCCGATGTTACCGCTGCCAGCATGGCGAATGTCAATCCCTGCGATGCGGCCAGCGACATAGCCCGCAGGGATCGACCCGAGCAAGTAGCTGACTAGCACGACGGCGGCAAAAACAAGCATCGCTAAGGGTTGGAGCTAGCCGGCCTTTTGGTTCCTATTACCAGAAATCGTGACACTGGTAGCGCTGGGCCTGAATTGTAAGCTATTCTTGGTAAGCCAGATAGATATTATTGTAATGTCGGCGTGGGTTATGCCACTAATTCGGGCCGCCTGGCCCAGAGAGACAGGTCGAACTGCTGTTAGCTTCTGTCGGCTCTCGGAACGTAAGCCGGCTATTTTTCCATAATCCAGTCCGTCAGGTATCGGCTGCAAGTTTCGGCTGGCTACTTTTCGATTTTGCTCAGCTTGTCGACTGAGATATCCTTCATATTTCACGTCCGTCCGAATCGTTTCCCAAATTTCGGCTGGTGCCAAGGTCCGGATTTCCTCTGGTAGATTCGGAATGCCAAAGTCCGGCCGCTTCAACAGTTGGCACAGGGGTATGCCACCGAGTTTCGTATCGATTGCCAGTTGTCGAACACAGCCAAGAACCTCTAGTTTCTGCTGAGAGTGAGCCCAGCGTTCCTTTGAGACGAGGCCCGCGTCAAATGCGCGTTTGGTCAATCTTTGATCGGCATTATCGTGTCGAAGAAGCAAGCGATCCTCGGCCCGACTGGTGAACATGCGGTACGGCTCTTCGACGCCTCTTGTGACTAAATCGTCGACAAGAACTCCGATATACGCCTCGCTCCTGTCCAAAACGATCGGTGAGCGACCCTGCACGTTTAGGGCTGCGTTTGCCCCGGCAATCAGGCCTTGCGCCGCGGCCTCTTCGTAGCCTGAAGTTCCATTCACCTGACCAGCAAAATAGAGCCCGTTAATCAAATGCGTTTCCAAGGTCGGAAAAAGCTGAGTGGGAGGGAAAAAATCATATTCCACTGCGTAACCCGGACGCATGATTTCAGCCTGCTGCAAGCCTGGAATCGAATGCAAAAATTCCAGCTGCACATCGTATGGCAAACTTGTAGAAATTCCGTTTACATAATATTCGTCGGTATGGCGGCCTTCCGGTTCTAAAAAGAGCTGGTGAGCCACTTTGTCGGCAAACTTAACAACCTTGTCCTCGATTGATGGACAGTATCGTGGCCCGGTTCCTTTTATTTGGCCCGAATAAAGGGGGGATCGGTGAAGGTTGCGCCTAATGATATCATGGGTTCGCTGGGTAGTGTGAGTAATCCAGCACGGCATTTGTTCCACGTGGAACTCCCCTCGATCATTAAAATTGAGGGTAAAAACCTCGTTTTTGAGTTTCCCTGCGTCGCCGTAAAACGCAAACCTCGGCGGCGGCTCGTCCCCGAGCTGAACCTGGCACTGCGAGAAGTCGATCGAGCGACCATTGAGCCGGCACGGTGTGCCGGTCTTGAATCGGCCGACTGTAAGACCCAATTGTCGGAGATTTTCGCTCAATGCCGAGCTGGCATCGGCCATGCGACCACCCGGCTTGGTGTTCTCGCCTAGATGCAAAAGGCCGCGCAAAAAAGTACCGGATGTAATTACAACGGTACGTGCCATAATCCTTATTCCAAGATCTGTCCCAACGCCCCGCACTATCCCGTTGTCGACAAGAAGGCTCGAAACTGTGGCTTGTTTCAAGTCTAAATGATCCCTGCTTTCCAAGATGGCTTTCATCCGAAATTGGTAAGCTTTTTTGTCACACTGGACACGCGGTGCTTGCACTGAAGGTCCCTTTGCCCTGTTAAGCATCCGGAACTGAATCCCCGTCGCGTCGGTGTTTATCCCCATCGCACCGCCCATGGCGTCGATTTCGCGAACAATATGCCCTTTCGCCAAACCACCCACTGCCGGATTGCACGACATTTGCCCGATCGTATCTAGATTCTGCGTCAACATCAAAGTCCGGCAGCCAATGCGGGCTGCTGCCAGGGCTGCTTCGATTCCAGCGTGCCCGCTCCCCACAACCACGACATCGTATTCCGTCGGAAGCTTAAACATTGCGAAAGAGCTCCAAAATGCTAGCTTGGCGTAGCGTTACCTGATCCACTCACGCCTAGCCCCTGGCTCTGGCAGCCCGTTGTCGATGCAATGACTTTCATGGCCGGCCCGAAAAGCAACTTACTAATATAGCTAATATAGCGCGTAGGCATACGCTGGAGTCTGCGATGCGACCCTATAAATTTACCTGTATACATAACTAGTTGGTATTGTTAACATTATCGCAATAACATTTGATTCGATCGGTGCGCTGGTTTTTCGAGCTGCGACAATTCCTGCGATCCTTGAATTGCGCGGAGGGCTATTCGCGTCAACAAAATAAACAGGAGGGCAGCAGCAAGAAACGCACCCCCCCAAGTCCAGTACTCAACCAGCCGTGGATGGCTTCTGCCTCGCACCAGGTTCAATCCGAAGTGGCCGAGCGTTCCAAGGTACACATATAAAAAAAGCCCGGGAGCGCGACCGATCGACGTCCAAAGCATGTAGGTTCGGAATCGAATTCTTGTTAGACCGTAAACGTAGTTCAGTAGGCTCGTTGGGAAAAGGGGGTGTAGCTGGCTCAGAAATATAATCTTCCATCCTTCGCGCTCCACGGCCGGTTCTAACACCCGGAGCGTCGAACTTCGCGAAAGCTTTCCGGTCAACCACCGCCGCCCCACCCATCGACTGAGTGCAAATGCAATCGCCGCGGCGATGGTGTTGCCGAGAAGCACGATGAAAAAGCCCCACCACAGTCCAAAGAAAAATCCGCCGCCGACACTTAATAATCCGCCGGGAAGAAGCAGAATATTACAAAAGGCAAAGAGCAGCGGGTAACAGACCCCACTCCATGCGCCCCAATGCATCACGCAGTGTTGCGCCGCGTCGACAAGATCGACCAGCGGGAAAAAGCACGAAAGCAGCAGCAATAACCCAATCGTTATTGCGAAGAGTGCTAGTTGAAGATAGAGGGCGCGGCGGCCTTCGAACATCCCCAGATTCTGCCCGTTTCACAGACTTCGCGCAAATTTCGCCAGCTCAGTGGTTGTTTCGTAATGCAAGAAAGGCGTGATCAAGTAAATGCCCGGAAAGTGTTCGAGTGCCGCGACAGTGATCTTCTCTGCAATGCGCATCCCGCACACGGGCGCTTGCGGTCGGTCAATTGGCAAGCCGCTTGCGAACCTCGTCGCGCGAGACTAAGCGGTCGGGGCCTGTGCGCTTCGCCGACGCGGAATGCCGAGACTGTCAAAAATCATCCGCGTGGCATCGGATCGATTGAGTGTGTAAAAGTGAATGCCAGCCACGTCGTTATCCAAAAGATCGTGACATTGTTCCAAGGCGAAGTGAACGCCGACGCGCCTGACCCCTTCAGGATCGTTTTCGCATCGTTGAAGAGCGCGCACAAGCGTCGCCGGGAAGCGTGCGCCGCCGGCCAGTTCCGCGATGCGTTTGAATCCGCTGATGGAGGTAATCGGCATGATCCCGGCGATAATGGGAATGTGGATTCCAGCGAGCGCACAACGCTCGCGGAAATCGAGGAAATCGCGGTTATCGAAAAAGAGTTGCGTGACCATGTAGTCGGCGCCGGCGTCCACTTTCGCTTTAAGGTGATCCATTTCGACTAATCGATTGGGCGTCGCGGGATGTCCTTCGGGGAAGCCGGCCACGCCGATCCCGAACCCGCGGTCGTCCGGATGCGCACCGGATTCGTTGAATCGGCGGATGAACTTAACCAAATCGACCGCGTGTTGGAACGAATCGCGCGATTTATCGTAGGGGATGTCGCGCGGCCGATCGCCCCCGAGCGCGAGAATATTTCCGATCGCCGACCTGGCGTATCGCAGTAAAATCGCTTCGATCTCTTCTTCGTTGTGGCAGATGCAAGTCAAGTGCGGGATCGGATCCAGTTTTGTTGTATGTTGAATGCGCTCGACAAGGTCGTGGGTTAAATCTCGCGTTGAACCACCGGCACCGTAGGTCACGCTGATAAAGTGCGGCATGTACGATTCCAGATCGCGAATCGTTTGGTAGAGAATCTCGGCCGCCTCCGGCGTTTTCGGAGGAAAGAACTCGAACGAAAAGGTGGGAGAATCCCCCCGCATGATGTCCGTTATATGCATGATTCAATGCTATCTTCGTTTGTGCCGCGCCTTTCGGTCAATTGACCGAGTATATTGTCTTGCGCGTCTCATCCGGAAATCCTGGCTTGCGCGGAATGCCCGGCTGAAACTCATGCGTCAGGTCGACGTAGGTTTTCGAACCAAGAATTTGCTGAATCTTCCACAAAGAATTCGCAACTATGATGACTACGCTGCGTTGATGAATAAACATTTCGTTTTGTTAAATCATGGCGTAGCAACAAGCGAACAAGTTCGAATAAGTCTTAATAAGTTTCGTCTTTTTTCAGGGAACGCGTTGTTGTCGGTGCAGGTTCCCGGTATTATCGACAATTCGCCTGTTAGCCTAGGCATACAGGCGCCGAGATCCAAATAAGCGCGTTGTTCTCATGCAGAAGGAGAAGATTAGAACACTTAATTCCGGATTCATCAGGCAGTCATTTGTGAAAAAGTTTTCAAGCGGAAAAGCAAACGAATATCGATTGTCTTATTGAAGCGCGAACTAGAATGCAGCCGGACGTAATAGCTTCCAGAAACAGTCCGATCGAAACATCGGTAGCGCCACTTCCCAACAAATCCAGCGGCGTGGAGTCCAACCGCGAGAGCTTGTTCGAACACGTCCCTTGGGCTTACGCACTCTGCCGCGAGCATCTTTTCCGGGACGATACCGAGCGCATGATCGCGGTACTTTGGCCGGATAGACGGCCTGCTCCCGGAACGAAATTAATCGAGCTTGGTTGTGGTCCGGGATTTTACTCGTGCAGGCTAGCGAATCGATTTCGCGATATTTCAGTCATGGGGGTTGATCGCTCAGAGAGCCAGCTACAATGGGCGCGAGAACGCGCCGCCACTCTCGGGCTAACCAACTGTTCTTTTGAGCGCGTGAATGCGCTGCGGCTCTCCTGTCCGGCGGCGGACTTTCACATTCTGATAGCGTCCCGCCTTTTCACCATTCTGCCAGAGCCGAACCGCGTCGTAGCCCAAATCTATCGTGTTTTGAAACCAGGTGGTCGCTGCTTCATTGCGGAACCGCGTTACGCTTACTGGGCTTCGATTCCACTTTTCGCAATGTGGTTACTTGCGGGAGTGACTCGATTTAAGAATGGGTATTGCGAGCCGCGGAAAGCCATGGTGTTTTCAGCGCGCGCGTTCGAAAGTCTCTTTCCGACGCAGCCGTGGAAACAGGTCAAGACCTGGCAGGACGGACGTTACCAATACGCTGTTTGCGAAAAGCCCTGAAGCGCTGGCGGCCTGACGGATGAAAGCTGTTCGCCGCCTTCTCGATCCGAACGCTCGGCCGAAAAGCCCGAGCGGTTTCTGCGCGCTAGCAGTGATGACCAAAGCACCTCGGCCCGGACGAGTGAAAACGCGTCTTGTCCCGCCGCTGACTCCGAATGAAGCGGCTATGCTTAACGCTTGTTTTTTGCGTGATACAACGGCTGCGATTTCTTCTGCACTTGTGAGTGGAAGACTGTTGGGAAAAGCAGGCGGCGTTGCAGTTTATACTCCTGTCGGTTGGGAAGGGGCTTACGCAGACATATTGCCGCTCGACTTCGATTTGCTACCGCAGCGCGGAGGAAGTTTTGGCGAACGCCTTTGGTTTGCGGCCCAAGATTTGTTCAAGTGTGGTTTCGGTGGCGTTTGTTTGATCGACTCTGATAGCCCGACCGTTCCAGCCGCGACTTTCGCCCAGGCTGTGAAGATACTGCGTTCACCCCGCGAGCACATTGTTCTCGGTCCTTCAGATGATGGCGGCTACTATTTGATCGGCCTGAAAAAGCCGCGTCGCGAGATGTTTGAACGTATCGATTGGAGTACGGAGCGAGTGCTCGAGCAGACAACGGCGCGCGCAAAAGAAATCGGCCTGGCGGTAAAACTGTTGCCGATGTGCTACGACGTTGACGATTTCACAACATTGCGACGCTTGTGCAAAGAATTGCTCGGCGGAAATTCCCCCGGTGCCAAAGCGCCGGAAACCGCGAAGTTTTTAGGAGAAATCATTGATCGAGAAGGTCGCTCGCGAATCTGGCCGACTGTAACCGCCCTTAAAGCAATGGAATCAAGAAAGCCGCTCGCTGTGCACCGAGTGCCGTGACAGAAAAATGAAGCGCGCTCTCGTCACAGGCGGTGCTGGTCTGATCGGTTCGCATATAGCCGACTTGCTCGTGCGCGAAGGCTGGAAGGTACGCGTCTTGGATAATCTTGAGCCGCAAACGCATCGCCGCGGAAAACCCGCGTGGATATCGAATCAAGTGGAATTCATTGAAGGCGACCTGCGCGATCGCGAAACAGTCAGCGCCGCGCTGGATCACATCGACATCGTCTTTCACGAGGCTGCTTACGGCGGATTTATGCCCGAGATCGCGAAATACGTCCATGTCAATTCACTTGGGACCGCGCAAATGCTCGAGGTCATTCGCGAGAAAAACCTGCCGACAAAAAAAATAATCGTCGCAAGCTCGCAAGCTGTTTACAGCGAAGGCGCCGGGATTTGTCCGAAGCACGGCCTGGTTTTCCCAAAGGTTCGACCGATTGAACAACTGCGCAGAAGCGATTGGTCTGTGCATTGTCCAATTTGCAATGCCGTCACCCAAAGCACGGCGACGCCCGAGCACGCCCCCGTAGGCGGGGAGACCGTTTACGGGCTGACGAAGGTTGATCAGGAGAGATTGGTGCTTCTTTGGGGGAAACAGGTCGGCATCCCCACGGTGGCGTTGCGATATTCATGTACCTACGGGCCGCGGCAATCAATCTTCAATCCTTACACCGGCGTGATCGCGATTTTTTGCACGCGTTTGCTGAACAATCTCCCTCCGGTCCTTTACGAAGATGGTGAGCAACTACGCGATTTCTGCTTCGTTGAAGATATTGCGCGCGCGAATTTGCTCGCCGCGGAAACGGACAAGCTCGACGGTCTGCCGGTGAACGTCGGCAGCAGTAGGGGAACGCCAATTCGCGAAATCGCCGAACAACTTTCCGCCGCACTCCAGATCGAGCTCCAACCAGAAGTAAACGGCGAGTTTCGCCCCGGTGAAATGCGTCATATTACGAGCGACATCACCCGCATTCGCGGTGTCGGTTACGAGCCGAATGCCGATCTTACGACCGGCATCGAGCGTTATCTCGACTGGATTCGCTTGCAATCGGACGTGCGCGATTATTTCAGCGAAGCGGAAACGATTCTACGCAGCAAAGGCATCGTGCACCGCGCGGTAAAGTGAACCTTTCGGTCATCATTCCAGCGTTGAATGAAGAAGAGTCGATCATGGGGGTCGTCCGCGCAGTCGCGGCCACAAATGCCGCAGGCGAGATCATCGTCGTTGATAATGGCAGCAGCGATCGAACGGCCGAGCGAGCGCACGCCGCGGGCGCGAGGATAATGGCGGAGCCACGACGCGGTTACGGACGCGCCTGCGCTGCTGGCGTTCGCGCTCTTTCACCCGAATGCGAGATTGTCGTGTTTCTCGACGGCGACGGAAGCGATTGCCCCGAGTTCATGAAGCAACTTGTCGAGCCAATTTTTGCAGGGAAATATGATTTCGTGATCGGCTCGCGTACGCGTGGCCAGCGAGAGACGGGCAGCATGAATTTCCAGCAGATTGTTTCCGGGCGCATCGCCGGCGCCATTTCGCGATTTCTCTACGGCGTTCGTTACACAGACATGTGTCCGTTTCGCGCCATTCGGCGAGATGCGCTAGCGCGATTGGGTATGCGCGAGCAAACCTACGGTTGGAATCTTGAAATGCAGATGCGTGCCGCGCGAGTGGGTTTACGTATTCTTGAAGTTCCGGTCGACCATCGTTGCCGGACCGGCGGACGATCGAAAGTTTCCGGGACGCTGCGCGGGACATTCGTGGCGGGCGGGCGAATCATTGCGACATTGCTGCGGGTCGCACTCGAGCAAAAAAAGGGCGTCAATCAACGGCGCGCAATTTGATTCCCTTGTCTTAACGAAGTTGTAAAATCGACACTCGATGAGCAAACCGAAAGCGCTTTTCGCTGGTTTGCTCGCCGGTTTGGTAGCCGGCGCAGCGATGACAACTGTCATGTCGCTGCTCGCGTGTTTCGGAGTGGCGACGCCGCTTACAATCATTGGCGACCGTCTCTCGGTATTTATCCCTCCTGGGCCATTTCTTTCCATTATGGGAAAGGTCGGCGGCTACAATCATCTGAAACAGCTCGGCGTTGGATCGACAATCGCCGGTCAGCTTCTTGTCGGCGCAATTGCCGGAACAATCTTCGGCTTGTTCGTGAGACGCAACTCTCGCTTGCGTGCTACGGTTGCGACAACCAGCATTTTCGTGCTGTTACCGATTATTTCGGCAGCAATCGCGCTTTGGCCGGTGCTCGGAACCAATTATCGCGGATTGCCGATCGACGCCGCGCGGTTGGTCACGCTCATTGGCTTGGCGCTTTGTTTTTTTGTTTTCGAGCGAACGCTTGTGGCAGGATTTCATTTTTTCATTCGGGCAAGATCGGAAAACGAAGATCGAGAATTTAGTCCCTCGATCGGCCGGCGCGCGCTGGTTCTGGGCGGACTTGGCTTGGTCATTGCGGGAGGCGGCGCAGCGGTGCTGCGCAAACTTTACCGCGCAGCCACCTTCAGTTACGACGGCACGCAATACAAAGGTGGAATCGTTCAGCCTATCACACCTAACGAGTCGTTTTATTGCGTGACCAAGAATATAGTCGATCCTCGCGTCAACGTTAATCTTTGGCATTTGGAAGTCACCGGACTCGTCCAAAATTCCGCCACTTACCGTTTTCAAGATTTGCAGGGCTTTACGCCGGTAGAGCAGGAAACGACATTGATGTGCATCAGTAATGGGCTCGACGCCGGATTGATCAGCAACGCCGTTTGGAAGGGCGTGCCGCTGCATGATTTGCTCGACCCTGCGGTGCCAGTTTCCAATGCCGCAAGAGTTCGTCTGTGGGGCGTCGATAATTACAGCGACACGATTCCGCTCGAGAAAGCCATGGATGCGACCACGCTGGTCGCCTATGAAATGAACGGTGCCCCGCTGCCGCATCGGCACGGTTATCCGGCGCGTGTCGTGGTGCCCGGCTATTTCGGAGAAAAGCACGTGAAGTGGCTCACGCGAATCGAGGTCGCGCCGGCGGAGGCAAAAGGATTTTACGAAACCCAAGGCTGGGGTCCGGACTTCATTGTCCCAACGCGTTCCCGCATCGATGGACCGGATCACGAATCGTCTTTTTTTCTCAGTAAACTTGCGGGTCCCATCGAAGTGAAAGGCATCGCGTTTGGTGGCGATCGCGGCATCTCGCGGGTCGAGCTCAGTTTCGATGACGGAAAAACGTGGGATGAAGCCAGCATTTACTATGCGGGGAGCGATCTTGCATGGTCGCTCTGGAAGGCATCGAACGGCTGGACTCCTAAACAACCCGGAGATTACACGCTAGTAGTTCGCGCGACCGACGGCGAAGGCGACGTCCAAGAGTGGGAATCAGACCGCAGTCCGTTCTCCGGCGCTACCGGCTTTCACAAGATCGTTGTCCACGTCACGGCATAAAGCAGCCGTAAGGACACAACCGCTGCTGCAGTCACTTTTGGCAACGCGGACACCAGGCAGTGATACGTCCGCCAATCGTTGCGTGCCGTAGCGGCGTTCGATGGCGGGGGCAAATCCCGTCGCGTTTCCATTTCTGATGAATGAGCCAGGTGCGCGGCGGATCGGAAAAATTTTTGCCGAGCGTTTGCAGTGACTTGCGCACGACAAATTTTGTCGCTCGGAAAATTGCGGCGCGTTCACGACCGGTTAATTTTCCAGTCCGCTTTGAGGGCAAAATCTTGGCACGCCACAAAATTTCATCAGCCATCCAATTACCGATTCCCGAGAAGCCCGGTTGCATGAGCAAAACGGCCTTGATCCGCGCGTTCCGATGTCGATCTAAGAATTGAACCACGAATTTTCGATCGAACTCCGGCGAAATTATCTCGGGAATGTCGCTCTTCCACCAATCGGGCTCATCCAGCCCATGATGAAAGCGCAGACGACCAAATTGTCGCGAGTCGGTAAAGACCAGCGCACGTTTACGTTGATACAAGGTGAGGTGATCGTGTTTGCCAGGGCCAAAATTCGCCGATTCGACGCGGATTTTACCAGTCATGCCGAGATGAACTCCAAGCCAGTTATCGCCCGAAAATCGAAACAACATTCGTTTACCGCGTACGCCCGAATTCAACAACTTTTGGCCAATGAGATTCTCCTGAAGAGAGCGCGTGCTCGTTTCGCGAAAAACGCGGTTCCGCGGATGCAGGCTGAGATCGACAATTTCGTCGCCACGAGCGGGATTCCATTGCTTACGATACCATTCGACCTCGGCCAATTCCGGCATCGCGGAGAGTACGTGGCGCAATCCTGTTGTCGACCCGCCGCACAGATCCGCACAGTGAACGGATTCGTCCCGTGGCTAACTGGAAGTACTGTGTTCCGGCTTGCGCTGTATGCTAAGTTTATTCATGGAGAAAGTGATCATTGTAGGCAGCGGCTGCGCCGGGCTGACAGCGGCGATTTACGCCTCGCGCGCAAACCTTAGTCCACTCGTGCTCGAAGGCCGGCAACCTGGCGGTCAGCTCTCCACGACGACGCTGGTTGAAAATTACCCTGGCTTTCCGGACGGAATTGACGGTCCACAACTCATCCTGAACATGCACAAACAAGCAGAACAATTCGGCACGCGCTTCTCTTACGCCGAATTGACGGATTTTGAGCCCCGGAACAGTCACGTTCGCATCAAAGCTGATGACGAATGGCTGGAGACGCAGGCACTCATAATCGCCAGTGGAGCTTCCGCGCGTTACTTGGGGCTCGAAAACGAGGAGAAATTGATCGGACACGGTCTTACTTCGTGTGCAACCTGCGATGGTGCATTTTACAAAAATGTGCCCGTATGCGTGGTCGGTGGCGGCGATTCAGCGGCCGAGGAATCGCTTTTTCTCACCCGTTTTGCGTCAAAAGTTTATTTGATTCATCGGCGCGACACAATGCGCGCTTCCAAGATCATGGCCGATCGCGTTTTCGCGAACAAAAAGATCGAGCCAATCTGGAACGCAGTTGTGACAAAATATATTCCAGATGAAAAAGGTGAGATGCGGGCGGTGCGTTTGCGAAATGTGCAAACAAACGAGGAACGCGAGTTGCCTGTGGCCTGCGTGTTCGTCGCCATCGGTCACGATCCCAACACCAAAGCGTTCGTGGGAAAACTTGACGCGGACCCAGAAGGTTATTTGATCGCGAAAAATTTGGCTGAGAGCAAACACCCGGGTGTTTTTATCGCCGGCGATGTGGCAGACCGCGTCTACAGACAAGCGGTTACTGCAGCTGGCACGGGCTGTGCAGCGGCCATGGATGCGGAGCGTTATTTAAGCGACCTGGAATCGCGCGCCTGACAATTTTCTTAGGTGGTTTTCGAGGGTGAAGATTTGCGATCTGACTCAGTTCTATTCGCCGCTGAGTGGCGGTGTGAAACGTTACGTTCACGAGAAGATCGCGTACATCGGCAAGCACTCATCGGCGACCGAACACATCCTCATCGTTCCTGGGTCGAAAACGCAGATGACCTGCAACGGCCCATCGCGCATTTATTCGATTCGCTCCCCACTGCTTTCGCGCGCATCGCGCTATCGAGCGCTTCTGAACTTGCGTGCCGTCGAAGAAATTCTCGAACAGGAACGGCCTGATATCATCGAATCGAGCGATCCGTACCAAGTTGGGTGGAAAGCGATCGCCATCGGCCGTTCCCAGAAAATTCCGGTCATCGGCTTTTATCATTCGCATTTCCCCGAAGCGTATTTGCGCAGCAGCGTGAAATTTCTCGGCAAGCGCGGGACGCATCGCGCAATGAAGTTGACGCGCGGTTATGTGCGCAAGCTCTATAATCAATTTCAGGCCACGCTGGTACCCTCGGAACTGTTGGCCGACGTTCTCTCTGACTGGGGCGTGCGCAACGTGCGCGCCGTGCGCCTCGGCGTAAACATCGACATCTTCAAACCGGCGCCAGACGACAGAGACACGACGCGCGAGTCGCTAGGCGTTAACCGAAATCAGAAGTTCCTTCTGTACGTCGGCCGATTGGCTAGGGAAAAGAACACCGAAACATTGTTTCGCAGTTTCGATCTCTTGTACCGGCGGCGGCCAAACGATTTTCATCTGCTTATAATCGGGGACGGACCGCAGCGCCATAAGGTTCGAGAGTTGCAGCGGCGTACCAGAAACGTTTCATGGATTCAATATTGCACCGACTCGGCTGATCTTGCGCGCTATTATCGCGCAGCTGATCTGTTCGTTCACCCTGGCGTCCAGGAAACGTTTGGCCTTGTCGCGCTGGAAAGTCAGGCCTGCGGCACGCCCGTGGTGGGAATTCACGGCAGTTATATGGACCGGATTATTTGTCATGAGCAGGAATCTTGGGCGCGTGAAAACACCGCGGAGGCTCTCGCCGATGCCATTGAGGCATTGAGCGCGCAAAAACTGCAGATCTTGGGCAGCACTGCAGCGCAATATGCCGGAGCAGATTATGCGTGGCCGTGTGTGTTTGAGCAGCTTTTTTGTATTTACCGCGAGGTCCGCTCCGGTTATAAGGGAAACGTCAACGAATGAAGAGCGAGAGATCATTTACAATCCGAAGCTATCGCGATTCCGATCGTGCCGCTGTGCGGCGCTTGTGCTGCCAAACTGGATTCCTCGGCGATCCGATCGATCCCGTTTACGAAGATCGACAATTGTTCGCCGATTTTCTTACGACTTACTACACCGATCACGAACCTGAATCATGTTTTCTCCTGGAAGTGGACGGCGAGATCCGGGGTTATCTCCTCGGGTCGCGCAAGCCCCTGCGGAATCAGATCTACGCGTTCTATCAAAATGTTTGGCTCTTTTTTCGCGCCCTCACGCGCTACTTTCGCTACAACGAGCGCTCGCGGCGCTTCATCCGTTGGACGCTCGTGCACGGCTGGCGCGAAGTGCCAGCCGCACCGCGCCGCGTTCCGCATTTTCACATTAATCTCCTCCCGGATGCGCGCAAGGTTTCTACGACGCGCGCGCTCATGAGCGCATATCTGAGTTATCTTTACCGCTCTGGTGAGAAACGTGTTTACGGACAGATCGTCACGTTCGAAAGCCGGCGCGGCGAAAAGATGTTCGAGCGCTATGGCTTCAAGGTTTTGAATCGCGCCAAGATCACGAAGTACAAGGCATTTTATCCCGAGTCGGTTTATTTGAGCACAGTGATCAAGAATCTGGAAACGGCTGAACCGCTGTCGGCCTACACGCGTGCGCCCGTTCGTGAGATCGACAACTTGTTGAGGAAAGCCTTGTAAGCTAAACTGCGCGGTCTTCCTTGCCGGCATAGCTCAGCTGGTAGAGCAGCTGATTTGTAATCAGCAGGTCGTCGGTTCGAATCCGACTGCCGGCTCCTTCTAGAAACGTTCAGTTGGGACGAACAAGAAATTTTTGCTTTGGACACTTCTTGGACAGTTTTTTCAATTCCAAATCCTGGACGATACGGGCGTGATCATGTTCCCAGCACAACACGCACCTCGTGACGAAGTCCGTCATCGCGCAAAGTCACTATCTTGTCGGCCACCATAATTCCGTCCACTTCCACCAAGGTCACACCGCTTGAACAAGGGACAGGGTTCTCGACGGCGATGCGATATAGAGTGTTTCGATAACGGTATCGGATATGAAATCCGGCCCAATCTTTCGGTATGACCGGGTTGATCTTAAGCGTGTCGCCGCGGCGTTGGAATCCCAGAACTTCCTCGAGCCAGACGCGATAGGTCCAAGCCGCCGCGCCCGTGTACCAAGTCCAACCGCCGCGTCCGATATGGCCGGCTAACGAGTAAACGTCGCCGGGAATGACATAAGGCTCGACCTTGTACCGTTCGCGATCTTCGTCTTCCCGGGCGCGCTCGACCGGATTCAGCATCCGCAAAAGTCGAACGGCCTTGTCACCGTCGCCCCGGCGGGCGAAAGCCATGGCCACCCAGGCGGCGGCATGAGTGTATTGGCCGCCGTTTTCCCGCACGCCGGGCGGATAACCCTTGATATAGCCAACGTCGGCGGCGGTTTTGTCAAAAGGGGGAGTGAACAGCAAGATTAAGCTGTCGACTTCACGGACGAGATTTTCTTCAAGCGATCGCAGCGCGACCCCGGTGCAATCGGAGTCGCCGGCGCCGGAAATCGCGGCCCAGGTCTGCGGGAGTGAATCGATGCGGGCCTCGGGGTTTTCCCTGGAGCCGAGAGGGGCACCATCGTCTAAGTATGCGCGACGATACCACGCTCCATCCCACGCCTGTGCGTTAACTGTTTTAGCCAACTGGGCGGCGCGGGTGCGGCAGGCTTGCGCTTCCTCGCTTAGCTCGCGCAGGGTGAGCAGCTCAGCGAAATCTTCCAGCACACAAATCTCAAACCAGGCGAGCCAGACGCTTTCGCCTTTGCCGCCCAGTCCAACGCGGTTGAGGCCGTCGTTCCAATCGCCGCCTCCGATCAGCGGCAATTCATGCGGACCAGCAGTGGCGGAGCGCGCGATGGCCCGCCGGCAATGTTCGAGCAGCGGGCTCGCGGTGGCGGAAGCGACCGGAATGGAAAGGCTCTCCGTCTGTTGTTCCTCCAGCGGTTTGCCTTCGAGGAACGGAACCATCTGATCGAGGATCGCGGCGTCGCCGGTGGTGCGGACGTAATGCGCGGTGACGAAGGGAAGCCAGAGAAGATCGTCACTGATCCGGGTGCGGACGCCAGCGCCTGACTCGGGATGCCACCAGTGTTGGACATCGCCCTCCACAAATTGTCGCGCGGCCGCGCGCAGGATGTGGTCGCGAGCGAGGTCGGGCGCGGCGTGCACGAGGGCCATCACGTCTTGCAACTGGTCGCGGAAGCCGTAACCGCCACTCGATTGATAAAGGGCCGAGCGGCCCCACATCCGGCAGCTGAGAGTCTGGTAAAGCAGCCAGCGGTTGAGCAGAAAGTTGGTAGAAAGCTCGGGCGTTTCCACTTCGATCGTGCTCAGGAGCCGGC
>Ga0209473_1000160_pt1 | contig 42461 bp, 34 predicted proteins | sample GraSoiAngelo_133_FD_185890 | JGI IMG/M metagenome (GOLD analysis project Ga0209473, IMG submission 185890) | Grasslands soil microbial communities from the Angelo Coastal Reserve, California, USA - 14_0929_05_20cm (SPAdes) (version 2) | ecosystem: Environmental > Terrestrial > Soil > Grasslands ...
GTCAAGGACGCGCGTTAGCGCGCCGCGAAGCGGTCGAAGATCCTTGACAGATTTCCTTGCGGAGGCTCGCGCCTTTCTATGCCGCTGTGCTCATCGCCTTCTGGCTGTTGCGCAGCGGTTCGTACACCTCTCCACTCACCCACAACCGATGCAGCAGTACCGCTAGCTTTCTCGCCACTGCAACAACCGCTCGCTTCTTCGCATTTTTCCCTCCTCGCTCTGCAAGTTTTAGCCCCCAACGCCGCAGATCACTGTCTTCGCCAAAGGGTCCCAGGATGTAGTGCGCCCCCTGCACCAGCATGGTCCTCAAATAACGATCTCCTTCTTTACTGATGTGCATCTGCGGCTGGCTCTCACCGGAGTCTCTGCGCCCTGGGCGCAACCCAAGAAAACAGCCAACCTCGCGACTCTTCGGGAACCGATGCGGGTCTTCCAGCGTCAGGACATACGTCAGTGCGATTTGCGTTCCTACTCCCTTCACCTGTTTGAGCAGTTCGACTTGCGGATAGCTCTCCCTGGCGATTTTCTCCATCCGGACGTCGTATCCCTGGATGCGCTCGTTCAACGATTCGATTTCTTGGAGCAGCGGCTCCAGAACCTCGCGCAACTCCGCGTGCAATCCTGCGCCCAGCTCCCGGCTCACTTGCCGCGTGCCACACTTGGGCAGCCGCTGGCCATAAGACTTCACCAACCCGCGTGCGGCGTTCACCAAGGCCGTTCGAGCACGCACCAGTTCGGCCCGTGCCCGAATCACCGTCAGATGAATTTGCGCTTTCGCACTGCGATGCCGTACCGGCCCCAACAGCTCGGGATCGATTCGCGCCAGCCGTGCCAGTGTCCGCGCATCGTGTCGATCGTCTTTTCGATTGCTCTTGGTGATCAATTGCACCTTTTGCGCGTGCGCTACGATTACTTTGTATCCCAGCTCCGCTAACAGCCGGCTGACCCACGGGGAATGTGTTCCGGTCTCCATGGCGATGAGACTCCGCGGTATCTTCGAAAATGTCTGCTTCATCGCTTCCGGTGTCATCGCCACTTTCTGCTCCAGAATGATTGTGCCCGCTTCATCCAGAATGCAGTAGCACGACCAGCGATCTCCCAGATCCATACCGATCGTCAGCTTCTGCTTCTTCAAAATTTCGTTTCTCAATGTCTGCACAGTGCTAATCTTCTTCATAGCCGGTCTCCTTTTTGCGCCCTGAGCGCGTCGATCATTGGGAGCGTATCGCATCCCGCGGGAGACCGGCCTTCTCATCTCATCTGATAACAGCGCAATCGTCCATGTGGACTTCAAGTTTCCCGATTACATACAGGCAGTGGCCACGTGCCTTCGACGCCGCTCGCAGAGTCAAGGGCACGTTGTTCACACGGCGATGGCATTCTTGCGGTGAGTCCCGCCTACGAGTCTCCTGCACGCCAAAATGAGAAGGATCAGAGACCACGCCAAGAATAACGCCGCAACTACGAAGCCATGTATGCGAAGGAAGTAAGAGCGAGCAAAAGAGAGTTCGGCGCGAATTGTCCAGAGGCTCACAAATAGGAGGAATATCCCCCAGGCCATCATGAGAAAATAAGACACGGTCTTAAGCACCTTGATTCTCTGGCTCGTGGGGCCATCTAAACTTCCGCCCCGACCAAAGGAACGACCGACCAAATACCATAAGACAGCCACAGGGGCCAGATACAGAATCTCGCCCACGCCGAAGCCCAATATCTGACGGCTTAATGACCCCACAAGGCAAAGCGGGTATGCAGGGGCGTTGATACCGCGCCAAATCATTCTGGCTTCGATGACGCTCAGGTCTAAATAGAGGAAACGCCCCGGTGCTCGCGATGTATTGGCCAGGAGTATCCAATCAACCCGGTCCGCCCATACTTCCAAGACCGCCGTTATTGCAACCTGCACAATGGGCAAAACCAGCGCAAGACTAAGTTTCCCCCTCACGGCGACTCCATATTCTGACAGGAAGCCAGTTACATTTGTAGACGCCGAAACGATATCATTCGTGCCCGATCAACGCGTACCTCTTGGTAAACAGCGTTCACATCCATGTGGAATCTGTCGCGAGGGCGTGCCGATCAAGTGGACGCGAATCTCACTAATCGTCTACTGATCTCGGCGGGGTCTGTCTGCTGGCGAATTCATGTGTCCGCGAAGGAAAAAGTGTACGATGCCACGAGCCAGGGGTCTAAATTGGGAATTCCGGCTGGAGGTGTTCTTTGCGAATCCACGTTTTGCGGATTGTGGCGTTTGTACTGGTGTGTTTGGCGGCGGTTCCCTGCCAAGCGCAGGACCGGGTGACAATTCTTTACGATGCGTTCGGCGAGAAGAAGGATTTGACGAAGGATTGGGGCTTTTCCGCGCTAGTGGAGCACAACGGGAAGCTGATTTTGTTCGATACGGGGAATAACGCGCCGAATTTCGAGCACAATGCGAAGGCGCTGGGCGTTGATGTGACAAAAGTGGATTTTGTGGTGATATCGCATCGACACGCGGACCACGCGACAGGATTGAAGTATGTGTTGAGCGTGAATCCAAATGTGACGGTGTACGTTCCCGCGGATGGGTCGAACGGATTTGGGGGCGCGGTCTTCCCGAAGGCGTATTTGCGAGCGGACGAGAGCCTGCCGGAAAAGATGCGGTATTTCGGAGGCGGGGAGCCGGAACACTTCACGTCGGGAAGGCTATATGACACGGGGAATTTTGTGCTGGTGAACAAGTTGACCGAGGTGATTCCGGGAGTGTTTTTGGTGCCGACGGTGTCACAGAAGAAAGGGACGCTGGAGCTGCCGGAGCTGACATTGGCAATCAAAAGGCCGAATGGATTGCTGCTGGTGGACGGATGTTCGCACGCGGGTATTGAAGCGATCCTGGAAGCGGCAAGTGCGGTGGATCCGAGGACGGAGATTGTGTTTGGGGGATTGCACCTGGTGACGGCGCCGGTGGAGGAGATAGATGCGCTGGTGCAGAATCTAAGGACGAAGTGGAAGGTGCAAAGGATTGCGCCGGGACATTGCACTGGTGAGCCGGCGTTTGCGCGATTGAAGAAGGCATATGGGGAGAACTATTTGTATGCAGGGTTGGGGACGAAGGTGGAACTTGTCCAATAATCGCCAAGCGTGGCCCCCTGACGTTGCCTTCGAATCCGAGTTGGAGCGGGCAAAGAAAAAGAAGACTAACTGAGCGACGCGGCCAAGTCCCGATAAACAGCGTTCGCGGAGATGTGAACTCACCCGCGAATGCTGGCTGGTCATTTAAATGGGAACGCGACTTTTCAGCAGTCAACCCACTACGCTAACAGGGAAACTCAACCCCGCGTGACCCCACGCCGCTGTGATAAGCTCACCTCAATCGCTCCTCCCTTGTCATGGAGAAACGCATAGAAGAATTCCACCCGTTCCACTGGTTCGTCGTTCTCGCAATCCTCGCCTGTGTCGCCATTCCTGTCGCAAAGATTCTAAAGCGTACAGGACACAATCCTGTGTGGTCTTTGTTCTGCTTCCTGCCCGTCGTGAACTTTGCCCTACTATTTGTCTTCGCCTTTAAGCCCTGGCCAACCGACACCAAGCCCCAGAGCACCTAAGCTCCACGCTCGGCTCCCCGGGAATTCTTGCCCAAAGAGTAGCGAATCGACGGCTCCGTTTGTCTAACAGCGGACTAAGTCCCGTGAATAACGTCCCGTCCATTTAAAGGCATGGTTGCGGCACTTGTACGGTTTCGGCCCCTATACGTCAGAAGACCACTGGAATTGCGTCCAAGGATAACTTCCGAGTGGACGTTTAACCACCTGGTGGCGAGCCGTCTCTGGGGCTGTGAGTATAATCGCGATTTTAGCCAGTTACGCGCTGCTTTTTTGTCGGCGGCACTCCGGTATTCTGGAGGGGAGCGAGGACGCGTGAGTGCAGTTGCCGAAAGTGCTGATGAACTCGTAGACGTATTCGTTTCGTATCTGAATATCGTGGCGTGGGCTTCGAGCCAAAGTTCCCTCGTCGGAAAGGCGGGCCGGCGCGTCTGTGTTGTAGCTGTCCGTGGCACTAACTTTTGGGGCGCGGTTGCGTGCATAATGAGTGCGCAGACTTCTTTGAATCACAAGGAGGCGGCATGAATCAAGACAGGCCCCGTAATGCACAGAGCGTGGCAGCCGGTTCTTCGTTCGTGTCAGTGGAATCTATCTGGCGCGATATTCGATTTGCTGTGCGATCGCTGCTGAAAGCTCCAGAATTCACGGTCGTCGCGATTCTGGTGATGGCGGTCGGGATCGGTGCGAATACAGCCGTCTTCTCCGTCATTAATACAGTTCTGCTCAAGCCACTCACTTATCCCGATCCGCAATCGCTGGTGCATCTGATGAACACCGGCGATCAAGGTTCCTTCCCCGGCGCGAACGTGCCCAAGTTCAATATCTGGCGGCAGCAGACGGGGATTTTTCAGCAGGTCGCGGCTTACGACAGCGGCGGCGCCGGATTGAACCTGACCGGTAACGATCAGCCGGAAGAGGTACAAGGCGTACACGTAACCGCTGACTATTTTTCGGTTCTTGGCGCACCCGTGATCGCGGGTCGGACTTTCACGGCGGCGGAAGACAGCCCCCACGGCGGAAATGTGGTTGTGCTGGGTTACGGTCTGTGGAAGCGGCGATTTGGCGGAGATCGCGGCATCGTCGGCAAAAACATTCAGCTCAACGGACAGCCGTATCAGGTTGTGGGCGTGATCGGCCGCGCCTTTATTACGGACAATCCGGCTGATCTCTGGCTGCCATTCCAGTTTGAACTCAGTTCGACCGACCAGGCGCACTACTTCGGCGTGATTGCGCGCTTGAAGCCGGGCGTGACTGAGCCGATGGCCAACGCGCAGTTGAAGCTGGCCGCCGATCAATATCGGGCGACCTATCCGGGCACGCTGGGGCCGAACAATAGCTTCGGCGTGGTGTTGTTGCAGGAATTGATGGTCCGCGATGCGCGGTCGTCCCTTTACGTGCTGCTGGGCGCCGTCGGACTTGTGCTGTTGATTGCCTGTGCCAACGTTGCCAATCTGCTGCTGATTCGCGCCACCGCTCGTAAGCGGGAGCTCGCAACGCGCTCTGCGCTTGGCGCTGGACGCTGGCACATCATTCGCCAGCTGCTTACCGAGAGTCTGCTTGTATCGCTCACCGGCGGACTGCTTGGACTCCTTCTTGGATTCGCGGGGGTCCGGTTCTTGCTGGCGATCAATCCCGGGAGCATCCCGCGGATCGGCGAAGATGGATCGGCAGTCACGGTCGATCTGAATGTGCTTTTCTTCACGCTTGGAGTTTCGGTGCTGACCGGAGTTTTGTTTGGCCTGGTGCCTGCCATCAGCGCCTCGCGCAAGAGTCTTGCAGCAGTTTTGAACGAGAGCAGCAACCGTGCAGGAGTAGGCTTCCGCAACGGCAAGGTGCGTTCTCTTCTGGTCGTTAGCGAAATGGCTCTTGCGCTCGTTCTGGTCATCGGCGCGGCGCTCCTCATTCGCACGTTTATGAACCTGCAGTCGGTCGATCCCGGGTTCGACACGCACAACGTGCTCACCATGGCCATGTCGATCAGCGGCGACCGGTTTCTGAAGACCAGCGGCGTCGCGCAGGTCATTCACGACGGCACCGAGCGGATCAATGCCGTTCCCGGCGTCACGGCCAGTGCCGCCGCGTGCTGTCTGCCCCTGCAAGGTGGCTTTGGGCTACCTTTCAACATTGTCGGGCGTGCGAACGGCAACAATCCGAATACGGGTGGAGCAGGATACTTCCCGGTCTCGTGGAGTTATTTTGACGTCTTCAAGGTTCCCGTCGTCCGCGGGCGCAATTTCACCGAACAAGATAACGGAGCTGCGCCCGGTGTCGTCATCATCAATGAGGCGATGGCGCGGCAGTTCTGGCCCAACGGTGATCCGCTGAGCGACCGCATCGTGATTGGAGCGGGCATGGGACCGGTCTTCGTCGAACCACCGCGGCAGGTGATCGGCGTTGTTGGAGACACACGCGATGGCGGACTCAATCAGGACCCGGGGCCAACCATGTATATCCCGGTTGCGCAGATGCCCAACAAAGTCACTGAGCTCAACTCGCGCATCGCGCCCTTGTGGTGGATTGTGCGCACGCGGATGGAGCCCCACACCCTCACGGCCGCCGTCACCAACGCGATCCGCGAAGCGACGGGCGGTCTGCCCGTGGCGCACATCCGCAGCATGGACGAGATCGTCGTGCTTACGACATCGCGCGAACGCTTCAACATGCTGCTGCTCACGGTCTTCGGCACGTCGGCGTTACTGATGGCGGCGATCGGCATCTATGGATTAATGGCTTACTCGGTCCAGCAGCGAACCCAGGAACTCGGCGTCAGGATGGCTCTGGGAGCGCCCGCTTCGAACATTCGCAATATGGTGATTCGTCAGGGAATGCTGCTTGCGGGAATTGGGCTAGTCATCGGAATCGGCGGAGCCTTCTGGCTGACGAAGTTTCTGACGGGATTCCTGTTCGGAGTAAAAACGTGGGATCCGACAGCATTCGTCCTGACCCCAATCTTCCTGTGCGCGGTGGCGCTAGTAGCAGTCTGGGTACCAGCAAGAAAAGCAACACGGATCGATCCGATTTCAGCGTTGCGGTTTGAGTGATCGTGTAAGGATGAGGCCCGCACCGGAATCACTCGCGCAAGGAAACGGGAGTGGTAAAGTGCGCCGGGGAGGCAGCTTATGTCACTGTCTCAATTTCACGCAGTGCTAACCGTCGCGCTCCTGTTGCCACCGTCTGCCGTACCCTTCGCTGTGACTTCACGGCAAAATGTCAACCGGGACTCGGCCTCAGTGACCATCAATCCGCCTGAGGCGACTGTCCACGTGGGACAAACGCAGACGTTTGAAGCCGTCGTTAAAGGCACTCATAGCACTGGAATACGACGGGCGGTTGAAGAGCGCGACAGCGGGCGCATAACCGAAGATGGAGTTTATACAGCTCCGCGTCATGTGGGCCTTTATCACGTCGTTGCGACTAGCGAGGAAAATACCGCCGCAAAAGCTGTCGCCAAAGCAACGGTAGTAACGGAGTATGACAACTCCTGACTCGCAGAAGCTAAGGTAAGCTCGAGGGACCGACGCAGAGGCCAACGGCACGGTTGAAGAAAACAGGCCATAGCACCGCCGGGCGGCCACGTTCAAACGCGGTAATCGGAAAAGTGTGAAGTCCTGGTACGTGACTTGTCGGGCCCTGAGGCGTTGACTGTGGGAAACAAACAATCGATTGCACACAGGAAAAAAGGAAGGTTTTTGCACTCCGTTGACAGAGAATTCGCAATGCGCTTGATGGATCGCCCGCTACTGCACCACGGCGAAATGAGCTACCATCTAACGTATTACAGTCGCAGGGTCGCGGGTGGCCGAGCTGCAACAATGGAGGTAACGCTAACATGCGCCTCTCTTCTTGGCTTCACGGCTTCGCCCAAGATCTTCATTATGCCGCGCGCAGCCTGCGCAAGAATCCCGGCTTTGCTTCTGTGGTGGTCTTGTCGCTGGCGTTGGGCATCGGGGCAAACAGTACTATTTTCAGCGTTCTGAACGCGCTGCTCTATCGCCCACTCCCCTATCGCGGCGCTGACCGCCTGGTAGCCATCTGGGAAACGCCGCTCGGCCATCCCGATCAGTGGCAGCCTCCGCCGATCGCCGAGGTGCTGGACTGGCAGGAGCAGAACCACGTCTTTGAGGATATTGCTCTAACCAGCGGCACCGAATCCTCCGTTCTCTCCGGCACAAATGGGCCTGAGCCGATTCACATTCAGGATGTCACGCCGAATTTTTTTGACCTGCTGGGCGTTAAGCCCATCCTGGGACGCATCTTTGTTGCCGACGAAATGCAAGAACTCACGCAAACGGTAGTCATCAGCGAATCTTTTTGGAAAAGGCATTTCAACGGCGATGCCGGCGTCCTAGGAAAGAGCTTCACGAATCACAACACGGGAATTGTTACTACGGTCGTGGGAGTCATGCCGTCCGGCTTCGCGCCTTTCTATGGAGACCGAATTGATCTCTGGCAACCCGTTAATCCTGCGAACACCAGGTATAAGGCGCGGCAGGACCATTGGCTGATGCCCGTTGCGCGGCTCAAGCCCGGCGTGACCTTGGCACAGGCGCAAACAGAGATGGACCTGATCGCCCACCATCTCGAAGAAGCGTATCCCGCGACAAACAAAGGCATCGGCAAAAAGGTTCAGCCTTTGCACGAAGCACTTTTCGGCTGGGCCAGGGAGCCGCTTTATCCGTTGCTCGGTGCCGTGGCGTTTGTTCTGTTGATCGCGTGCGCTAATGTGGCGAACCTGCTGCAGTCCCGTACAGAGACCCGGCGAAGCGAATACGCGGTGCGAGCGTCCCTGGGCGCCGACCGGCGCCGCCTGATGCAGCAGCTCTTCGCGGAGAGTGGGCTCTTAGCGTTGTTCGGCGGAGTTCTAGGCGTGGTCCTTGCGCACTGGGGCATTCAGATCTTTCGGGCACTAGTCGGAGATTTCCCAAGCTCGGAGAGCATTTCGATTGATGCTCGCGTGCTTCTGTTCACGCTTGGCACTTCTCTCTCGACGGCAATCATCTTCGGACTCATACCCGCGCTGCAAGCCTCCAATCCCAATCTGAACAATGCACTGCGTGGAAGCGAGCGGCGAACCGCCGGATCGCGGGGACTCAACCGGCATGCGCTGGCAGTGAGCGAGGTGGCGCTGGCAATGGTGCTCCTCATCGGCGCAGGCCTGATGATCAATTCAATTTTGCGTCTGCAGCGAGTGAATCCCGGATTCGATTCGAGCAACCTTTTGACCATGAGCATTCAGTTGCCGGAAGGCGGACAGTACATGAACAGAGTGCCCGGCGGGGATATGGAGAGGGCCATGCCGGCGGTCAATGCGTTTTACAAGCAGCTGCTGGAGAGAGCTGCCGCGTTGCCGGGAGTCGAATCGGTTGGCTCCATCACCGGTCTGCCTACGCGGTTCTCCGAGGGGTACACCTTCTCGATCCTGGGGCACCCCGAACCGCCGCCAGACCAGAGGCCGCGTGCCGGGTACAATGAAATCAGTCCTGGCTTCTTCCGCACCTTCAAGATTCCGTTGAAAAAAGGACGCTATTTGGACGAGCACGATACGGAAGCTGCCCCTTGGGCTGTCGTCGTGAACGAGACCTTCGCGCATCGCTTCTTTCCCAACGAAGATCCAATCGGGCAACAAGTCCTTTTGCGCTATGACCCGTATCCCGTGAACCAGGAACGGCCACGGCAAATCGTCGGCGTTGTCGGTGACGTGAAGCATTGGGGCTTAGGACAACCCGCGCCTCCGTTCATGTACACCTCTCTTCTGCAGCAGCCTGCCGTCTACCCCGGAGGTGCTATCGTCGCGCACTTGTGGCAAACGCTGGCGATACGCACAGCTCCTGGCGCACGCCGCGGGGATTTGGCCCAATCTGTGAAGAAGATTGTCTCAGAACTTGATCCCGACCAGCCGGTAGGCGAAGCAATGACAATGGATCAGGTTCTCGCGCGATCCATGGGCGACTATCAGGCTTATATGGAGCTTTTGGGGATTTTCGCGGGAATCGCAGTGCTGCTGGCAGTAATGGGCATTTACGGCGTCATGTCTTACTACGTTAGTCAGCGCACACGCGAAATCGGCATCCGTGTGGCTCTCGGCGCCAATTCCCGCGACGTTTTGGGCCTCGTCGTCAAATTGGCTGCAAAGCTTGCGTTAATCGGAGTGGTTGTCGGCATCGCGCTGGCTCTCGGCGTGGCTCGCCTTATCGCAACGTTCCTCTACGGAGTCTCACCTTCCGACCCCATCACTTACGCCTCCGTCGCAGCCGTGCTTATCGCCGTGGCTTTGCTCGCATCGTTCATTCCGGCACGGCGCGCCACCAAAGTCGATCCTATGACTGCCTTACGCTACGAATAGTCGTTCGCGTCAATGATGCCGCAAAGCTCCTAATCATCCCCGTGTTAGTGACCTGTGAGGCATTTAGCCGCACGCGAATGCACGCGGCTTGTCAGGCAAGCTGATGTGGGGACATTTGGCAGGGAGGAAGGGACGATCGACATCTGGTAACGCGGAAACCGGACAGTGGAAGCCGGGAGGCGATTCCGAAGAAAAAATGGGAGCGGAGGGAGCCGCTCCCGTGAGAAAGATTGGAAAGTTCTCCGAAGTCTAAGGCTTCGCTGCAACGGCTTTGGCTTTGGCAAGGTCAGGGACGACGCCGAGCTGTTGCATAAGGCCCAGAGCGTCCCAGTTGACATAGCCTTCCACCAGCTTGCCGTTCGAGAGGCGGGCGATGGTCACGCCGGTGATATTGAACTGCTTGCCTGTTGGAGCAATCCCGTTGAGATCACCTTTGTGGGTGCCGCGGCAGGACCAACGGGTCATGACGGTTTCGCCCTCGGCAATGATGTCCTCGACCGTCAAGTGAATGTCGGGGAAAGCAGTGCGGTAGAGAGTTGCTCTCTTCCTTTCACTCTCGGGACCATGCCCAAAATCGGGCGTCGAAGAGTCATGATGGGTGTAGTTGGGGGTAAAGAGCTGATCCGCAAGCGACTGATTGCCCTTGTTCCAAAATTCTTCAATGAGACGACGGATGATAGCTTTGTTATTTTCAGACATTTCGTGTTCTCCTCTTTAAGAAAAGCAAAAACGGTCCTCGCATGTGGCGAGTCGAGCTCGAATGTTGTGGGTTGGAACCGCTGCGGTCTTGCGCGTGCAGTCCTGTGCGTCGGAGAGTAGTGCAGGCCCCGCCGCGAGCGGAGAAAAAGGAACCGAGGACGTACTGCCCTCTTGGCGCTCGTTGCGGAGCTTAGGTGTTCAAGGAACTGCGCTCGTACTAGGGAGCGGGAGTCTCGCCGCAAACGGCGAAATCTCAGCGACGATTCTGTTCCCCAGGAACGTGGGTGTCAAGGAGAATCGAAAAACTTTCTGTGCAAAAGGACCGGCGCATAATCTGATTACGCGGTTACCGGAGAAGTGGAATTGGACCCGAAACCACATGTGTGGCTCTTCGGCGATCAATAGCCGATCACCAGAACCGCTCTTTAATTTCTCTGTGGCGTACTTTGTGTCATAAAGTAGACACGAAGCGCGAACCTATCTTGCGGACCAAATCGCTAATAGCTGCTTTTAGCGTTCCCTTGTTTTTGCTGCGTTTTTGAAGATTCTGCCGGACAATCCCGGTATCGCTGCCAAGCTTTTCTAAGCCTCTAATTGTCTAGCGTATCCGAGCAGTCCCAGTGCCGTGGGACTGCTTTGGGACTATTTCCGCGAATTCTGCGGTTGCTACCGACCGCGGCAATTACCCCGATCTGACTGGCATCGCTCAGATGTTGGGCTTGGATCAGCGCGCCAAAAATTCCACATTAGCGGGGCGGCATCGAAAAAGAACACGCCGTTTCTGATGGAATCACTCGGTGCCAATCCGAAGGATTTTGATCGCGACAAGGACCAGCAAACCAGGGTGGCCGCGTGGGAACTGGATACGGTGAGCCGCACCTTGAGAAGCGTTTGGACGGACAAAGACTCTCAGAAACGCCTCTCACCGAGTGGCTGGCAGCTTTCTGGAGCAGTACTCGAAAACGCGAGCTTTGATGGTTTGGACTTCACCGAAACCGATTTCAGTTTCGGCATTCTTTCAACTCGAGCTTCAAGGGTACTCACTTTGACTGAGCCACCCTGAAGGATACATACTTGCGCAAAGTTGCTTTGGATAACGCCGATTTCAGCGGCGTAAAGGTCTACGGCGGGAGCAAATGGGAGGACTCGAACTGGTGGGACGCGAAATGTCTCCCCCAGCCGCTGCTGGATTACTTGCTTGAGGCAAACTCACATCCGGTGACCGAGGAGACGAAGTCCAAGCTCGTAGCGAACTGCCACTAATCATTCGAGCTCACCGACGGAGCGCCGAGCATGCGCCACGACCACAGAGCCATCCCGCGCCAAGGCGGGACTGGCTAGTTCTTCCTTTTCGCTTCCCTCTAAACGCCAATATCGAACATTCCGGGCCGACCGGCCTTTGTGGCCTTCCGCCCCATGCTTACCGCAGGCGACAAGCTGCTGTACGCCGCTCGTTGCTCGCCACCCCCCACCGCTTCCTCTAAAATCTTTCCTATGTCGAAAAACTATCTGCAGGCTGCCGTCGAGATTGCCCAAGAAGCCGGAAAGATCCTCATCGAGGAATTCTCGCGGCCGCTGGATATTCGCTACAAAGGCGACGAAGTGGACCTGGTCACGCAGGCGGACAAGCGCTCGGAGCAATTGATTGTTTCCCGCCTCAACGAATATTTTCCGGGGCACGCCATCACCGCCGAAGAGGGCACTGGCCAGGACACCGCTTCCGAATTTCGGTGGCACGTCGATCCGCTCGACGGCACCACGAATTTCGCCCATCACTATCCTTGTTTCTGTGTTTCCATCGCGCTGGCCGAGCGCGACACGCTGCTTGCCGCTGCAATTTTCAATCCCTACTACAACGAGCTGTACACGGCAGCGCGAGGCGCAGGCGCCGCCTTCAACGGCAGGAAAATCGCAGTCTCCAAGGTCACCACCCTCTCGACAAGCCTGCTCTGCACCGGCTTTCCCGTGCGCAACCGCCGAATCAGCCCGAATCTTCAGTATTACGGCGAGTTCACTCAGCGAACCCACGGTGTGCGCCGCGACGGGTCGGCGGCGCTCGATTTGGCCTGTGTGGCTTCCGGGTGCTTCGACGGCTTCTGGGAATTCGGCCTCAACAAGTGGGACGTCGCCGCGGGCGTTCTGCTCATTGAAGAAGCTGGCGGCAAGGTCACCGACTTCGAGGGAAAACCATACCAGCTGGGCGCGCCGGTCATTCTTGCAACGAACGGCTTCATTCATGAAGAAATGCGCCAAGTGGCATGGGAGATTTCCCGACGTGCCCCGGCGCCCCCGTTAACGTTGGATCCCAAAAACTCCCCCTAAGGATCTGCTGGTCGCAGATAGCTTCGCGAAGTGTGAGGAATCAGGCGTCCAGGTACCACGGGACGTTGATGACGATGATGCGCTGGTTGCCGCGGAGCAGGAGAAGCGCCTTCAAGACCGAGGCACGTTTGTTATGAAACAAATGGTGATACCAGTGGCGTTCCACCAGCTCTGGAACCAGAACGGCAATTTGCTGGCCAGGATTCGCGCGTTCGGCTTCAAGAACGTAATCCACAATCGGGGCAAGGACTAATCGGTAAGGCGACGGCAACACGACCAATTCCGGCGCAGCCAGGCCGGCCACCATGGCGGGCTGCTCGACGAAACGGCACCATTCGTCGCGAAAAATATCCGAGCCCTGTCCGCAGTCGACGTGAATGGCACGGATGTTGGGAGAAATCTTGAAGGCAAAGCGCAGTGCCTTCTTGACGATACGATTCCAGCCCTGCACGGGCAAAATGACCAGCGGAGGGATCGTGTCGGTCAGCTCGAGTGGAGTCATGCTGCGAACTTCCAGGAAAACGGCGTGATAATGACGCCTCACTAGTCCCATGGCCAGCAGCAGCCCTGGGATCAACAGCACGGTAATCCAGGCGCCTTCCACAAATTTCGCCACGAGAACGACGATCACGGTGATGCCCGTAGCAAACGCACCCAAACCATTGATCAACAGGCTCCGCGTTGCGCCTTTGCCACCAACGCGGCGCCAGTGGCCAACCATGCCGGCCTGGGAAAGAGTGAAGGCGAGAAACGCGCCCACGGCGTACAGAGGAATCAGCCGGTCAGTCACCCCGCCAAAGACGGCGAGTAGCACCCCGGCGAGAACGGCGAGGACCAGGATGCCCTGCGTGTAGACCAGCCTGCGGCCACGCGTCGCAAAAGAATGCGGGAGATAGTTGTTTTGCGCAATGGCCCGGCAAAGACGGGGAAAGTCCGCGAAAGCGGTGTTGGCCGAAAGCGCCAGCACCAGAAGGATGGAAGCCATCGAAACGTAATAGAACACACCTTTGCCGGAGACTGCAGCGAGCAAAAGGGAAAGGACGCTCTGATAGCCGGGCTGCCCGGGGTCGGTGGCTTGAATTCCATAGACGCGCACGAGATACGCGATTCCAGCGAGGAGAACCATCAGCAGGAGGATGATCACGGTCAGAGTGCGGCGGGCGGTTGAAACCACCGGTTCGCGGAACGCTTTTACGCCGTTGCTTACGGCTTCGACACCGGTCATGGCGGTGCAGCCGCTGGCGAATGCCTGTAGGATGAGCCAAGCGCCGGGCAGGGCGGTAGCCTGGGTGATTCGCGGAGGAGGCTCGACCGGCACCGGATGCCCGCCGGAAACGAAGGTCTTGATCAAGCCGACGAGGATGGCAGCGAGCAAGGTCCCGACAAATAGATAGGTAGGTGCCATGAAGACCAAACCGGCGTCCCGCATGCCGCGGAGATTGATCAATGTAATGAGGACCAGGATTCCCAGGCAGATGGCCAAAGTATGGGATTGCAAGCTTGGGATCGCTGAAACCAGTGCGCCCACGCCAGCGGAAATGCCCACGGCGACAGTCAGCACGTAATCAATCATTAGTGCGGCGGCGGCCAGGAGGCCGGCAGAAACGCCGAGGTTCTGGCGGGCAACGGTGTACGAGCCTCCGCCGCCCGGATACGCCTGGATGGTCTGCCGATAGGAAAAATAAACGATTACAAGCAGGACCATGATGCTTGCGCTGATGGGAATCATGTAGGCAATTCCCGCCGCGCCAAGGGGAATCAGCAAGGTGAGAGCCGCCTCGGGGCCGTAGGCTGCGGAGCTCAGGGCGTCCAAGCCGAAAATAGGGATCCCGGCGGCAACGCCGATGCACTCAGCGCGCGCCTGGTCCGAGGCGAGAGGTTTGCCCAGAAGCAAATCGAGCAGAGACATGTGGGCATTCTCCTATAACTCGGAGGAATTAAAGAAAGCGAATTTGCATGCGTTGCGAAAAACAAATTTGCCTTGGGACATTGTGAAAGTGAGTTGCGTGCGGAAACCAATTTCGCGGGCCAGGCAGATTCTTGAGCACAGATTTTCTTGAGGATGCGTTCGATAGCAGGAAGGTGCCTGGAGTAAGAACGACGGCATCGCGGGATGGATCGCGATAACTCTCTTACTCCTACGAAAGAAGCCCGTAAGTCATGGATTCTACAAGGCTGAGACTCGAGCTGCTTTCATCATTCGTCGTGGCTCTCCGAGAGTCACGACCTTGTGGATCCCATGGTCGCCCTCCGTTACGAGCAGCGTAAAATTCACCACCGATGTACTTGAAGAGCAGCCACCGCTCAACGATTCTGGGCATGAGAAATTTATAGCACAGGCTTCCCCGACCTGTCGAACGTGACCGAAAATCCATGCTTGTGCCGAACGGGAAACTTGCTATTGTAAGACTTGCCGTGAGACTATTTGCGACTACTTTCTAAAATTCAGCGGGGCAAAATTCGCCAACAACACTGGTCTTTTTGAAACGAGCCATCGGCCGGAAGGCCCTTACAACACAGGGTTTTCCCAGTATTGTTGCGAAAAGTCCGACGTGACAAAGGGACTCCCGGTATCGCTGCCACAATCTTCACGCTAACTGTATCCTTCCAATTTGTCTCTCTTCCTCTTGTTTTTTCCACAATCCATCCACTTTCTTGCATTCATTGCATCAAGTCTTTCGATTGACGCTCGCAATCCCGCCGCGATACCCTAATGCTCGTCCGATGGCTGCGTTTGTCCCCAGTAAGATTACGACAACGTTTGCTCCTAATCCGAATATGAGGAGATCCTGATGGCCGCGTCCGCCACAAAGCTAACCCGCGAACTTGCGTCTGATTCCAACCCGAGGAGATTCATGTCCAACGAACTGCGAAATTTTCTCACCCTCTCTTACGATGAGCTGGAACAAGTGAATCTGAACGCCAAGGAGCAGCGCAAGAATCGCATACCGGTCCACAAAGTCCAGGAAGAACGCCTCAAATATTTGACGGACGAAAAACGCATCAAGGCCGTCACCGTTCTCTTCAGCGACCTGGAAGGCCGCCTCCACATGCTCGACTATGACAAGAAATTTCTCATTAAGAGCTGGGATAACCTCACCTTTGACGGCTCCTCGATTCGCGGCTTCACTGCACAGCGCGAGAGCGATCTTCGCCTAGCCATGGATTGGCCATCGTTTTACTGGGCACCTGCGGACGTGTTCGGCTCCGGCAAAGTCCTCGTCTTCGGCCACGTCATCGATAAGGACGGCACCCCGTATTCCGCGGACATTCGCGGCGTCCTGAAAAGCTACGCTGACGGCCTCTACGAGAAAAAGGGGTATACGCTCAACGCCGCCAATGAAATCGAGGGGTTCCTCTTCAATGGAGTCAGTGCCGAGCGCCGCTACCACGAAACCGGCAAATTCGAGTACGTCAACACCGGCGGCTACTACCACTCCCTTCCCGGCGATCCTCTGCGCACCTTCATCGACACCACCGCCGAAGTGCAGCGCGCCATGGCCTTCCAGAACGAAAAAGATCACCCCGAAGTTGCGCCCTCACAATTTGAAATCAATTACAACTACGGCGAAGTTGTGCAAGCGGCCGACCAGATTCAGCTTTACAAATTAGTCTGCCGCCAGGTCGCCACCAACATGGGTTTCACTGCCAGCTTCCTCCCCAAGCCCATCGTGGGCGTCAATGGCAGCGGCATGCACACCAACGTTTCTGTCAGCAAGGACGGCAAAAATCTTTTCTGGGATCCCAAAGGTGAGGAGAAGCTCAGCAAATTCGGCTGGGACTTCGTCGATCGCATTCTCACGCACGGCAACGATATTTGCCTGCTCATCAATTCCAGCGTCAATGCGTACCGCCGCCTCGACCCGCATTTCGAAGCGCCGAATCAGCTCAACGCTTCCCCCACGAACCGCGGCGCCATGGTGCGCATCCCCATCGGCAACGAACGCAGCATGCGCACCGAAGTGCGCGCCGTCGCGCCCGATGCCAACCCGTACCTGGTGATGTATTCCATCTTCAAAACGGGCCTGGACGGCGAGACGGCCAAGATCCAGAACCTCCGCTCCGCGCAGCGCTTTCTGCCGGACAACATTTACACTGCGCTTGAGAATTTCGAAAAAGCCGATTGGACCACTACGCTTCTCGGCGCGGATGTGAAAGCACGCTATGCCGAACTCAAGCGTACCGCCGCCGACCGTTGTCCGCGCTCCCTCGGCACCATCGTGAAAGCGCAAGAAGTCCAGTTCCATCACGAAGTCTACAACCAGTTCCTCTGGAACCTGTTCTAGTCACCATTCCCTTCTTGCGAATTTGCAGGGGCACGATATATCGTGCCCCTTTGAACTAGTTGTCCGCACCATGCCTGAGCAGAAAACACAACCCGTGGCGGTGTGCACGCGCTGCGGAGCTGTCTCGTATTCCCCTGAGATGATCAATGGCCAATGCTCGCAGATCACTGCCGGAAAACGCTGCACCGGGGTTATTGGCGGTGCCACCAACAAAGCCGACTGGGAGCCTTGTTCAGCCTGCTTGAGCACGGGAACGCAGAATGAGAAGCCGTGCGGCCAATGCAATGCCGCTGGCTGGCTGTACGGCCGGAACCGCAAACGCCAGCGGCAGTAGCTTTGCCTTCAACCAGGGCAAGACGAAAACGGAAAAGAACGAGGCATAAAGCAGGTCTTCCCCATAGACCATTTAGTTCCGGATGGCACGGGAACAAAAGGAACTCCGATTCGGTATTAAACGACGACGCGAGGAATCGATGGAGAAAGTCAATGGGATTGGAGGGCTGTTCTTTCGAGCCAAAGAACCTGAAGCTCTTGGTCGGTGGTACCGGGATCATCTGGGCATTCCGCTCGTTCCCAAGGACTACAATGAATTGTCCTGGTGGCAAGAAGCCGGGCCAAGTGCGATTGCCCCCTTTCCTGAGACGACGAAGTACTTTGGCGATTCCCAAAAACCTGGATGGTCAATTTTCGCGTGTCTAACCTGGATGCCACGGTGGCGCAACTGCGCGCCGCCGGAATCACCGTTGAGGTGGAAAAAGAATCGTACCCGAACGGATGCTTTGCTCGCTTATGTGATCCGGAAGGCAATCCGATTGAGTTGTGGGAGCCCGCTGGACGAGACGCGAAGCGCTAAGCCGTCCGGGCAGTCCGAATTCCGTGGCCCGCGTGCCCCGACCCTCCCTAAGGCGTTTTGGAGTACAAATCCTCTTGGAACTAAAGCAGATAAGAAAGCGTAGATAGGGAGAGAAGGTCGGTTCGTGAGACCGGCTATTCTTGTCTCTGGCTTGAGGGAGAGGTGACTATGAACGGCACAAGGAGTTTTGCGCTGAGGTGGATAGCGGGAGCGTTTTGCCTCTCGGTGACTTCCCTAGTCGGAAGTGCGCCAGCATGGGCGCAGAGCGAGAAGCGGACGGTGTTCGCGCCGGACGATTTTCATTGGCATGGGAATTTGAAAGCTGGGCAGGCGCTCGAAGTGATCAATCGAAACGGGGAAATTGAGGCGAGCGGCGCTGCGGCCAATGAGGCGCGGGCCGAAAGCATCAGGAGAGGCAGCGACGACGAGTTGTTTATCGAGGTGCTCGAGTACCCGGAAGGGGTGACGATTTGTGCGGTGCAAGCGAGGGACATGACGCCCGGGCGGTGCCACCGTGGCGGCGTTTCGTCCGAGCACCTCGGAGGATGGCACGAGCATCATGCAAAGGTAAACTTTGATATCCAAGTGCCGCGCGGCGTGCGCTTCCATGCGATGACGACCAACGGAAACGTTGTATGCCACGACCTGAAAAGCGTGGTGGAGGCAACGACTACGAACGGCAACGTGGAGGTCTCGACAAGCGAGTGGGGTTCGGCAAGAACGACGAACGGCGGAGTGCGCATGTCCATGGGCAACGCGCAATGGGACGGCGAGTTGGAAGTGAAGACTACGAACGGTAACGTGGACGTGTTGCTGCCGGCCTCGTCAGAATTCCAGGTCAATGCGGGCACGACAAACGGCAAGATTCACACGGATTTCCCGATTACCGTGCATGGGAGTCTCAGCTCAGCTCGAAGGATCTCTCCGGAACGGTGGGCGGAGGCGGACGGGAATTGAAAGTCGTAACGACCAACGGAACGATTTGCGGATCACGGTGTGGGACTCCCGGTTCGGTTCACGTCGCGCAGGCCGCCCTCAGCCAAGGTACGCCTGATCGTAAGGTTTGGGATTACGCTCGAGCAAAACGGCTTTGCGATACTCACCGCTGACACAGACTTCGCAACGCTCGCGAATACCCTCGGCTCACCGCCTAAAGTTATCTGGCTGGAGAACTGCGACTACTCGACCAGCATCGCTGCCCAAGTTCTTCGCGCAAAATGCGGCCCGCATCTCCGAATTTGAACATGGCCCTGACCCACTCCTTATTCTGAGAAAGCCTTGAGCGGCATAAGGAGCGAGCGCGGTAAGGACAACAAAACCATGAAGATCGGCAATAGTTCTTGTGCGGGACAGTAGAGGCGGAGGAATGCGTGCGTTCTCCTTTAGGGTTTGCCGAAAGCGCGAGTGGCGGTAATGCCCTTTCCTTCGGTGACGGTGAGGTTGGCGCCGGCGGGGATGGCGGAGAGGCGGTCGAGTTGGGCGCTGGGCCAACGAATCTCGATAGAGTCGGCTTTCTCGCGCGTGCCGAGGCCAAAGGTAAGCACGAGCTCGCTGGCGGAAAGATAGCTCGAGCCGCTGTGCAGCATTTTGGTCTGCGTCTCGCCGCCAGCGGTCAGCTTGACGACGGCGCCGATGCCGTCGCGGTTGGACTTTGTGCCAACCAGCTTGAGGCGCAGACTGCGATTCGCCGCAGCGGCGCCTGACGCTTCGTTGCGGAACAAGTACACCGAGCCGCCGTTGGTGGAGAGCAGCAAATCCAGGCGCCCATCGTTATTGATGTCCGCATAAGCGGCGCCGCGACCGACGCGGGGAGACGCAAACGCCGCGCCCATGGATTTGGTGACTTCCTCGAACTTCCCTTTCCCGACGTTGCGGAACAGGTGCGGCGGCATGGCGTACTTGACGTTAGCCTGCACGCGCTGGATGTCCGCGTCAATGTGGCCGTTGGCGATGAAAACGTCGGGCCAGCCGTCGAGATCATAGTCAAAAAAGAAGCAGCCGAAGCCCAAAGTGAGCAGCGTGGCGCGGCCGATTTCCGAGCGCGGCGCTTCATCAACGAAGAGCCCTTTTCCTTCATTGTGATAGAGCGAAATCATCTGGTTCGAGAAATTGGTGATGAGCACGCTGGCGTAGCCGGAATGATCGTAGTCGGCGGCGTCCACGCCCATGCCCGCGCGGGCCACGCCGTCTTCGCTGAAGGCCACACCTGCGACCATGGCTTTTTCGCTGAACGTGCCGTTGCCATTGTTGCGATAGAGCTTGTTGGGCTGCGTGTCGTTGGAGAAAAGAAGGTCCGGCCAGCCGTCGTTGTCGTAGTCGAGCACGGCGATGCCGAGCGTTTTCGACGTGGCGTCGCCGAGGCCGGCTTTTTGCGTCACGTCTTCGAAAGTGCCATTGCCGCGATTGTGCCATAGGCGAACGGACGTACCCTTGTACGATTCCGGCGTGCAATACGATTTGGCCTTGCCGTCGAGCGTGCAGTAAAGATCGGTCTCGGGAGTCCACTGGACGTAATTGCCGACAACGAGATCCAAGTGGCCATCTTTGTCGTAATCCACCCAGGCGGCGCTGGTGCTGAATTCGTGCGCGCCTTGCAATCCCGCTTTTTGCGTCACATCGGTAAATGTGCCGTTGCCATTGTTGTGAAACAGATGGCTTTGTCCGTAGGCGGTGACAAAGAGGTCATCGTTGCCATCGTTATCGTAATCGCCGACAGCCACGCCCATGCCGTACAGCTCCATGTCCAGACCAGCTTTGTGAGTCACATCGGCGAACGTGCCATCGTGATTGTTGTGATAGAGCTTGAGTGTCGAGTTCTTGCGAATGTGGCCGGGCCAGCCCATGCCGTTGACGAGGAAAATGTCGGGCCAGCCGTCGTTGTCGTAATCGATGAAGGCGACGCCCGGGCCCATCGTTTCCGGGAGATATTTTTTGCCGAAGGCGCCGTTGTTGTGGACGAAATGGACTCCGGCTTGTTGGGTGACGTCGCGGAATTGAATTGCCGAGGATTCAGGAGGAGCACCGCTTGACGTTCTTGTGACAGAAAAAGCTGTCAATGCAACAATGAGACTTCCCCAAAGCAAACGGCTCACTATTCCCCCATGTTTTTGAAATCTGCGCACCTTGCGAAACCAAGCAGCAGATTCCTCGCTTCGCTCGGAATGACAAATTGGGGCGTTGTTCATACGAGCCACGTTAGTCGCGGCCCACGCCGAGCGCGTCGGCAACCCGATTGATGTAGTTGAACCAGGACGCGATCAGCGTGATTTGCAATATGCCGCGATCATCAAAGCCCGCGGAGCGCAGCTTGGCGTGATCTGCGGGCGAGCATTTCGTGGCGTCCTTGGTCAGTTTCACCACGTAGTCCAGCATAGTGCGGTCCTGCTCACTGATGGGCGCGGTGCGGTAATCCTTCTTCAGCGCTTCCACCATCTCTTCCTTTAGCGTAACGCGACGCAGAAACTCTGCGTGGGAGACGATTCAATAATGACAGCGGTTGGTGACCGACACCATGGTGGCGATCATCTCGTGCTGGTGGCGCTTCAACGGCAGTTCGGGAGACATCAGCGCACCAAACGTGCTGAAGGCGTGATAAAGCGCTTCGGGAATCAGCGTGTGGCTTGCGACAATGCCCGCAGTCTCGCCATCGTTTACGGGCTGAACGGGAGTCGCGTATTCGATAGGGTAGAGTTTCCGCTGCGACTCGACGGCGTCCTTGACGCTCTTATCATCGTCCATGCGGACCGTCTGGATCCAGGTCATGTCAGTTCTCAGTTTTAAGTTATAAGTTCTCAGTGAAACAAACCGCTCGGGTCTGCCGCCCGGCCGTTTTGTTGCACAGGAGCCTTCGTGGGGCCTTTTATCATGGCCGCCTTCCCCGCCGAAACTCTCGCCGCCGCCGATTTCGCCTTCGCCCCACTCGCCGGCGGCCTCGCGTGCAGAGTGGCCCCGAGAGCGACGCTGTAGTGCTCGTGAATCGCCTGGCGCTCGTTGTTGTCTTCGGGATGGATCTGCCGGTAGGGGCCGGTGATGGCCTGTGCAGATTCGTCGGCCTTGAAGCGCAGATAGCGCGCCTTGTGCTCTTCGGCTTTTTTGTCGTCGCCAAGACCGTTGTAACAGAGCATCAGGTTGTAATGGGCCTGCAAATCTTCGGGATCAATGGCCAGAGTCTTCTCGAATTCGGCAACGGCGTCGGCGTAGCGCTTTTCGAGGAAAAGGACGCGGCCGAGTTCGTTGTGAACCACGCGATCGCGGGGGAACTGATCGAGGACGGTCTTTAAATGCGCGATGGCGCCATCGTAGTCGCCATCCTCCCGAAGCACCTTAGCGTAGAAGAAATTGGTGCGGGCCAGCTTCGCATCGATGGCCAGTGATTTCTCCAGAACTTTGCGCGCGCCCGCGGTGTCGCCTTCCTGCACAAGCACGCGGCCGATGTTGGTCCAGCCGTCGGGATTTTGCGGATCGGCCTCGGTGATTTTTTCGAATGCGGCAGCGGCGGCCTTTAAGTCGCCTTGCAAGAAAAGGCCGATGCCGTAATCGTTCCAGCGCGTCCAGTCGTCTTTGACGCTGACGGTTTTCTGTTCCTGGGCGGGAAAATCTTTCGGACGGACACACAAAGTCTTCGTGTCCTCAGCAAGGACAGTAATTGGCAAATCGGGAATTGCTTTTATGTTTCCCGACACCTTCGAGGTGTCTCCCGTGAAAGTGAACTGGCGATCGTCGTAATCCGGAGTCGTCTTGGCTGCATTCCTGTTGGCCTCGGCCAGCTTGGTTTCCGGCGCTTCGACGCCAGCGAAAGAAAACTGCGTGTTGTACCAACTGAATTTGCGATAGTTGAGTTTGGCGTGGAGAGTGATTTTGTCCCCGCAATTTTCGGGCACATGCAAGCGGTAATGCACGGTATCGGCCGCACCAGGCGGAATCAAGTGCACGTAAACGACGGAGCGCGTAGCCCACGCATTGCGCTTGCTGATGACGTTGCCATGGCCATCGATTTGGAGCGAGCGATAAAAATGCGCGCCGGGCTCGACAGGGCCTTTGCCGTTGTCTTCAACCTGGCCGCTCCAGAAAATGGTCTGGCCTTTTTCGTCGGTGGCTTGCAGTTCGAGCCAAACATCGAAGGCGTCTACCGTCCCACCCGGGAAAAAGTGACCTACCTTGCGCGTGCGAACGACCACGTCCACGCGAACATCATCGCCGCGGCGCACGGCGGCGTCGGCGCGATCGATGGGAGCGGTAATCGCGCGGACTTCGCCGGCTGGGCCCCCCGGCAGCGCGGTCTCAGATTCCTCTCCGACTGCGAAGGTCGTGGAGAGTTCCTGCTTGCCCATTTCATTGCGAACCGGAGCGCTTGACTGTTTTCCAGCCGGGGAAATGGCAAATATATCCACGCTCAGTTGCTTGTCTTGGAGGAATTTCTTCGCGAACTCGTATTGCGCCTCATCTTGATTCGCGGTGGGCACGGCGGTGTTCGCGCCCGGGAAACGGTGTGAATGCACGTAACCGTTCACGTTGCCATCGTCCTTCGAAGGGACCTGCGGCATGTGGCAGTCGGCGCAGTTCATCGGGCTTTTCGGATAATAAAATGCGCGCGCGCCCTGCCCAGAAACCCCGCTGGCTTGCCAGTTGTCGTATTCATTGAAGCCGCGAATCCAGCGGTAACGATTCACCGGCACGTCGAGGTGAACTTTGTGGCAGGAAGAACAAAATTCCGCCGTGTCCGTGCGCATGAAGGGTTTCAGGAACGTGCGGCGGTGCGGCTCCGGATTCAGGCGGACGACAAAATCGTGCAGCTTGCGAACGCCAGAATTGTCGCTTGCTGCAAGTTCATGCAGCTTGGGATATTCGAGGAAGAAGTCTCCCTGGCCCATGGTGCTCTTCACTTCCACGATGCTGTGGCACATCAGGCAGCCCAGGCCAGCACGCGCTTCGGGACGGTTCACGATTTGCTTGATGGGCGTATCAAACAAGCCGCTGTAGAGCAGCGCGGGATCGTGGCAGCCCGCGCACCATTTCGAGGAGCGCACGCCGGCAACTTCCTGCATGTACTCGATGCTCTTGCGATACCACTGATTGTTGAAAGATGAAAAGTGGTGCATGGAGCTGCTCCACTGCGCGTAGATGTCGGCGTGACAGCGCTGGCAGGCGTCGGATTTCATGAAGTATTGCGAGGGGATGTTTACGTCGTGCTTGGTCTGCGCGGAGCTGGGGAAGAATTTGCCTGACGCGCCGTCGCCTTCGCGGTCCATGGAGTCGGGCGGCATCAGCGGGTTGACGATGCGATTCGCGCGAGCATCGCGCCAGTCGATTTCGCGCCTCCACCACATGCCTGCGGAGATAGTGAAGGTCAGAATCGCTAGCAAAGCGAACCGCAGCGCGCGGATGACATTGGTTTGCCCCAGCCATCCTTTGGAATGGAGCCAGGAGGATGCGAGCAATAACACACCGAGAAGGCATAGAACGATGTGGGCGTAGAGCCAATTCCAAAGATGATGGGGCGTGCCGATTTTAATCAGCACGATACCAAGAGCGGACCCGGCGGCGAGGAGAATCCAACCAAGACGAGCGAGAATAGTTCCATTCCAAACTAAAGGAACCAGGAAAGCGAGCAGCAAGAGAAAGGCGAGGACCCCAACTGCAACGTGAAGCAGATCGACAACCGCGTAGGTGAGCGTGGCGGAGGGGAATCCGTACAAATACGCGGCACTGAGGGCCAGGAAAATCAGGAGACGGGATAACCAGCGCTGGGACAACTCAGTGCGCATCGGAGGCCTCTTCCGAAGGGCTGGGCGCCAGAAAAAAAGCGACCGGATGTCTGAGAGCCATCCGGCCGCGATTCAGTTTGGGGTGCCCCGAAGCAAGCCAAGGAATGGCTGAGCTGGAGGCGATGGTGCTCGTGGGCATACTTATAAGTTTTGGCCGCCAAATAGGCAATACTGCGAAAGCACTAGAAGCCGGGAAATCATCGGAAATTAAAAGACTAGCGGCAATACTACAAAACCATTAGGGGTTTTAGAAGGGCTCTATGCCCTTTCCTTCCAAGCACTTATAAGCTCTCTGGGCTTGGAGTTCTTTGTATTCTTCGGTGCGCCCGCCGGGCCAGCTGATGACGACGCGGTCAATTTTGTCGCGTTTCCCCAGACCAAAGGTAACCGGGAGCTCGGATTGCGAAAGATAACTTGAGCCGCCACGCACCATGCGCGTCTGCTGAAGGTCTCCCGCAAAAATTCTCACGGTGGTGCCGAGGGCGTCGCGGTTGGATTCGGTGCCGTGGAATTCGAAGCGGATGCTGTGGTTGCCAGCCAACTGATCGTTGCGAAAAAGAACGGCTGGTCCGTTGTTGGTGGTCAGCAGGATGTCCAATTCGCCGTCGCGATCGAAGTCACCATAAGCGAGGCCGCGACCTACGCGAGGTTTATCAAAACCGCCGCCGACCTCCGCGGCCACATCGCGGAATTTTCCGTGCCCATCGTTCAAGAAAAGTTGCGGCGGTTGAGCGTAGCCGACATTTCCGCGAATGTTGCGAACGGTCTCATCGATATGTCCATTGGCGACGGCGAGATCGAGCGCGCCATCCAAGTCCACGTCGAGGAACATGCAGCCGAAGCCGAGAGTGTTGCGCGAGGGAGCGCCCACTCCGGACGGAAGGGAAACATCGTCAAATGCTCCGGGAGCACTCGCGCGGTAAAGGCCGATCATCTCGTTGTCGAAATTCGTGATGGCGATGCCGGACTTGCCGGAATTGTCGAAATCTCCCACGTCAATGCCCATCCCGGCGCGCGCTTTACCTTCCATGCTGAACGCGAGCCCGGCCTCGATGGCGGCGTCCTTGAATTTTCCGTTGCGGAGGTTGCGGTAGAGCTTGTTGGGCTGTGTGTCGTTGGCGACAAGGAGATCGGGCCAGCCGTCTTGGTCGTAGTCCAGCATGGCCACGCCCAGGGACTTCGAGCTGCTGTCAAAGACGCCGCTGGTCGCGGTGACGTCCTCGAAGGTGCCGTTGCCGCGATTGTGAAACAGCCAGCAGGTATCGCCGCGATAAGCTTCCGGTGTGCAGTAAGACTTATGCGTGCCGTCGAGACTGCAAAAAACGTCACGGTCGGGAGACCAGCGCACGTAGTTGCAGACGAAGAGATCGAGAAAGCCGTCGCGGTCATAATCAAACCATAGCGCCGAGGTGCTCAAGCCCTGCCGCCCGAACAGGCCGCTGGAGCGCGTGGCATCGACAAAGGCTCCTTTGCCCGTGTTGCGAAAAAGGCGACTCTGGCCAACGCAAGTGATGAAAATGTCGGGGAAGCCATCATTGTTGTAATCGCCGACGGCGACACCCATTCCGTACATCTCGATGTCGAGCCCCGCGGCCTTGGTGACGTCGGTGAAGGTGCCGTTGCGATTGTTGCGGTAGAGTTTCAGGGTTGAACGCTGGCGCTTGTGGCCGGGCCAGTCCATGCCATTGATGAGGAGAATGTCCTGCCAGCCGTCGGCGTCGTAATCCAGGAAAGCACAGCCGGAGCCGAGCGTTTCCGGAAGCAGCTTGCCGCCATATGCGCCGGAGTTGTGCTGGAACTGAATTCCTGCTCCTGCGGTAACGTCGGTGAGGCGAAATTCCAAATTCGCGGCGGCGCACACGAGTATCCAAGGTGGAGAAGCTGCAGTTGCCAGGCCCGCTCCCAATGCGGAAAAGAGGAAATCGCGCCGATTCAAGGCAGATTCACCAGACCGTTGCGAATGGCGTAGACAACCAGCTCCGCGGTTTTGTGAATGCCGAGCGTATCCATAATGTTGGCGCGGTGCACAGCGACGGTGTTCACGCTGAGATTCAAATCCGAGGCAATTTCCTTGTTGGATTTTCCCGCCACGATGTGCTGGAGAATCTCCAGTTCGCGCGGAGTCAATCCGCCGCCGCGTTCTCCTTTTAGCGCGTCCTTGCGCGACACTTGCGGATCGAGAACGGTCATCCCCGCCGCAATGCTCTTGACCGCACTCACCAGGTCGAGGTCCATCGCGTTTTTCAGGACGTAGCCGCGCGCGCCCGCTTGTAACGCCTGGCTTACCAGCGTTTCTTCGGAGTGCATGCTCAACATCAAAATGCCTGCTTCCGGACAGGTTTCCAATATTTTTCGCGTGGCTTCGATACCGCTCAATTCCGGCATGGCGCAATCCATCACGATGACTCGCGGTTTCAGTTCCGTTGCCAGGCGCACGGCTTCTTCACCATCGCTCGCTTCCGCGACGACGGAGATTCCCGGGTCGTCCTCCAACATGCGCCGGAATCCCCGCCGGACCAGCGCGTGATCGTCCGCCAGCAGAACGGTGATTTTATGCGGCATGACTTTCCACTTTCTCGCGGGGAATGCGTAAACAGACATGCGTGCCGCCCTGCGGCCAAGGAGTGACGGCAAGGGTTCCGCCAATCAGCTCCGCGCGTTCGCGCATGCCAACCAGCCCAATTCCCCGCTGCATCTTCTCTGCAACAAACCCGGAGCCGTGATCCTCGACTTCAAGTTCCAAGGAATCTCGCAGGTATTTCAGGCGGATCCAAGCATCACGGGCACCAGAATGGCGGCTCACATTGTTCAGAGCTTCCTGAAGCACGCGATAGATGTGCACGCCGGCGCTCGGTTCCACCGGAAACGGCTTGCCGCTCTTTTCGTAGTGCAACTCGATGCCTGCTTGTTTGCCTACCGTGGGAATATACCAGTCCAGAGTGCTTTCCAGGCCGGCTTCTTCCAGCAAAACCGGATGGAGCGCCTGGGAAAGCGTGCGGATATTGTTTAGCGTCGTTTGTGCGATTTCCTGCACTTCTTTCAGGTCGCTATGGAGCGGCGTTCCTTCTCCGGCCTGCTTGCCCGCGCGCCGCAGCATCGATCCGATCGCAGTGAGCACCTGGCCGAATTCGTCGTGGAGCTCACGGGAAATGTGCCGCAGCGTAGATTCCTGCGTGGAAATCAGTTTCTGCGCGAGCTCGCTGCGTTGTCCAGAGAGTTCCGCAAGTCGCGCGAAAAGCTGGCGATTGCTGCGAATCAAATACAAGCTCGTCAGGACAATGGCGATCAGAGTTGCGGTCAGAAAGAGATAGAGCTGGCGCTGCACGCCGTCGTAAATCTTCGCTATGCTTGCGGCGGCCTGCTCCTCCCCTTCGTTGTTTTGCACCAGCAGACGCGAAACGGCGGTGCTGAGCGCTTGTTCGCGCGCCTGAAGCGTCAAGCGAATCTGCTCGCGCGCCTCTGATTCTTTGCCGCTGTCGGCGAGCGCAAACATGCGGTCGACGGCGTCCCAGAACTGCGCGACGGACTGCGTGAGATATTTTCGCTGGTCTGGCGTGCGGCTGGCGACCGCCAAGCCTTCCTCGATTTTGAGGGCCGAGTCCAAATCCTGCCGCAAGCGTTCGAGCTGGGCGGTCCAGGCAGTGAGGGGATAACGCTCGGTGGTGTCGAGCATATCCCGCATATCCAGCGCCACGGTATTGAGATCATTTTGGATGCGCAGGAGCTGCAGCGAATCCTTGCGGTTGCGATCCACCATTTCGCTTTGCAGCTTGCGAAGGCCGGCCAGCTGCACGGTGATGTAGAACGAGTAAGCCAGCACCGCGGCCAGCGTGATGACCAAGCCGAAAAGAAGCCGATTTGTGGGTGAACGATGCGAAAAGGCAGCCTCTTGCACGAGCTTAAGGATACCTCAGGCGGTGGTTTGTCTGCGCAGCAGGAGAACGATGGTGAACATGACAACGACGGCGGCCAAAGGCGCCAACAATCCGACTCGCAGACTTTCCGAGTGCTTGGAAATAAATCCGACCACGCCCGGACCGGCGGAACCGCCAAGCGAAGCCAGAGCAAATAGCATGCCTCCGATTTTTTTCGCCCGCGCTCCGTACCAACGCGAGAGCCAGGCAATGAAGATCGGGTAAAGGCTGGCGCACCCAAGGCCCGCAAGAAAAACCGCGGGGAGTGCGATCTTCAGACTGGTGGAGGCGATCAGCAAAGTGATTCCAGAAGCGGCCAAGGCGAGGGCGCTGAGGACAATTTTTCGCTCGGAAGCGCGTCGCAGAACCAGGGGCGCGGTAACACGCCCGGAGGTGAGGCCTGCATAGAAAAACATGGGCGCCAGTGTGGTGATCCCGGTGATGCCGCGAGCCAGACGTTTGGCGTACTCGGCGGCCCAGATACCAATGCTGGTTTCCGTCGCGACATAAATAAAAAACAAAGCCGCCAATGCGAGCGTGACCGCCAATCCGATTTGGAAATGTCCCGACTCTCTGGTCTTCGGATTTGCTTCGTGGTGTTCCGCGGCAAAAGGAGTAACCAGCAGGCCCAGAGTAAGAAGGCCGCCGAAGACGGCGAAACCCACCAGCAAGCCTGGCAAACTGTTGCGCCTCATTGCGAGGGCGATCAGCGGCGAGCAGGACATTGCTCCAGCCCCCCAGGTGAAATTGAGCAGGTTGAGAAGCGAAGCACTTCTTGCGCCACCCAGTTCCGCGACGAACAAATTCGTCCCCGGAGTGATAAGTCCGTAACCCAAGCCGAAAGCTGCGGCGGCTTGAAGCGCAAGCAGGTGCGTATCTGCGTTGAGACCCGCAAGCCCGCCGCCCATCAGCGCGTAACCCAAGACGAGCGCCGGACGATATCCCCACCAGGACGCAATAGCGCTGGAAGCCAATGTGCCTGCGAGCGCCGCGAGAAATTGGATGGTGGAGAAAAGGCCGGCTTGGCCGTCGTCGAGGGACCATTTGCGAATGAATACCGGAAGCATAGGCCCAACGATGGTTGTGGCAATACCGCTGAGCACGAAACCTGCAAATAAAAGAATCAGCAGGTTGCGATGCTTTTGATCCTTGGTATTCGCCGCAGCATTTATTGCTGCGTTCGTGGCCGTTAGCTCGCTCATAGAGGTGATAGGACATTCTGCAGGACATGAGCACTTCAGGCAACTTCGCGCTGACAAAAAATCCTGCCGCGCCGAATTCGAAAGTTCGATAGTCTGTAGAACTCCATTTAGCAGAGGAAGTTCGCAGAAATGACGGATTCCGCGATTGAAGTGGGCTTGATTGGGTACGGGCTTGCCGGACGGGCGTTTCACGCGCCGGTGATTCGCGCTGTGCCTGGCATGCGTCTAACTGCGATTCTGCAGCGCACCGGGAATGAAGCCGCAGAGAAGTATCCCGACATTCGTGTCGTACGCAGTTTGGAGGAATTGCTGGCGATCCGGGAGATTCTCCTGGTGGTGATCGCTACGCCCAACGACACGCATTATTCCTTTGCGTGGCAGTGCCTCAAAGCGGGCCGCGATGTCGTGGTGGACAAGCCCTTCACCACGAGCTTGGAAGAAGCACGATCGCTGGTAGATTTTGCGAACAGGGCTGGCCGGCTGATTACCGTTTATCAGAACCGGCGTTACGACGGTGATTTTCAGGCCATTCGGAAGTTGGTCGCCGAGGGATCACTCGGCCGCATCGTGCGTTTCGAAACGAATTACGATCGTTACCGGCCGCAACTGAAGCCGGGTGCGTGGCGCGAAACCACCAGGGCGGGCAGCGGAATTCTCTTCGACATTGCGCCGCATTTGATCGATCACGCGCTGGTCTTATTTGGACTGCCGGAAGCGGTGACCGCGGACGTGCGCATTGAGCGCGAAAACGCCTTGGCCGACGATGCCTTCGACATCATGTTCCACTATCCGCGCGGCATGCGCGCCGTGCTGCGTTCGAGCATTCTGGCGGCCGCGCCGCGGCCACGCTTTGTTTTGCACGGCACACAAGGCAGCTTCGTCAAACAAACGTTCGATCCGCAGGAGAACAATTTGCGGCATGGGAACATTCCTGCGAAAGGAGCGTGGGGCGCGGAGCCGGAAGAAAATTACGGCTTGTTGACTATTCCTGACGGAGAAAAGTTCAAGCAGCGGCGCATTCCTTCGGCGAGCTGCGATTACCGCGATTTCTACGCGAACTTGCGCGATGCGCTATTGGCAAAAACGGAAGCTGCGGTTAGTCCGGAATGGGCGCTAAACGTCATGCGACTGCTTGAAATGGCGCGCGAGAGTAGCGAGAGGCTTTGCACGATTCCCTGGAGCCAATAGCGCATCCAGCAAATTCTTTAGTGAACGGACAAAGTGACGTCGAACTTCGCGTTGCAATTGTCCGACGGATCGTCGGTGATGTTCTTTGTGACCGTGCCGCTCTTGACGGTGAACTCGAGCGGTTTCTTGGGCATATTGGGCAAGCCTGCCACGCTGGCCTTGCCGTCACTATTGGTGCCCACTTCGAGTTCCGTCTTCCGCTTGCTGAGAAAGCCGTACTTTATCGTGACGTGAATTTTGGCATTATAGATAGCCTTGTCCGCGCCATCTTTCACGACGAAATCCGCACGGCAAGTGCCGAGGTTGCCCTCCACAACGGGAATTTGCGGTGCTTGGGCAACAAGCAAGCCGCCGCAGAGAAAAAGAAAAAGCGCCGACCCGAGAAAGCGAATGGATCGGACATGACGGAACTGCATGCTGTTCTTCCTCCCCGCACAAAAACATACGCCGGTCTACGCGGCGTTGCAATTCTGCGCTGCGGAAAACTTTTGTCGCGTGGCGTTTTCAGCATTACGCTCGCGTTCGCGTATAATCGGCGTTGTCAAGAGGGAAAGGAGCAGGGCGCCGCCTATGACCATTGAACTGGTCCCGTCGATTCTTTCCGCTAATTTCGCGCGGCTCGCCGACGACGCGAAAGCCGCACTCGAAGGCGGCGGTACGGTGCTGCACCTGGACGTGATGGACGGCCACTTCGTGCCGAACATCACCATCGGCCCACCGGTCGTGTCGTCTCTGCGAAAAGTGCTTCCGGACACTGTCTTCGACTGCCACTTGATGATTGAGAATCCCGACAACCACATTCCGGCGTTTGCGGAGGCCGGCGCAAACTGGATTTCCGTACACCAGGAAGCGTGCGTGCATCTGCACCGCACGCTCCAACTAATTGAATCGCACGGCTGCGAGCCGGCCGTGGTGATCAATCCGGCGACGCCCGTTCATACCCTCGACGAAGTGCTGGATATGGTGCATCACGTCCTGGTGATGAGTGTGAACCCAGGCTTTGGCGCGCAGACGTTTATTCGCGGTTCGCTGAATAAGATCAAGACGCTTGCCGAAGTGCGTGAATCACTGGGCCTGTCGTTCCGCATTGAGGTAGACGGCGGCGTGGCCCTCGATACCGTGGGGGATATCGTGCACGCTGGAGCCGAATTGCTGGTGGCGGGAAATGCGGTCTTCGGACGCGGCGACATTCGTGAAAACGCGAAGAAACTTCTGGGCGCGGCGCGCGCGGCCATGCTCACGCGCGCGTGAGGCAGTAGGACAACCTACGCCATCGACTAGGCGACGGTAACTTCAGGACTTAGGTAGACGTCCTGAATGGCGTTTAGAAGCTGCACGCCTTCTTTCATCGGGCGCTGGAACGCTTTGCGGCCGGAGATGAGGCCGGTGCCTCCAGCGCGCTTGTTGATGACCGCCGTCGCAACGGCTTCCTCGAAGTCGTTCGCACCGGAAGCCCCGCCGCTATTGATCAAGCCCGCGCGGCCCATGTAACAATTCGCGACCTGGTAGCGGCACAGGTCGATGGGATGGTCGCTGGTCAGGTCGGAGTAGATGCGCTTGTCAAATTTGCCGTAACTTGCGCCGTTGGAATTTAGCGCCAAGTAGCCGCCGTTATTCTCAGGCAACTTCTGCTTGATGATGTCGGCCTCGATGGTGACGCCCAGATGGTTCGCCTGACCGGTGAGGTCGGCAGAAACGTGGTAGTCCTTGTCTTTTTTGAAGGCACTGTTGCGAAGATAGCACCACAGAACCGTGGCCATGCCGAGCTCATGCGCGTGAGCAAAAGCCTGAGAGATCTCGACGATTTGGCGTGTGCTTTGGTCGGAGCCGAAATAAATGGTCGCGCCAACTGCAGCCGCACCCAAGTCATAGGCTTGCTGCACGGTGCCGAAAAGCACTTGGTCGAACCGGTTCGGGAAAGTCAGCAATTCGTTATGATTGATCTTCACAATGAATGCAATCTTGTGCGCGTATTTGCGAGCCACGGAGCCAAGCACGCCGAAGGTCGAAGCAACGGCGTTGCAGCCGCCTTCGATCGCCAGTTTGACGATGTTCTCGCCGTCGAAATAATCAGGATTCTTTGCGAAGCTGGCGCCGCCGGAATGCTCGATGCCTTGGTCTACGGGCAGGATGGAAAGATACCCGGTGCCGCCAAGGCGCCCGCTCTCGAACATTCTTTGTAGGTTCGTCAGCACGCGAATGTTGCGGTCAGAAACCGCGTAAACGCGATCGATAAAGTCCGGCCCCGGAAGGTTCAGCTTTTCTTTGGGGATTTTGGGCGATTTGAACCCCAACAGCGAATCCGTCTTTGCGCCAAGGTAGGTCTCAATTTTCCCCATGCTTACGGTCGTGGCCATAACGTGCTCCTTATCTACTCTCGAATTCCTTTTGATAGCATGCTTCCGGCGGCGATGTCTACCAGCCAGAGCAGCTTCCCGTCTTTTGGCTGAAGCAATTGCGCGGGCAACTGTTCCGGTTCGTACGGGCCTTCCAAAACGCCCTTCAGCGCCAATGCCTTGTCCACGCCAGTCACCATAAACAGAATCTCCGCGGCAGCACACGCGGCAGGCGCAGTCAGCGTAATCCGTTCCGTATAAAGCTTCCCGACCCAGTTGCGAACCGCGACACGCCCGTCGGCGCGCAACGCTTTGGTTCCTGGGAAAAGAGAAAGCGTGTGACCTTCATTGCCCATCCCCGCAAGCAGCAGATCGAAGCGCGGGAGTTCACCCGGCTTCAGCTTGAAATGCGAGGCAATCGCTTGCTCGTATTCGCGGGCGGCCTGCTCAGCGTCCGCGTATTCGCCCTTGATCCGCGTGACCTGGTTTGCTTTCAGCGGAACTTTGGAAAGCATCGTTTCCATGGCCATCCGGAAATTGCTGTCCGCATGACCGGGACCGACATGGCGTTCATCGCCGAAGAACACTTGTATTTTATCCCAGGGAACCTGAGAACGCAGCGCAGAATCCGTTGCCAGCAAATCGTAGAGTGCCTTGGGTGTGGACCCGCCAGCCAAAGCGACGTGGAAAGCATTTCTCTCGCGCACGGCAGCCGCGGCGGCTTGGACGAACTCTTGTGCCGCGCGCTTGGCGATGGCTGCGCCATCGGCAAGGATTTGGACCTCTCGCTGCACTCGCGTTTCCTTCAGGTGACAACTCCGGTTTTCTCCGGCGTGGCCTGAGCGGCGATCCGCCCGCGCTTGTCAAGTTCTTCTTCGCCAATGCGGCGCCACGCGCGGCCGTCTTTTTCGAGCAGTTCGTCCGCCTCAATGGGGCCCCAAGAGCCCGCGGCATAATTCGGAAACCCGCGAGCCGGCAGAGCGTGCCAGACGTCGAGAATAGGCTGATTCACGCTCCAGCCCGCTTCGACCATGTCCGCGCGTTGAAACAGCGTGGCGTCTCCGGCCATGCAATCGCGCAACAGGCGTTCGTAACCGGTGCTGTGCTCCGTTCCAAAATATGTGCAGTAGTCGAAATCCATGTTGACGAGTCCCAGTTTCATGATCGAGCCCGGAACTTTGGCACCGAAGCTCAGCGAAATGCCTTCTTCGGGTTGAATGTGAATGACCAAGCGATTCGTTTCGAGATTGCGCACGCTGGTATTTCGAAATAGCACGAAAGGCGTGCGACGAAATTGAATGACGATCTCCGTCACGCGCCGCGCCAAGCGCTTCCCGGTCCGCAGATAGAATGGCACACCGGCCCAGCGCCAATTGTCGATGAGGAGTTTTAGGGCAACGAACGTTTCGGTATTGGAATCAGGAGCGACGTTCGGCTCGCTGCGATAGCCAACGACGCGCTGGCCGTCGATGTTCCCGCTTCCATATTGTCCGCGCACCATGTTGGTGAGCACTTCCTCGGGCGTTACCGGCTGAATGGCGTGGAGCACTTCGGCCTGCTTATTGCGGACTTCGTCGGCATCAAAGGAAATGGGCGGCTCCATGGCGGTCATGGTCAGCAATTGAAAAAGATGATTCGGCACCATGTCGCGAAGCGCGCCCGCGGTCTCGTAGAATCCGCCACGATGCTCGACGCCCACCGTTTCCGCCGCAGTGATTTGCACGTGGTCCACGTAATTCCGGTTCCAGAGCGGCTCGATGATGTTGTTCGAGAAGCGGAAGACCATGACGTTCTGCACGGTCTCTTTGCCGAGGTAATGATCGATGCGGTAGATCTGTTTTTCCGTGAGAACTTGTTTCAGTTCCTGGTTGAGCTGCTTTGCGGAAGCCAGGTCGTGACCGAAGGGTTTTTCCACGATGACCCGGACCCAGCGGCCGCTTTCTTCTTTTGACAAACAACACAAGCCCAGCATTTTAACAATAGGCGAGAAAAATCGCGGCGCTACCGCGAGATAAAAAAGACGGTTGCCCAGCGCGTTGTACTTTCTGTCGGCTTCGGCAATTTGCTGTTCCAAACGCTGATACGCTTCCGGATCCTGAAAATCGCCTTTGAGGTAATAGATGCGCTCGCACATCCAGTCCAGGAGTTTCGGGTCGATCGGCGAGGCAGCGTATTTGGGAATTTCCTGAACCAGATTTTTTCGGAAGCTTTCCGTTGTGAAGTCGTCTACGGCAAAGCCGACAATCGCGAACTGAGCGGGAAGAAGTTTTTCTTGAGCCAGATTGCAGAGGGCCGGGATGAGCTTGCGCTTGGTGAGGTCGCCCGCTGCTCCGCAAATCGTCATTACGCAAGGCGACGCTGATGAATTCGGATCTGGGTAATCGTGGGAATCCTGGTCCATCAAATGGAATCCCTCTGAACTTGCGTCGGGGCGGCCCTAAAGTTTTTAGTGACCGGCTTTCTTCTCAATATGCCCGCCAAATTGAAAGCGCATGGCCGACAGCACCTTGGCCGCAAAATCATCTTCGCCGCGCGAAATGAAGCGCTGATACAACGAGGCACTAAGAACGGGTGCTGGCGCGGTCGACTCAATGGCCGCCAGAAGCGTCCAGCGACCTTCGCCGGAATCCGAAACGCGCCCGGAAAAACGCTCCAGCGTGGGCTGCTCCAACAAAGAAATCGCCGTGAGATCGAGCAGCCAGGAAGCAACCACGCTGCCGCGCCGCCACACTTCCGTAATGTCCGCCAGATTGAAATCGTACTGATAATGCTCCGGATTGCGCAGCGGTGTCGTTTCCGCGTCGGCTTCACGATGCGATTTGCTCGCGTTGGCGTGCTTCAAAATGTTCAGGCCCTCGGCGTAAGCGGCCATCAAGCCGTATTCGATGCCGTTGTGCACCATCTTGACGAAATGCCCTGCGCCCGACGGACCGCAGTGCAAATATCCCTCTTCCGCCGTGCCGCCAACCCTCTCGCGGCCGGGAGTGCGCGCCGCGTCGCCGCGGCCCGGCGCGAGTGTCTTGAAAATGGGATCGAGGCGTTTCACCACCGCTGTTTCCCCGCCAATCATCTGGCAATAGCCGCGTTCGAGGCCCCACACACCGCCACTGGTGCCCACGTCGCAATAGTGAATCCCTTTTGCGGAAAGCTCTTTCGCGCGACGGATGTCGTCAATGTAATAGGAATTTCCTCCGTCGATCACCACATCGTCTTTCTCGAGCTTGCCAACCAGATCGTGCAGCGTGGCGTCCACCACCGCCGCGGGCACCATCAGCCAAATCGCGCGCGGCTTTTGCAATTTAGCTACAAAATCATCGAGCGACAAAGCCCCCGTTGCGCCTTCCGCGGCAAGTTGTTTCACCGATTCGGCGCTGCGGTCGTACACCACGCATTTGTGGCCGCCCTTTTGCACACGCCGCACCATGTTGGCACCCATCCTGCCCAACCCGATCATCCCCAGTTGCATCGTGTGCACTCCTCGCCGGTTCGCGTGAAAGAGATTTGACCCGGTGTATCAGGCAACTGCTTTTTGCACGGCCCTGGATAGTGTGGCAAGCGCCGACTTCAAGTTTTTCCCGAGATGGATGCGCAATGCGCGGCGGGCGCGCTCCGCGAGAACAGCGAAATCGCCCCGGGCCTGCGCCGCCTTGACCACACCAAACGTGTACTTCTGTCCGGGAACGGGCAAGTCCTTCACATTGTCGCAGGTGATTTGCAAAAAAACGCCGCTGTTGGGTCCGCCTTTGTAGGCCTGGCCGGTGGAATGCAGGAAGCGCGGCCCAAATCCCAGAACCGTGGCCACCTTTTTCTTGTCGCGCACCGTGTGCCGGATGGCCTGCAGGGCCTTTTCATTCTCCGCATTCATCGGAATATAACCAAGCACGGCAAAGTAGTCGCCCGCACTGATTCGGCAGAGATGCCTCTTCAAAACCGCGGCGGCATTCAAGCCGCCGTGAATCGCCGCGACGTTTTTCTCATCGGCAAAAAACTGCATGCCGCCGGCCTCAAAAAATGGCACTTCGATGGGCAGCTTGCCCTTGGCCTCATATTCGCTGGTGAGCTTGCGCGTTTCCACCTTGCTGGCTTCCACGTCAGGCTGATTGAACGCGTTGATGCCCATGATCGAGCCCGCGACCGCTGTGGCGATTTCCCAGCGGAAAAATTCTTGCCCAAGCGCATAAGCATCCGAAACACTGATGCTCACCACAGGATGGCCTGCCCTTTGGAGCGCCATCACGGCCCCATCCTGCGCCTTGTTAGGCTTCGAGGCCAGGCGCAAATACGCGAAGACGCGGTCGTTGCCATAGGTGGAGGGCCTGACGACACGCTCGCGGTCCACAGGGATGATGCCCTTGCCCACTTTTCCCGTGGACTCGGCGATTAATTGTTCGAGCCACGCACCGAGATCAAAAATTCCCGGCGACGCGATGATGGTGAGCTTGTCGCGTCCGTGTGTCGCGGCCACGCCGAGAATCGTTCCCAAAACGACGCCCGGATTTTCTTGGGCCGCAGACCTTGGGCCGCAGGCGGCAACCATTTCCTGCGTGGTTTGCAGTAACTTCTCCACGTCCAGACCCATGATCGCTGCAGGCACCATGCCAAAGTTCGAGAGAGCCGAGTAGCGCCCTCCAATGCTCGCCACGCCGAAAAAGATTTCGCGAAACTTGTCGGCAATGGCGATTTCCTGCATGTGCGAGCCGGGATCGGTGATGGCCACAAAGCGATTGCCGGCCTCTTTCTCGCCCACCTTCGCTTTCACCCGTTCGAAAAAATATTGCTTGTAAATGTTGGGTTCGAGCGTGCTCCCGGATTTGCTCGAAACGATGCACAGTGTGCTCTTAAGATCCAGCTTTGCTTCGATGGCTTTGATTTGCACGGGATCGGTGGAATCCAGCACATGCAGTTCCGGAAATCCTTTGATTTTTCCGAACGTCATGCGCAGCACTTCCGGGCAAAGGCTGGATCCGCCCATTCCCAGCAGCAAGGCATGCTTGAAACGCGACTTTTTCACGTCTTCGGCAATGCGCTGGAAGGCATCCACGTGCGTGAGTTGCTGTTCCACAATGTGCAGCCAGCCCAGCCAGTTGCTTTCGTCGCTGCGGGTCCAGAGTGACGCGTCCTTTTTCCAGAGGCGAGCGACTTTATTGTTTCTTCGCCAGTCCTCCAGCGAGGCGGCCACTGCATTGGCAAGATCTTCGGGAAGTGAGTAGGTCTGTTTGTTCACGCTCACGCACGAGCTCCCGCGGTTTTCCCCACGGCCTCCAGCAGGGTTTTGAAAGCATCGGAAAAGAGTTTCACGCCGTCCGTAAGCAGCTTGTCGGTGACTTCTTTCATGGAGACTCCAGCCTTGGCCAGATCCGCCATGGTCTTCGCCGCGCCTTCCACGTTTTCCGCAAGGCTAGGACGCAACCGGCCATGATCGCGGAACGCGTCAAAAGTTGCGGGCGGAATCGTGTCCACGGTGTCGGCACCAATCAACTCCTCGACGTAAAGCACATCGCGATACTTTGGATTTTTCGTGCTCGTGCTGGCCCAAAGCAGTCGCTGTGTTTGCGCGCCCTTGGCCGCAAGAGCTTTCCACCGGGCTCCGCCAAAAAGCTCCTGATATTTCTTGTACGTGAGCCGGGCGTTGGCGATGGCCACTTTGCCCCGCAGGTTTTCCAGCAAAGCTTCCTGTCCCGCATCGACGCCCGCCTTGAGTTTTTCATCGATGATGCCGTCCACGAGCGTGTCGATGCGGCTGACGAAGAAGCTGGCTACGCTGGCGATGTGGCTGATGTCTTGGCCTTTTTTGGCGCGCGCTTCGAGCGCGGAAAGAAACGCTTCGGCAACTTTTTCGTAAGCCGACTGCGCGAAGAGCAGCGTGATGTTGATGTTGAGCCCGTCTTCCAGGCACTGACGAATCGCGGGAAGGCCTTCGGGCGTGCCAGGAATCTTGATCATCACGTTCGGGCGGTTCACACCCTTCCACAAGCGGTGCGCCTCCGCGATAGTGGCTTTGGTGTCGTACCCCAGAAACGGAGAAACTTCCAGGCTCACGTAGCCGTCGCGGCGTTTCGTCTCCGTGTATACCGGCCGGAAGATATCGCACGCATCTTGAATGTCGCGGAACGCAATTTTCTCGAAGATGCCGTTGGCGTCCAGCTTCTTGGCTTCGGGCGAATTCAGAATGTCGGCGTAAAGATTGCTTCCCGTGATGGCCTTCTCGAAAATCGCCGGGTTCGAGGTCATCCCGCGCAGGCCGTCGTTATCAATGTATTGCTTCAGTCGCCCGCTGGCGAGCAAATCTCTGCGCACATAGTCCATCCAGGGCGACTGGCCGTACCCCAGCAAGCCCTTGAGAGGATTCGTACCTTCTCCCTTGGCGATGCTGGGAAGAGTGGTTGTCGTCGTCATAATCGTTCTCCTTCGCCTCGAAAAACACTTCGAATTCCTATTGTACCCCTTGCGGGGCCAGCGTGTTCCGGCTCCAGGATTTCCGGTGGTTGGTCAGTTTGGATCTTTTTGCTTCGTGACAGAATAGGTCAAAAATCCAAACTGACCCACAACTGGATTTCCTACACTTTTACCTTGGCAACCGTTCCAAACTTTTCTTCGAGCGCCTTCACTTTTCCGAGCCGCCGCACATGGCGTTCTTCGTGCGTAAATTTCGCGCCCAGAAACGCTTTCACCAAATCCTCCGCCAGCTTCACGCCCACGACGCGAGAGCCCAGTACCAGCACATTGATATTGTCGTGTTCCACGCCCTGATGCGCCGAATAGGTGTCGTGGCACATTCCCGCGCGGATGCCCATCAGCTTGTTCGCTGCGACGCTCGCGCCTACACCGCTGCCGCAGATCAGCACACCGCGCTCGGCTTTGCCTTCCAGCACCGCGCGGCCCACGGCTTCGGCAAAATCTGGGTAGTCGGAGGGATTTTCGTTGAACGCTCCCACGTCCAACACCTCATGTTTCAGGGAACGCAAGAGATCACCCAACGCCACCTTGAGCGCAAAGCCCGCGTGGTCCGACCCAATCACCAGCTTCATCAGCGGCTCACTTCCCTAACAGTTCCCGGGCAGCAGCGACTACGTTGTCCGCGCTAAAACCAAATTTCTTCAGCAAATCTTTCAGCGGCGCAGACGCACCGAAACGGCGCATGCCGAGGATTTTCCCTTTTGCGCCCGTATAGCGTTCCCAGCCAAACGGCGACGCCATCTCCACCGAAACGCGCGCCCTCACATCCGGCGGAAGCACGCTCGTCTTGTACGCGGCATCTTGCTGCTCAAAAAGCTCCCACGAGGGCATGCTCACAACTCTCGTTTTGACACCTTCGGCCTTCAGCTTTTCATAAGCGTCGACGCAAAGCGACAATTCGCTGCCGCTGGCCATCAGAATTAGGTCCGGCTTTCCGCCCGCTGCGTCTGCCACAACATACGCGCCCTTCGCAACGCCCGAAGCCGGCGCATATTTCGTGCGGTCGAGCGTCGGCACCGCCTGCCGCGTCAGCACCAAAGTGCACGGCCCATGCGTGTGCTGCAAAATCACTTTGTACGCTTCCACCACTTCATTGGCATCACCCGGGCGCAGAACCAGCATGTTCGGCATCGCTCGCAAGGACGCCAGTTGCTCGACAGGCTGATGCGTCGGCCCGTCCTCCCCGATGCCGATGGAGTCGTGGGTAAAGATGTAGATTGCCGGAATCTCCATGAGCGCGCCAAGACGCATGCTGGGCCGCATGTAATCGCTGAAGTTAAAAAACGTCGCGCTAAAGCTGCGCAGCTTCGACAGCGTCATTCCATTAACGATTGCGCCCATAGCGTGTTCGCGCACGCCAAAGTGAATGTTGCGCCCGCGATATTCGTTCGGGTAAAACTCACCGGCGCCATCAAACGTCAGATTGGTCTTGTTGGATTTCGCCAGGTCCGCGGAACCACCAATGAACCAAGGAATGTTCTTGGCCAGCACGTTCAGCGTTTTTCCCGAGGATTCCCGCGTCGCCATGCCTTTCGAATCAGCAGGGAAATTTGGCAAATCCTTATCCCATCCGTCCGGCAATTTTCCCGTCAGCATCCGGTTGATCTGGTCCGCTTGCCGCGGAAACTGCTTGATATATTCCGCAAATTTACTTTGCCACGCGGCATGCGCCTGCGCGCCTCGTTTGCCCACACCGTCCTTGAACTGATCGTACACGCCGTCGGGAACAAGAAATTTGGCGTCCTCGGGCCAGCCGTAATTCTTCTTCACCAGCTTAACTTCCGCCTCCCCCAGCGGTTCGCCGTGCGCTTCGTAAGAATCCTGTTTGTGCGGTGAACCGTAACCGATGTGGCTGTCCACAATGATCAGCGTCGGCCGGTCTTTGGTTTTGAGGAAATGTTCGTACGCGTGCGCCAGCATCTCCAGGTCGTTCGCGTCGGTAACATGCGTGACGTTCCAGCCGTAGCCCGCAAAACGCGTGGCCACATCCTCGCTGAACGACCATTCCGCCGGCCCGTCCAACGTCACGCGGTTGTTGTCGTAAATCCAACAGAGATTCGACAGCTTGAGATGCCCGGCCAGCGAAGCCGCTTCGCACGCCACGCCTTCCATCAAGTCGCCGTCGCCGCACACCGCATACACGTTGAAATCGAAAATCTCAAACCCCGGTCGGTTGTAATTTTCGCCCAGCCATTTGCTGGCAATCGCCATCCCCACGCTGTTCCCTGCGCCTTGCCCCAGCGGCCCCGTCGTCGTCTCTACACCGGTCGTAAGGTGCGATTCCGGATGGCCCGGCGTCCGGCTATCAATCTGGCGGAAGCGCTTGATCTCCTCCATGGGCACCGCGAGATCGCCTGTAACTTCGCCTTTTGCATTGACCCTGCGCACGCCGGCCAAATGCAGCGTCGTATACAGCAGCATCGAAGCGTGTCCCGCGGAAAGCACAAAGCGGTCGCGATTCGGCCACGTGGGATCCGCTGGGTCGTAGCGCAAGTAGTGCTGCCACAACTCATAGAC
>Ga0209473_1000161_pt1 | contig 42351 bp, 45 predicted proteins | sample GraSoiAngelo_133_FD_185890 | JGI IMG/M metagenome (GOLD analysis project Ga0209473, IMG submission 185890) | Grasslands soil microbial communities from the Angelo Coastal Reserve, California, USA - 14_0929_05_20cm (SPAdes) (version 2) | ecosystem: Environmental > Terrestrial > Soil > Grasslands ...
ACGGCCCCGCGATGAGAAACGGGGTGGCCCCCCTCCCGGCGGCGAAGTGCTGCGCCACGTCAGTCGCGCCGGCCGGCGAGCTGCGACGGCCGCTCGGCCGCGGTGGAGGCGGGCAGGCTCCGGGCGCGATGCTGCTGGCGCGCCGCTCCCACGAAGCCGGCGAACAGCGGGTGCGGCCGCGTGGGACGCGACTTGAGCTCCGGATGGAACTGGCAGCCGATGAACCACGGGTGATCGGGCAGCTCGATCATCTCCACGAGCGAGCCGTCGGGCGAGAGGCCGGAGCAGCGCATGCCGTATTCGGCGAGGACGTCGCGGTAGGCGTTCGACACCTCGTAGCGGTGCCGGTGCCGCTCGCTCACTTCGAGCGCCCCGTAGGCCTGGGCGACACGCGACCCGGGCCGCAGCTTGCAGGGGTAGGCGCCCAGCCGCATCGTCCCCCCCAGCTCCTGAATCCCTTCCTGGGAGCGGAGCAGCGCGATCACCGGGTTCTCGCACTCGGGGGCGAACTCGCTCGAGTTGGTGTCGGCCAGCTTGACCACGTCGCGCGCGAACTCGATGATCGCCGACTGCAGGCCGAGACAAATCCCGAAGAAGGGGAGCTTGTGCTCCCGCGCCCAGCGGATCGCTTCCAGCATTCCCTCCACCCCGCGTACGCCGAACCCGCCCGGGACGAGCAGGCCGTCGTAGCTGGCGAGCAGCTCGCCCGCGGCCGCCTGGTCGGTGAAGCGGTCGGACGAGATCCACTCGACCTGGGCGCCGCACTCGTTGGCGATCCCACCGTGCACCAGCGCCTCGTGGATGCTCTTGTAGCTGTCCGCGAGCTCGGTGTACTTCCCCACCACCGCGATGCGCACCCGCTCCGCGGGGTTCAAGATCCTGTCCACCATCTGCGCCCAGCCCCGCAGATCGGGCTCTTTGGTCTCGAGGTGCAGCCGCATGCAGACTTCGCGGTCGAGCCCCTGATCGTGCAGCTTGAGGGGGATCTCGTAAATCGATCGCACGTCGGGACTCTCGACCACGCAGCCGAAGTCGACGTTGCAGAACTGCGCGATCTTGCGCTTCAACTCTTCCGAGAGCGGCCGCTCGGTGCGGCAGATCAGGATGTCGGGCTGGATTCCGATCTGCATCAGCTCGCGGACGGAATGTTGCGTGGGCTTGGTCTTGAGCTCGGCGGTGGCGGAGATGAACGGAACGAGGGTGAGGTGGATGAACAGCGTATTGTCGCGACCCACTTCCTGGCGGAACTGACGGATCGCCTCGAGGAACGGCAGCGACTCGATGTCGCCCACTGTGCCGCCGATTTCCGTGATCACGACGTCGTGATCGGGGGCGAGCCGCCGGATCGCCGTCTTGATCTCGTCCGTGATGTGCGGGATCACCTGCACGGTCGAGCCGAGGTATTCGCCCCGCCGCTCCTTGGTGATCACGGAGAGGTAGATCCGCCCGGTGGTCACGTTGTTGACCTGCGACAGGGAGCGGTCGATGAACCGCTCGTAGTGTCCCAGGTCGAGATCGGTCTCGGCCCCGTCGTCGGTGACGTACACTTCGCCGTGCTGGAACGGCGACATGGTGCCGGGATCGACGTTGATGTAGGGATCGAACTTCTGGATCGTGACCCGGAGACCGCGCTCCACCAGCAGGCGCCCGAGCGAGGCGGCCGCGATGCCCTTGCCGAGCGACGAGACCACGCCACCGGTCACGAAGATGTACTTCGTCGAGCTCACGGACTCACCTCCTTCAGATGCCGGGTCAACCGCGCTTCCGCGTACCGCAGATCGTCCGCCGTGTCCACGCCGGGCGCCGCCGGGCCGGCGCACACCGCCACGCCGATCGGCACGCCGTGCAGCAACGGCCGCAGCTGCTCCAGTCGCTCCCACCGCTCCTCGGGCACGGGCGGCAGCCGCACCCAGCGCTCGAGGGCGTCGCGCGTGTAGGCATATACGCCCACGTGCTGGTGATACCGCACCGACCCCGTGCCGTCGCGGTCGAACGGGATCGGTGCCCGCGAGAAATACACGGCGCGCCCGCGCGCATCCACCACGACCTTCACGCGCGCCGGGTCCGTCGCCAAAGCGCGATCGAGCGCGCCCGCAGCGGTTCCGATGGGATCGCCCGCGCGTACGCGCGCCACGGCGCCGCGCAGCGCCTCGAGGTCCACGAGGGGCTCGTCGCCCTGCACGTTCAAGACGACCTCGAACCCGCTAAAAGATTTATTGCCAACGACTTCCGCAACGCGTTCAGTGCCGGATTCGTGGTCGGGGGAGGTCAGGATCGCCTCGTATCCCGCCCGCTCGACGACGGCGGCGATTTCGCGCGCGTCGGTCGCGACGACCAAGCGGTCACACACGCCGGCTTCGTTGGCCCGTCGCACGGTCCAGAGGATGAGCGGCTCGCCTGCCAGGGGCAGGAGGGGCTTACGGGGAAGGCGGCTGGAACCGAGCCGCGCCGGGATCACGCCGAGGACGGGCACGGGGCAACATACAAAATTCGTGCCGTGGCGTCTACCCCCGGGTTAATCCTCTCGTGTAGCGCGTTTTAGGCTGCGGCGCACAGCTTCAAGAAGTTCTCCAGCAGGTGCTTGCCGTGTGGTGTGCCGATCGATTCGGGGTGGAACTGGACACCGTAGATGGGATGGCGGCGGTGCTTCATCGCCATGATCTCGGCGTCCTTGGGGCGATCGGCGCTCCAGGCCGTGATGATCAGGTCTTTAGGGAGCGACCTCGGCTCGAGCACGAGCGAGTGGTAGCGCATGCCGGTCACTGGGCTCGGGACGCCCGCGAACAGCTCGTCGTCTTCGTGGATCACTTCGCAGGTCTTGCCGTGCATCACGCGGTCGGCCCGCACCACGCGACCGCCGAACGCTTCGCCGATCGCCTGATGGCCCAGGCACACGCCCAGGATCGGCACGTGGCCCGCGAGCGCGCGCACCAGGGGCACGAGGATGCCGGCGTCGGCGGGCGTGCACGGGCCGGGCGACAGCACGGCTGCCGTGGGCTTGAGGGCGAGCACCTGCTCCACGGTGAGGGCGTCATTGCGGTACACGACGGGCTCCGCGCCGAGCTCGCCGAACAGCTGCACGAGGTTGTAGGTGAACGAGTCGTAGTTGTCGAGGACGAAGAGCATGCAACTAAGCTAGCGGCTCCCCCGGGCTTGCGCCCGGGGTCAGTGAATTCGTTCCTCCCACTCTTCGAGCGAGCGCGGCCAATCCTGCTTCAAGAGCCGGGACAGCGACCGGTCGGCGAGCAGCCGCCCACCGGTCTGACAGGTGGCGCAGTAGTTCACTTCGTTTTCCGCGTAGCGGATGCGCTGTACCGGCGATCCGCAAACCGGACACGGCTTGCGGAACCGGCCGTGGACGGCCATGCCGTCGCGAAACGCCGTCACTCGTTCAGGAAAAGCATCCCCCGTCTCGGCGCGCAAGCGCTCCATCCACGTGACCAGGGTGTCGCGGACGGCCTGGAACAGGCGCTCGCCCTCCACCGGTGTGAGCTGACTGGTGAGCCGGAGCGGCGACAAGCGGGCCGCGTGCAGGATCTCGTCGGAGTACGCATTGCCGATCCCGTCGAGCAGCCGGGGGTCGGTCAGCGCCCGCTTGAGCGTGTGCGACGCGCCGGCGAGGACGCCGCGGAACTGCTCGAGCGTGGCGGCCAGCACGTCCAATCCTCCCGGATCGTGCGCCGCCAGCGCGCGCTCGCCCCGCACGACGTGGAGCGAGGCCCGATGCTTCGTTCCCGCTTCCGTGAGCAGCAGGGTGCCGTTGGGAAAGTCGAAGGCGGCGAGTCCCGCGCGCCGGGGGATGGGGGCACCGGCTGGCTTCCAGTGCAGCCGGCCGGCTATCATGAGGTGCAGCACGGCGAAGTATGCTCCGTCGAGCGCGAACACGATGCGCTTGCCGAGGCGTCGTACGCCGGTGACCACCCGGCCCACGAGCTCGGATGCCGGGGGGGCCGCCGAGCGGAGCACGAACGGGCTGGTGATGCGCAGGCCTGCGAGCGGCTGCCCCACCACGCGCGGTCGCAGCGCGTCCAGGTACAGCGCGATGTCGGGGAGCTCGGGCAACCGGCCTCAGCTCAGGAACCGCTCGGCCAGCTGCGCGAGCCGCTCGTCACCGTCGGCGCGAGCCCGTTCGAGGATGCGCTCGACGTGCCCGCGCAGCCTCGGCTCGCCCCAGTAGTAGCCCGTGGCCCGCTCGGCGCTCGGGGTCTCGCCGGCGCGGGCGGCCTCGAGCAGCACCGCCGCCGCCGCGGCGTCGAACCCGGGGTCGCCGCGCGACGGGAGCCCGTAGCTCTTCCGCGGTCCGCCCTCGTCGGCGTCTTCCTTGACGAACGCGCGCGACATGTGAATGCCCCCCCCTCACCCCCGCGGATGATACGTCTTGTGCACGGTCCGGAGGTAGTCCCGGTCCACGTGGGTGTAGAGCTGCGTGGTGGAGAGGTCCGCGTGCCCCAGCATCTCCTGCACGGCGCGCAGGTCGGCGCCTCCCTCGAGCAGGTGCGTGGCGAACGTGTGGCGCAGCGTGTGGGGCGTGACGCGCTTCGTCAGCCCCGCGAGCCGGGCGGCGCGTTTGATGATGCCCCACGCCCCGACGCGCGACAGCGGCGTGCCGCGGGCATTGAGAAACACGATCCCCCGCCCCGTGCCCCGGTCGAACCGCGGCCGGATCTCGCGCACGTACAACGCGACCGCGCCCAGGGCGCGGCGGCCCAGCGGGACGACGCGCTCTTTCGAGCCTTTCCCGAAGATGCGGGCCACGCCGTCCTCGTACAGGACGTCCTGCAGCGCGAGCCCCACCAGCTCGGAGACGCGTGCCCCGGTCGCGTACGCGAACTCGAGCACGGCCCGATCGCGAATGGCGAGCGGCTCGTCGGTGTTGGGCGCGCCCAGCAAGCGCTCGACCTCCGGGACCGATAGAACCGTGGGCAACCGGCGCCACTGCTTGGGACGCTCCAGCCGCTCGCTCGGGTCCCGCGCGGCCTGGCCCTCACCCGCGAGAAACCGGTAATACGTCCGGACGGCGGAGATCTGGCGGCGGATGGTCGCGGGCGCGAGGCCCAGGTCCTTGAGGGCGTACACGAATTCGCGCAGCTGCACGCTGGTCACGTCCTCCGGGTGGTGGGCGCCCTTTCCCGCGGCGTAGCCGACGAGGCGCCGGATGTCGCGCACGTAGTTGCTCACGGTGTGCGGGCTGGTTCCCGCTTCCAACGCGAGATAGTCCCGGAATTGCTCCACCCGGAACGTCCGTTCGAGCTCGCCGGCCGTCACAACCACCGGCGCACCTGAGTCCGGTACGAGCGATACTCGGCTCCGAACTTGCGCTCCAGATAGGCTTCCTCGGGCGCGATCACCCAGCGCTGTACCAGGACCATCAGCGCCGGAAGCAAGATCAGTGGCCACATCGAGTTCACCAGCAGTGCGGTGCCGACGTAGCAGAGCGCGAGGCCCACGTACATCGGGTTGCGCGTGAACCGGTATGGGCCGTGCAGCACCAGCGCCGTGGTCGGTCGCGTGGGATTGGGCGTGGTTCCGGCGCGGCGGAACAGCATTACGGCACTCGCGGCGAGCAACGCACCCGCCGCGACGAGACCCCACCCGACCAGCCGCGCGACCGGCGGCGGGTCGCCCCACAGGCGCAGGGGCACGAACCGGTGCACCGCGTAGCCCAGGAGAAACAGGCCCGCGTAGATGAGCGGCGGCAGGACGCGAATGCCGGATGTGTCGGGCGACGGGGACGTCATTGCGGGCTCTCCCTTCAGGCGACGCGCGATCCGCACGCCGACAAATATGAGAGCGCCCAAGGCCACGACGCCAAGCACCCGGTTCAGGCGCGACACCAGCGACACGACCGCGTCGAAATTGGTGCCCACGGCGGCCACGGCCAGCGTGAGGGCGCCGTACCACAGCCCCGAGGCGAGGGCGAGTGGGACGAGGGCGCGCGGGGCGGACAGGCCGGCCAGCCCCGCGAAGGGAGCCACCACCGCCCGCCACACGGGCAACAGCCGGGACAGGAAGATTCCGTAGGCGCCGTGGCGGCGGTACTGCGCCTCGATTTGCGCGAGCACCGGCGGCCGCAACAGCCGCCGACCCGCGGGGCGCGTGACGAAGTCGCGGCCGTACCGCCGGGCCAACCAGTACACGGCCACACCGCCCGCCACGTTGCAGCCCCACGTGACACCGAATACGACGCCGGCGTGGAGCGTGCCGCGGCCGGCGAGGAACGCACCCACGGCCACGGTGCTGTCGGCCGGTACGAAGGGAAACACATTCTCGAGCGCCGCCAGCACTCCGATCAGCGTGTACAGGAGACCGGGTGGGAGGTCCTGGAGGAACGCGAGCAGGTCGGTCAGACGGCGGGCCTTACGTGAGCAGCGCCACGGCGATCACCGCGACTCCCTCGCCCCGCCCGATCCAACCCATGCCCTCGTTGGTCTTGGCTTTGACGGAGATGGTCGAGAACCCCGCGACCAGGGCGGCGGCGAGCCGCTCGCGCATATCGTCGATATAGGGGGTGAGGCGGGGCTGCTCCGTGATGACCGTGATGTCCGCGTTGACGAAGCTCAAGCCCGCTTCGACCACCCGCAGATAGGCGCGCTTGAGCAGATCGAGGGAGTCCGCGTCCTTCCAGCGTGGATTGGTGGGCGGGAACATCGTCCCGATATCACCCAGGCCCGCCGCGCCCAGAATCGCGTCGATCAGGGCGTGCGCGACCGCGTCGGCATCGGAGTGTCCGTCGAGCCCGCGCGCGTGCGGGATCTCCACGCCGCCGAGCACGAGCTTGCGGCCTTCGCTGAATCGGTGCGAGTCGTAGCCCACTCCGACCCGCATGTCAGACCTTGAGGATGCGGACCGCCAGGTGGGCGGCGTTCTTGGCGTTGTCGATGCCGACGCACGCGACGGGAACGCCGCCCGGCACCTGCGCCGTGGCGAGCAGCGCGTCGAGGCCGTTGAGCGGGCCGACCGCGAACGGCACGCCGATCACCGGGAGGTCCGTGAGCGACGCCGCGAAGCCGGGAAGCGCGGCGGACAGGCCCGCTCCCGCGATGATCACCTTGAACCCCTGGCCCCTGGCCCCCGACACCAGCTTCGAGGTCTGCTCAGGCTGGCGGTGCGCGGAGGAGACGTGGAACTCGTAGGTGACGCCCGCCTTGGTCAGAATGTCGAAGGCGGGCTCGATGCGGGGCTTGTCGTTTTCGGAGCCGACGAGGATCAGCACGTCCGCCACGTCAGGCCGCCTCGTCGATGAGGCGGTAGTCCTGGCGGCGCTGGCGGGGCGTGTATCCCGCGTCCGCGATCAACCGCCGCATCTCCGGCAGCGTCATGCGCCACGTGGTGCCCGCGGCGGACACGACGTTCTCCTCCATCATGAGGGAGCCGAAGTCATTGGCCCCGAACCGCAGCGCCACCTGGCCGATCTTCGGGCCCATCGTCACCCACGACGCCTGGATGTTGGGCACGTTGTCGAGCACGATCCGCGCGATCGCCTGGGTGCGCAGGTAGGTCACGGCGTCGGTCTTGCCGAGGTGCTCGAGCTCGGTGTGCTCGGGCTGCAGCGGCCAGCAGATGAACGCGGTGAACCCGCCCGTCCGTGCCTGCACCTCGCGGACCCGGAAGAGGTGCTCGATGCGATCGGCGAGGGTCTCGCCCAGGCCGTACATCATGGTCACGGACGTCCGGAGCCCCCGCCGGTGCGCGGTCTCCATGACCTCGAGCCAGCGATCGGCGCCGGCCTTCTTGCGGGCGACGCGGTCGCGCACCTCCTGCACCAGGATCTCCCCGCCGCCGCCGGGAATGGAGTCCAGCCCCGCCGCGACGAGCTCGCGAATCACGTCATCGATGGTCATCCCGAAGCGACCGGCGAAGAAATCCACCTCAGAGGGTGAGAATCCATGGATGTGGATGGGGTGGTGCTGCTTGATGTAGCGCAGCAGGTCGAGATACCAGGTGAACGGGATGTAGGGGTTGTGCCCGCCCTGGATGAGGATCTGTACGCCGCCGAGCGCCTTGAGCTCGTCGATCTTGCGGCCGATCTCTTCGAACGAGAGGACGTAGCCCTCGGTGTGCTTGGGGCGGCGGTAGAACGCGCAGAACTTGCAGTCGGCGACGCACACGTTCGTGTAATTGATGTTGCGGTCGATGATGTAGCTGACCACGTTTTCGGGATGCAGCCTCCAGCGCGCCTGGTCCGCGAGCGCGCCCAGCTCGAGCAGCGGGGCCCGCTCGTACAGGTCCACGAAGCCGCGGAATTCGGGCGTCGTGCGGTCGAGCGGCATCAGGCCACCTCGAGGTAGCGGAGCGACGCCGCGGGCGCGAGCCCGTGCGCCGCCAGCTTGCGGAAGAACGTCGCCAGGCCGGCCAGATGGCGTTCGGTGAACGCGTAGTCGAGCCCCGCGAAGTACTCGCGGCATGCCTCCGCCGGCACGCCCGACACGCGCTGCGCCTCGGCGGCCAGCGCGTCGAGGTGCGCCAGCCCCCAGTCGCGCGACTGGAGCAGCGCCTCGTGGACGCGATCCGCTGCCGCGCGGTCCACGGCGCGCCGGGCCGCCCACACGGCGAACACGAACGGCAGCCCGGTCCAGCGCTTCCACGCCTCGCCCAGGTCCACGCGATGGGGGTAGGCGTGCCGCGCGGCGAGCAGCAGCGCCGCGTCGCCGATCACCAGCACGGCGTCGTGCGGCAGGCGGCCCAGGGCGTCGAGGTCGGACGCCTCGGCGCGGGCCTGCGCGAAGTGTGGTCGCACGCGCCAGACGTCGCGGCACAACAGCTCGAGCAGCGCCGCCCCGGTGCGCGACGAGGCAGTGAGCAGCACCGTGCGGCCGTCCAGCGTGTCCACCGGGACCTTGCTGAACAGCACCACGCTCCGCACCGGTCCGTCGCTGGTGATCCCGATCCCGGGGAGGAGCCGCAGCGCGCCGGCGTTGCGGGCGAACTCGACCGCGCTGATCACGCTGAGATCGAGCTCCCCGGCCACCAGCAGATCGTTCAGCTCAGCGGGGGTGCCCGTGACGAGCCCCGCCGGAACGCGCACCACCCCCCGGTCGATCGCACCGTAGACCGGAAAACAGTTGATATAGCCGATGCGGCCCAACCGCATGCGCCTGATCCTCCGCTTCACCCCGGGCTTGCGCCCGGGGTTAGTTGTTTCCCTACTCAGCGCTGTCGATCCCCTCCAGCACGGGCAGCGTTCGCTGACCCCGGGCGCGAGCCCGGGGACGGTGAGAGATTTCGAAGGTCGGGCCTTCCGGGCCCTCCGGCCTGACCCCGGGAACCCCGGGCTCGCGCCCGGGGTCAGTGGGCACCCAGTCCTCGAACGTCCGCACCGTGCGATACAGCGAGTCGCGCTCCACCGGCTCCTTCCCCGCCCCGCGGATCAGCGACACGATCTGATCGTAGGACAGCCACATCGGGGTGCCGGCGCCGGCTTCGTGGTAGACGCGCTCGAACACCACCGTGCCCTCGAGGTCGTCGCACCCGAACGTGAGCGCCACCTGCGAGATGAACGGCGTCACCATGGGCCAGTGGGTCTTTACATGCGGGACGTTGTCGAGCACCAGGCGCCCCACCGCGATGTTCTTCAGGTCGTCGAATCCCGTGGTCGCGGTCCCGGTGCGGCCGAGCGCTTCGCCCAGCTCGTTGTGATCGGGGTGGTAGGCGAGCGGGATATAGGTGAGGAACCCTCCCGTCTCGTCTTGCAGCGCCCGCAGCGCCAGCAAGTGGTCCACCCGGTCGGCGAGGGTTTCGACGTGCCCGTAGAGCATGGTGCAGTTCGACGGGATCCCCAGCCGGTGGGCCTCGCGGTGCACGCCGAGCCACTCCTCGCCCGAGAGCTTCTTGTCGGCGATGGTGGCGCGCGCCGCGGGGCTGAACACCTCGGCACCGCCGCCCGGCAGGCTGGTGACCCCCGCCTGCCGCATGGCGACGAGCACGTCGCGCACGCTCATCCGTTCGAGGCGCGCCAGATGGGCCACCTCGACGGCGGTGAGCGCCTTGATGTGGACGCCGGGGTGGCGGGCGGTGAGGCCGCGGAACATGTCCAGGTAATACGATAGGCGGAGCTTGGGGTGCAGGCCGCCCACGATGTGGAACTCGCGGGTCGGGTTGTCGCGCGCCGCCTCGGCCTCGGCGAACACCTCGTCCAGGGTGCGCGTGTACGCGCCCGCCTCGCGCGGCATGCGCGCGAAGGAGCAGAACACGCAGGTGTTGCGCAGGACGCACACGTTGGTGGGGTTGATGTGCTGATTCGCCGCAAACGACACGCGGTCGCCGTTCTTGCGACGGTTCACGAGGTCGGCGAGCCGGCCGATCGTCAGGAGATCGTTGGACGCAAACAGCGCGAGCGCGTCGGCGCGGCTAAGACGCTCCGCCCGCTCGACCTTCTCGGTGATCGTATCGAGTGCCGGATCCCGGGCCGTCATGGAGCGGCGAATGCGGGATGCGGAGTGCGGAGTGCGGAGTCTAAATGGAGGCGTCGTGGGACGCACGAGCTGTCACGGCGATTCCGCACTCCACACTCCGCACTCCGCATTTTCATCACGCCGCCCGCCGAATCGCCAGCGTCACGTTGTGGCCGCCGAACCCGAACGAGTTCGACAGGGCCACCTCCACCGGCCGCTTCACCCCTTTGTTGGGCGCCGAGTCGAGGTCGCAGGCGGGATCGGGCGTGAACTGGTTGATGGTCGGGGGGATGGTCCCGCGCTGCACGACCAGGGCGCACACCGCCGCCTCGAGGGCGCCGGCCGCCCCCAGCAGATGACCGGTCATCGACTTGGTGGAGCCGAACACCACCTTGCGGGCCTGCTCGCCGAACACGGTCTTCACGGCGGCTGTCTCGGCGGCGTCGCCGTGCGGGGTGGACGTGCCGTGCGCATTGATGTAGCCGACCTCCTGCAGGCGCACGCCGCCGTTCTGCATCGCCAGCCGCATGGCTTCCTGCGCCCCGGAGCCGTCGGGGGCGGGAGCGGTGATATGATGCGCGTCGGCGGTCATGCCGTAGCCCACCACCTCGGCGTAGATCTTGGCGCCGCGCCGCCGGGCGTGCTCCCACTCCTCGAGCACCAGCACCCCGGCACCGTCGCCCATCACGAATCCGTCGCGGTCCTTGTCGAACGGGCGACTCGCGGTCGGGGGATCGTCGTTACGCTCGGACAGCGCTTTCATGTTGGCGAAGCTCGCCACTGCGAGCGGCGTGATCGCCGCCTCGGCGCCGCCGGCGATCATGATGTCGGCCTTGTCGTTCCGGATGAGCTCCAGGGCGTCGCCCACGCTGTGGGCGGACGACGCGCACGCCGACACCGTGCAGTAGTTCGGACCCTTCGCACCGTAGCGCATGGAAATCAACGCCGCGGCCACGTTCGGCATGTACATGGGGACGAAGAACGGGGAGACGCGGCTCGGGCCCTTCTCGAACAGCGCGCGGCAGTTTTCTTCGAAGGTCTGGAGTCCTCCGGTGCCCGTGCCGATCAGGACGCCCACCCGCTTCAGGTTCACGCTGTCCCAGTTCGTGGCCAGACAGGCGTCGGCCACCGCCTCCTCCGCGGCCCCGATCGCGAACTGCGCGAACAGGTCGTAGCGGCGGACTTCCTTCTTGTCGAGGAACTTCCCCGGCTCGAAGCCCTTCACTTCGCACGCGAACTTCACGGGGCTCTGCACCGGGTCGAACCGCGTGATGGGCCCCGCCCCGGAACGGCCCGCCAGCAGGCCGTCCCACGTGCTCTGGACATTCGTACCCAACGGTGTCACGAGCCCCAGGCCCGTGATCGCGACCCGGCGCGCCATCCGGCTATTTCCCCATTTTCTCGTGCAGGTACTGCAGCGCCTGTCCCACGGTGCGCAGTTTCTCGGCTTCCTCGTCGGGGATGTCGATGTCGAATTCCTTCTCGAACGCCATCACCAGCTCCACGGTGTCGAGGCTGTCCGCCCCCAGGTCTTCCATGAAGCTCGCGTCAGACGTCAGTTTGTCGCGCTCGACGCCCAGCTCCTCGACGATGATGTCCTTGACCTTCTCTTCGAGCTGCTTCATGTCCATGGCCATGGGTGTCCTCAAAGGAGGTGTGGGAAAAAGGTCACAGCACCATCCCGCCGTCGACGACCAGCACCTGTCCCGTAATGTAGCTCGCGAAGTCGGACGCGAGAAAGAGCACCGCCGCCGCGACGTCCGCGCCATCGCCCAGATGGCCCAGGGGGATCGCCGCGATCAAGGCTGCCCGCGCCTCTCCGGTGACGGCGCGGGTGAGCTCGGTATCGATGAAGCCCGGCGCCACGGCGTTTACGAGCACGTTGCGCGAGGCCAGCTCTTTCGACACGGCCTTGGTGAACCCGATCAACCCCGCCTTCGACGCGGTGTAATTCGACTGTCCCTTGTTGCCGGCGATGCCGACGACGCTCGTGATGTTGACGATCCGCCCCCAGCGCCGCTTGATCATGCCCCGCGCGGCGTGCTTCGTCACCAGGAATGCCCCCTTCAAATTGATGTCGAGCACCGTGTTCCAGTCTTCCTCGGTGATCCGGAACAGCAGGTTATCGCGCGTCGTCCCCGCGTTGTTGACGAGCACGTCGACCCGCCCGAAATCCTGCTCTACGGCGGCGACGACCGTCTCCACCTGCCGGGCGTCGGCGACGTCGCAGGCGTAGCCCCGCCCCGTGCCGTCGCCCAGCGCCTTGGCGGTCTCCTGGGCGCGGCCGCCGTCGCGGGCCAGCACAGCCACGCGGGCGCCCGCCCGCGCCAGGGCCCGCGCGATCGCGTGGCCGATGCCGCGGGTGCCGCCCGTGACGAGGGCGACCTTCCCGGCGAGATCGATCTTCACTCCGCCCCTCGCCCAATGCGGAATGCGGAATGCGGAGTGCGGAATCGATCGGGCGGGCGTCGAACCGGTTGGCCGGCATGTTCGATCGAACCCTCTCGTGCAATTCCGCATTCCACACTCCGCATTCCGCATTTCATTGCCTAGGCCGCCTCCAGGAACTTCGCCACCTCATCGGCCGTCCCCAGCGAGACCACGTTCGCCCCCGCCACGATGCGCCGCAACAGACCCGCGAGCACGTTGCCCGGGCCGATTTCGATGAACCGGGTGCCCTCCCCCGCACCCGCGAGGTCGGCCGCGCGCCGCATGCAGTCCACCCAGCGGACCGGCGCGGTCAGCTGGTCGGTGAGCAGACGGCGCGCGCGGGAGGCCTCGCGCACGGGCTCGGCGGTCGCATTCGCGATCACCGGGAACGTCGGGTCGCGGAACGGCGCGTGCTCCAGCGCCACGCGCAGCTGGTTGGCCGCCGGGGCCATGAGCGAGGAGTGAAACGCGCCGCTCACTTTGAGCGGGATCACCCGCTTGGCGCCGCGCCGCTTGCAGGCGTCCCCCGCCCTGCTCACGGCGTCGGGGTCGCCCGAGATCACGGTCTGGTCGGGGGCGTTGAGGTTGGCCGGGACGGCCACGGCGTCGCCGGTCGAGGCTTCGCGGCACGCGGCCTCGACCTCGGCGGTGGCGAGGCCGAGCACGGCGGCCATGGTGCCCGGGCGCGCGGTGCCGGCCTGGTGCATCAGCTCGCCGCGGCGCCGCACCAGCGCCGCGGCGGCGGTGGCCGGGAGCGCGCCGGCCGTGACGTACGCCGAGTACTCGCCCAGGGAGTGGCCGGCGGCGGCGACGGCCGTCCCCGAGGTCGCGGGGTCGAGCACGGCGAAGACCGCGACGCTGTGGGCCAGGATCGCCGGTTGCGCGTTGTGGGTGGCCGTCAGCTCGTCCTCGGGCCCGTCGAACATCAGCCGGCTGAGGGGGATGCCCAGGGTCTCGTCGATCGCGCCGAGGGCATCGCGCGCCGCGGGGAATCGCGCGGCGAGGTCTTTGGCCATTCCGACTTTCTGGGCGCCTTGCCCGGGGCACAGCCAGATCGTGTGGCCCGCGGCTACCACTGCACCACCAGGCTCGCCCAGGTGAAGCCCGCGCCGAACGCGCAGAACATCACCTTCATGCCCGGTGTGAGGCGGCCGCCGCGCACTGCTTCGTCGAGCGCGATCGCGACCGACGCCGCCGAGGTGTTGCCGTAGCGGTCCACGTTCACGTAGACCTTGTCCATGGAGAGCCCGGCGTGCTTGGCCGTGGCTTCGATGATGCGGATGTTGGCTTGATGGGGAATGAGCAGATCGATGTCGTCGCTCGTGAGGCCGGCGCGCTCGAGCGCCTTGTCGCACGCGTCCGCCATCGAGAGCACCGCTGCCTTGAACACCTCGCGCCCCGCCATCTTGATGTAGTACGAGTGGTCGGTGAGCAGGGCCTGATCGGGCGGGTGAGTGGCGCCGCCGCCCGGGCGGTACAGCAGCTCCGCCAGCGTCCCGTCCGACTTCATGTAGCTCGACAGAATGCCCCGGCCCGTGGCGCTGGGGCGCACCAGCGTCGCCCCGGCCCCGTCGCCGAACAGCACGGCCGTCGTGCGGTCGCTCCAATCCATGATGGCCGTGAGCTTCTCCGATGCGACCACCAGCACATGCCGCGCCTGCTCGCTCGCCACGAGTCCCTCGGCCACGTTGAGGGCGTACAGGAAGCCGGTGCAGGCCGCCCCCACGTCGAACGCCGCCGCGTGCTTGGCTCCGAGCAGGGCCTGGAGATCGCACGCCTGGGAGGGCAGGAGCCGGTCGGGGGAGCAGGTCGCGACGACCACCGCGTCGAGATCGAGCGGCGTGAGCCCGGTCTGCTCGAGCACCTGCTCCGCCGCCGCCTTGGCCATGCAGGCGTTCGACTCGTCCGGGCCGGCGACCCGCCGCTCGCGGATGCCGGTGCGCTCGCGGATCCACTGGTCCGACGTGTCGAGCCGGGTCGAGAACTCGTCGTTCGTCATGACGCGCTTGGGCGTGTACCGGCCCGTGGCCACGAGCTCCGCGAACGGGCGCTTCATCGGGAGGCGCCGCCCTCGGCGAGCTCCGCCCCGATGTCCTGATCGAGGTGGCTCGTCACCATCTGGGCCGCGACGCGCACCGCGTTCTTGACCGCGCGCGCGGGCGAGGACCCATGGCAGATGATCACGACTCCCCGCACGCCGAGCAGCGGCGCGCCGCCCTGCTCCGAGTAGTCGAGAAACTTGAACAGCTGCGTCGCTTCGGGCCGGCCCAGCACGTCGGGGAACGACTGCTGCATCATCCCCATGAACATGCGGCCCGCCGACTCGTAGAATTTGAGGACCACGTTCCCGACAAAGCCGTCGCACACGACCACGTCGATCCGCCCCTGCTTGCACTGCCCCGCCAGGATGTCCCGGCCCTCGACGTTGCCGACGTAGTTGATCCCCGCGGTCTGCTTGAGGAGCTGGTGTGCTTCCTTCACGACCGCATTGCCCTTCTCGTCTTCTTCGCCGACGTTGAGCAGGCCCACCCCCGGACGCGCCTGGTCCAGCACGTCGCGCACGTACACCGACCCGAGGTGCGCGAAGCCGACGAGCTCGCGCGCGTCGCAGTCCACGTTGGCGCCGCCGTCGAGCACCAGGACGGGGTGCACGGCCGTCGGAAACAGCGCGCCGATCGCGGCGCGCTGCACCCCTTCGTGCAGCCGCAGCATCAGGGTCGCGGCCGCCACCACGGCGCCGGTGTTGCCCGCCGAGATGAACGCATCGCTCGCCCCCTGCTTCTGGAGGCCGATCCCGACGGCGACGGAGGAGCGGGGCTTGCTCTTGACGGCGGCCAGGGGCTTCTCGCCCATGCCCACCACCTCGGGTGCCTCGACGATCTCGAGGCGGTCGCGGTCGACGGCGCCGTGCGTCTTGAGCGCGGCCTCGATGTCGCGGGTCCGCCCCACGAGCTGGATCCGGAACGTGGGAGGGAATTCGCGCAGGGCCTGCACCGCGCCCTCGACCTCCACTCGCGGCGCGTCGTCCCCGCCCATGGCATCCAGCGCGACGCGGATCACCGTTAGGCGTCCTCTACCGCTATCCGCTGCTCGTCGCGGTAATAGCCGCAGGTGGGACACACGTGATGCGGGCGCTTCAAATCGCTGCACCGCGGGCAGGGTTGCAGCGCGATCGGGGCGGCCTTGTAATGCGTGCGGCGGGCGCGCTTCTTCCGCTTGGAAGTCCTACGCTTGGGTACGGCCATGAGGTTCGTCCTCTTTCAGTCGCGGAGCTTGTGTTTCAAGGCGGTCAGTCCGCCCCAACGGGGATCCACCGCCGGCGGGCAGCCGCAGGGTCCGGCGTTCAAGTCCGTGCCGCAGCGCGGGCACAGCCCGCGGCAGTCGTCTCGACACACCACCCACTGAGGCAGGGCCAGCAGCAGCTCCTCCCGCAGCGCGACGCGGAGATCGATCGCCGTGGCGTCACGCGCCAGGGGGTAGGAACTCGGGTCCTCCAGTGCGTCCGGATCCTGAGAAAACAGGGCGTCGACGTCCGCCACGACCGGGACGGTCAGGGCGGTAAGACAGCGCCTGCATTCCCCGGCCATTCGGGTGCGGAGCGAGGCTCGCCAGTAGAAACGCCCTTCGCCAGCGTCCTGCAATCGGCCTGCCACGTGCACCGGCTCGATCAGGGCGACGGTGAGCCCCTCGAACAGGGGGTCACTGCCTGCGAGTTGGCCCGCAGTGTCCACCGGGCCACGGGCGAGCTCCCGCAGGTCGACCTGTAACATGAGCAACCGAACCTAAACCGTTGTGGGACTTGCGTCAAGCGAACTGGGACCGGCCTCCCCCCAGCTCCCGTAACTCCCCCTCGGGAAAGAAAAAGGCCACTTCCCGGGCGGCATTCTCGGGGGAGTCGGAGGCGTGAATCGCATTCCGCTCCTTGGATTCGGCGTACAGCTTGCGCACGGTCCCGGGCTTCGCTTCGGCGGGGTCGGTTGCGCCGATCACGTCGCGCAGCCGGGCGACCGCGTCGGCGCGCTCGAGCGCGAGCGCCAGCGCCGGTCCGGACGTCATGAACGTCACGAGCGACCGATAGAACGGGCGCTCCCGATGCACTTCATAGAAGGCCTCCGCCTGCGCGCCGGTGAGTTTCACGAGACGCGCCGCCCGGATCACGAATCCCGCGCCTTCCAGCAGCGCGAGGATCTTTCCGGTGTGGCCGGCGCGGACCGCGTCGGGCTTGACGATGGCGAGGGTGAGCATGATGGGAGCTCGGGACTAGGGAGTAATGAGGCGGCGGATCAGGTCGGCGCGCGTGAGGAAGCCGACGACCACGCCCTCGCGCACCACGGGGAAGCGATCGACGTCTTTCGAGCTCATCAAGTTGGCGACGTCCGCGAGGGTCTGGTCCTCGGCCAGGCACAGCACCGAGCGTCCCATCGCTTCCCTGACGGGGATGAGCCGCGGATCCGCGGAGCCGCGCTGCAGCTGGGAGCGGGTGGGCGCGCGGAACTCCCCGCTCTTGGTGCGCTGCACGAAGTCGGGGATCAGGTAGCGCAGCAGCTCGCGATGCGTGACCATGCCGATGAGTGAGCCGCCATCGTCCACCACCGGCATGGCCCTGATGTCGCGCTCCACCATGAGGCGGGCCACCTCTCCGAGGGTCCGGTCCGGCCCGACGGTGATGGGGTGGGGCGTCATCACATCCCGCACGGTGAGCTGGCTCGGCAGCTCGACGGCGTCCAGCGCCGCGAGCGCCAGCACCTGCTCGGGCGTGCGCGCCGCCAGCAGCGCCAGGACGTGATCAGGGCTCGACAGGGTGCGGGCGAACGCGCCGACCACCTGCAGGTAGAGCGCCGCGTCGCGCAACGGCGCGACGATGAAAATCACGACCCGGGCGGTGCGGTGCGGGTCCTTCTCCCACCGGATCGGCGTGGGAGAGATGCCGAGCGCGGTCACCAGGCCGCGCACCGCTTCCGTGCGAAAGTGCGGCAGGAAGGCGTGCTCGCCCACACTCACCATGTCTTCCGGCCAGGTGTGCCGGATCACCGCGTTCAGCCGCTGGGGGTCGGCGACCGCGCCGCTCGCCACCAGTCGCTCGGCCAGGCGCTCGGTGGCTTCCTTGACCGTGCCGGCTTTCAACGGGACGATGATGTGCTCGGGCTTCAGGACATCGCGCAGCTTCACAGTCGTTCCTTCAGCAGCGCCACGACGTCCGCGGGGCGCTTCATGACGGCGATGCCCGCCCGCGCGAACGCCGCCATCTTCTCGGCGGCCGTACCGCTCGATCCGGCGATGATGGCCCCGGCGTGCCCCATGCGACGGCCCGGCGGGGCGGTCTGCCCGGCGATGAACCCGATCACCGGCTTGGACATCGCCTGCTGCACGAAATCGGCGGCCTGCTGCTCGTCGGTGCCCCCGATCTCGCCGATCATGACCACCGCGTCGGTGTCGGGATCCGCCTGGAACGCCGAGAGACAATGGATGAAGCTGGTCCCGATGAGCGGATCGCCCCCGATGCCGACGCAGGTGGACTGCCCGTAGCCGGCCCCCGAGAGCTGATGCACGATCTCGTAGGTGAGCGTCCCGCTCCGCGACACGACCCCAATGCGGCCCGGGCGGCAGATATTGCCCGGGATGATGCCGACTTTGGTGCGCGGCGGGGAGATGAGTCCCGGGCAGTTCGGGCCGATGAGGCGGGCGCCGCGCTCGTGCAGGTAGGGTAGCACGCGCGTCATGTCCAGCACCGGAATCCCCTCGGTAATGCACACGATCAGCGCGACCCCGGCGTCGGCCGCCTCGAAAATGGCCGACGCCGCGACCGCGGCGGGGACGTAGATGATCGACGTGTTGGCCCGAGTCTCGGCGACGGCGTCGGCCACCGTGTCGAACACGGGAGCCACGCCGTCGAACACCTGGCCGCCCTTCCCCGGCGTGACGCCCGCGACCACCTTCGTCCCGTATCCGATCATCTGGCGCGTGTGGAACGAGCCGTCACGGCCGGTGATGCCTTGCACCAGCAGGCGCGTCTGTTGGTCGGCGAAGATGCTCACGCGCCCCCTCCCCTCCCCGTCGCCTTCGCCACCGCCTGCTTGACCGCCTCGTCCATGTCGGTGAGGGCCGAGAAGCCGGCCTTGGTGAGAATCTCCATGGCCAGCTGCTCGTTCGTGCCCGTGAGACGGATCACGAGCGGTACCTGGAGCGGGAACTGCCGCGTGGCCTGCACGATGCCGTTCGCCACGTCGTCCCCGCGGGTGATGCCGCCGAAGATATTGAAGAGGATGGCGCGGACGCTCGTATCCGCGCTGATGATGCGCAGGGCGCTGACCACCTTCTGAGGATCGGAGCTGCCGCCGATGTCGAGGAAGTTCGCCGGCTCGCCGCCGTAGTATTTGACGAGATCCATCGTGGCCATAGCGAGCCCGGCGCCGTTGACGCAACACCCCACCGAGCCCTCGAGCTTGATGAACGTGAGCCCCGCCTCGCGCGCCGCGACTTCGGAGGGTACCTCCGCGCTCGTATCGCGCAACGCCGCCAGCTCGGGACGGCGGCCCAGCTCGTTGTCGTCGATCACGATCTTGGCGTCCAGGGCGGCGAGCGCGCCGTCCCGGGTCGTCGCCAGGGGATTGATCTCGGCGAGCGAGGCGCCGACGGCGTAAAACGCCTCGTATAGCCGCTGCATGATATCGGCTGCCGCGCGCGCCTGGGTCATGTCGCGATAGAGCTTCAGGGCCAGGCCCAGCGCCTGGTGCGGCAGCACGCCGTAGCGCGGATCGACCGCCAGGCGATGGATCTTTTCGGGCGTCTGGGCCGCCACCTCCTCGATGTCGACGCCGCCGGCGGCGCTCACCATCAGCACGGGGCGTTGCGAGGCGCGGTCCACGATCATACCGACGTAACTCTCGGCGCTGATCTCGGCGGCGGGGGCCACGAGCACGCGCTGCACCACGAGTCCCTTGATCGACATGCCGAGAATGCGGGCAGCGTGCGCGGCGGCCTCGGCCGGGTCGCGGGCCAGCTTTACGCCGCCGGCTTTGCCGCGCCCCCCGGCGTGCACCTGCGCCTTGACGACCACGGCTCCGCCCCCGCCCAGCCGCGTGGCGATGGCGCCCGCCTCGTCGGGCGTGGTGGCCACCTCGCCCGGCGGGACCGGAATGCCGTGGCGCCGCAGGATGTCGCGCGCCTGGTACTCGTGCAGGTTCATGCTGGCTCCGCGGTAATCGTCGTCCCGGCCTCGCCCGCGAGCGCCGGCAGGCCTTGCGACAGCTCGGCGATGATCGCGCGCCGGCCGCCGGCGCGCACGAAGTCGGCCGCGGCTTCGACCTTGGGGCGCATGCTGCCGGTGCCGAGCTCCGTGCCGGCGAGCAGATGATCGGCGGTCGCCAGGTCGAGGCGCCGGATGGCGCGCTGGTGCGCCGTGCCGTACCCGTGATACACCGCGTCGACGTTGGTGAGGATCAGCAGGACGTCGGCTGCGATGTCGCGCCCGAGGATCGCGGCGACCCGATCCTTGTCGACGACGGCGTCGATCCCTTCGAGTCGCAGCGCCGGGTCGTCATACACGGGCGGGCCGCCGCCCCCACAGGCGACGACGATGTGTCCCGCGGCGACGAGGTGACGGATCATGTCCCGCTCGACCACGGCGACGGGCTTGGGGCTCGGCGCCAGCCGCCGCCAGCGACCCGGCTGCTCCTGTTTCACGGCGACGCCGCGCGCCTGCAGCCGCGCCACGCGCACCGGATCGAGCGCGTGGCCGATCGGTTTGGTGGGCGTGCGCAGATTGGCGTCGTTCGCATCGCACAACGTCTGGCTGATGACCGTGACCACCTGACGCGTGACCCCCGCGCGGGCCAGGGCGTTCTGCAGCGACTGCTGGATCATGTACCCCATCCAGCCCGCGGTCGCCGCGACCAGCACGCCCAGCGGCAGGGGCTCGACCTGGTCGGCGGCGATCTCGTTGCGCGCGAGGTCGTCGCCCACCTGCGGGCCGTTGCCGTGCACCAGCGAGATGTGCCACCCCGCCCGCGCCAGATCCACGATCGGCACGAGGCTGGCGCGGGTGTGCCGGAACTGATTCGCGATCGTGGGACGCTCACCCGGCGGAGCGACGGCGTTGCCGCCGAGGGCGACGACGATGGTGCCCGGATTCACAGCGGCGACAACCTAGCGGCGGTCGGGGGCCGGAGCAAGCTTCCGACGCCCGATGCCCAGCAGCTCTTTCAGCTGGCCGTACACGCGGCCGAACGTCTCGAGATCGCCCGCCGCCAGGGCCGCGTCGGCTTGGGCGGCGAGGCGCCGGGCTAGCTGCCACCGCGCCGCGAGCGTCGTGTCGGCGGCCCCGGGCGGGCCCGCGCCGAGGGCCAGCAGCGCCCGCAGCGCCGCGGCCCGCCCCCGACCTTGGCCGCGCCGCTCGCCCCACGACAGGAACAGCGTGTCGACCCCCGCGGGCGGGCCGCCGCTGGAGGGCTCGGCGAACAGCGCTTGGGCGAGCAGCAACTCGCCCGCGACGTTCCACAGGCGCGGAATCCCCGGTGCGGTCGTAGTAGGGGAGCCGACGAGTTCGGGCTGGAGCCGCAGGCCGGACCCGGGCCGCCATACCAGCACCTGCGGACCCGAGGGGAGCATCGTCGCGGCCACGAGCCCGGCGAAGGTGCCGCCCGTCTCGAACCCCTGCCCGGTCCAGGGGCGGGACCTGGCGGCGTCTCCCCCTCCCTCCCCCCGCCCTTCGGCCGCCGGAGCGACCAGCTCGAACGGATCCCGAGGTCGCGCAGTCCAAGTGGTCGTGTCGGCGCGCCAGCGCCGGACGAGCGTCGTCGCGGCGCGGAACACGCGGTCCGGGAACGGCAGCTGGCTGCGCAGCGCGGCCGGGAGGCTGTCGAGTGGTTGGATGAGGGGGGCGAGCACGGCGGCCCACGCGGCCGCGAGCGAGTCGGCCCCGGGAGCGAGATAGAGATGTGTATCTCCGTTCGCGGCACTCACGGTCCCGACCAGTGCCGCGCGCAGATATCGCAGCGGGCGCCCCCCTCCCCCCCCGGACTCCACCGCGCGGGCCAGAGGGAACGCGTCGCCTTCGAGGTAGCCGTACGACACCCACCACAGCGCGCCGTCGCCCACGACCGGTGCGGCGGCGTCGAATGACGCATACGGCGCGAGGCGCTGCAACCGCTCCGTGACGTCCCGTCGCCACAGCACGACGAGACCGTCGGTCTCGCGGCGCGTCAGCGTCGGACTCTGCAGCACCCACGCGAGGGCTGTACGGCGCCACCAATCCGCAAGCGGGATTCCGCTCCGGCGCAGCGCGGGCCACGTGTCGGGCGCCGCGATCGCGAACTCGCGGAACGCCGGTCCGAACCACGTGACGGAGTCGTGCGTGGGAAACGGCTCGAACTGGAGGATCGTGTCGTCCTCGACGGCGGCGATCGGGCGCCCCGCCCGGGCCCAGATGCCCCGGTGGAGCATGGTCCAATCCGGCGTAGGCTGCGTGTGCGCAATCGCATCGACGTCGGGCGCGGGCGCGACGACCCAGGTGGCGCGCCCGCCCGCCAACGAGTGCACGGCCAGGCCCGCGGCGGCGGGCTTGGCGCCCGGCCCGAGCAGCTCGCGGTGCTGCGCCGCCGCCGCCATGACGCGGGCCGTGTTCCACAGGGGCATGGCGGCGACCGCCGCCTCGGGGCTCGCGAATCCGGGGGGAGCACGCTCGGCGGGCGCCGTCACACCGAATGCGAGCTCCTCGAACCGTCGCGTAGCGGCCGCGAGCGCCGTGTCGGTGGGGGCAGCGACAGCGGCGGCTGGGGCGGGGCTCGCTCCACGACCGCCGCGCCCGGACAAGGAGCTCGGGATCAGGACGAATCCGACAAATGACGCCGCCAGCAACGTTCCCCATGTGCCGAGCAGCAGGACGGGTTTCTCGCGCACTGCCCATACCACACTCGCCGCGGCCGTCGCCGCGCCCAGCGCGGCCACGACCGGGGCGGCCGTGAGCCGGGCACCGAGCGCCCCGCCCGCCAGATCGCCGTGCAGCCCGGCGACGCTCTGGGCCGGATCGAGCACCGCGCCCCACGCCAGCGTCATGGCGAGCAGGGCCAGCAGGAGACCGAGGTGCGCTCGGGCGTGCGCGTTGGCGGACGGCAGCCAACGCCGGAATCGCAGCGAGCCGATCCCGGCGTACAGCACCCCGACGATGAGGGCGGCCGAGCTCACGGCCGCGAGCGTGAGACCCCGCAGCCGCTCGCTCCAGGGCAGCGTCCCGAGGTAGTAGCCCACGTCGCGGTGCAGCAGCGGATCGGCGACGCCGAACGCGACGCCGTGCGCCGCGATCACGGCGCTCATCCACCAGTCCCCCGTGCCCAGCGCCAGCAGCAACCCGAACACGAGGCCGCTGGCGACCGTGCCCGCGAGCAGCACGGGCTGAGGAACGGCCTCGACGATTTCGAGATCGCCGAGCCGGCGCGACAGCTGCATCGAGCCGATGGAGCGGTACACGAACAGCAGGTTGCTCGTGCCCCACGCCACGGCCACGAGCAGGAGCAGGCCCGACACCAGGCGCGCGAAGTCCCTGGCCTTGAGATAGGCGCTGCCGCCCGGGACACTGGTCGCCCACACCCGCTCCGCGGTTTCGAACGCGGCCCAGCGTCCTCCCACCAGCACGACCACCAGCAGTCCGACGGCGACCAGCAGCGCCCAGCGACGGGCGGCTTGCCTCACGCGCGATCGCTCTGGGCGGTGAGCCAGCCTTCGACCTCCGCCCGGTACGCCGCGAGCGCGGCGGCGTTGGCCGCCTCGAAACGGAGCACGAGCACCGGCTGCGTGTTGGACGCGCGCAGGAGCCCCCACCCGTCTTTGAAGGTGATACGCACTCCGTCCAGCGTGACGACGGGATACTTGGCGGCGAAGTGGCGTGCCGCCCGCTCGACGATGGCGAACTTGTGCTCGTCCGGACAATCGACGCGCATCTCGGGGGTGGAGACGGTCGCGGGAAGGTCCGCGAAGTGCCGGGAGAGTGGTCCGCCCAGCTCCGCCACGTACCGCAGCAGGCGCGCCGCGGCGAAGAGCGCGTCGTCGAAGCCGTACCAGTCCCCCCCGAAGAACATGTGGCCGCTCATCTCCCCCGCGAGGGGCGCCTGCATGTCCTTCATCTTCTGCTTGATGAGGGAATGACCGGTCTTCCACATGGTAGGCGCGAGACCGACGCGGGCGAGCTCGCGCGGCAGGACCTCGGAGCACTTCACGTCGAAGATGACGGGGTGGCCGGGCCCCATGCGGCGCGCCAGGTCGCGGCCCAGCAGCACCAGCAGCTGGTCGCCCAGCACCGCCTGCCCCTGCTCGTCCACGGCGCCGATGCGGTCGCCGTCGCCGTCGAACGCGATGCCCAGCTCCGCGCCTTCGCGGCGCACCGCCGCCTGCAGGTCGTGGAGATTCTCGAGCACGGTGGGATCGGGGTGATGGTTCGGAAACGTGCCGTCCGAGGTGCAGAACAGCGGCACGACGTCCGCCCCGAGCTCCCGCAGCGTCTCCACGGCCACGAGGCTGGCTACGCCGTTGCCGCAATCCACGACGACCTTGATCCGCCGGGGGAGCGGCCCGTTGCGTTGCACGATCGCGGCGCGGTAGCGCGCCAGCACGGAGGCGTCGCTGGCGCGCGAGCCGCCGGCGCGGCCCCGCGTGCGATCGTCTTCGATCAGACGTCGCAGACCCTGGATGGCCGCGCCGTACACGGCTTCGGCGCCCAGCACGAGCTTGAAGCCGTTGAACTCGGGCGGGTTGTGGGATCCGGTGACCTGGACGCCGCCGTCGACGTTGAGGACGTGCGTGGCGAAGTACAACGCAGGCGTCGGCAGCTCGCCGACGTCGAGGGCCAGGCCGCCCACGGCCTCGATGCCCGACAGCACGCCGTGGGCCAGGGCGGTGCCGGACGGCCGGTTGTCGCGTCCCACCGCGAGGCGGGGGGCGCGACCGAAGCGCTCCCAGCCGAGCGTCGCGACCGCCTGTCCAATGGCGCGCGCCGTTTCGGGGCGCAGCTGGTCGCCCACGGTGCCGCGGATGTCGTATTCGCGAAAGATCGACGCGGGGACCTGCACGGGGACGGCGACGCCTCAGCGCCCCGTGGCGGGCGTCGCCGCGGAGGCCGGTGGCACGACGGCGCTGGACCGCGCCAGGTCGAGCAGCCTGTTGGGGCGAACGCCGAGCACGAGCAGCCCCAGGACGCATGCCGCCACGACGACGGCGGCCGATCGGCCGAGCCGCGCGCCGGTATGGGCCTGGTCGGACGGCTCGGGGGCGGGCTTCATGTACATGGCCATGATCACCGGCAGATAGTAGCCCGCCGACACCACGCTCGTAAGCACCAGGATCGCGGCGAGCAGGGTCTGACGCACCATCGTCGCGGCGACCAGGATGTACCACTTGCCGATGAACCCGAGTGTCCCCGGGAATCCCAGCAGGGACAGCATGCAGACGGCGAGCGCGAAGGCGAGCCAGGGCCGGCGCTGGCCCAGGCCGGCGAGGTCGTCGATTCGGACGTCGCGCTCGCCATCCCGCCCCAGGGCGGCGAGCAGCGCGAACGCGGCGAGGGTCACGAGCGTGTAGGCGAAGAGATAGACCAGCAGGGCGGCCGACGCGGCCCACGTGCCCACCGCGACGGCCACCAGCACGTAGCCGGCGTGGGCGATGGACGAGTACGCGAGCATGCGCTTGACCATACGCTGGGCCAGCGCGATGAAATTGCCCGCGATCATGGTCGCCACCGCGAGCCACCACACGATCGGCTTCCAGGCCGCCACGCCGGTGAACGCCTCGACCAGCACGCGGAACAGGACGGCGAACGCGGCGGCTTTCACCGCGGTCGCCATGTAACCGGTCACGGGCGTGGGGGAGCCGTCGTACACATCGGGCGCCCACATGTGGAACGGCACCGCCGCCACCTTGAACCCGAACCCGACGAGCACCAGTGCCAGACCGAGGAGCAGCATCGGGCTCCGCTCGAGCGAAAGGGAGCGCACCTGCGTGGCGATCTGGGTCAAATTGGTCGTCCCGGTCGCCCCGTACACGAGCGCGATGCCGTACAGCAGGAACCCCGAGGCGAACGCCCCCAGCAGAAAGTACTTGAGTGCGGCCTCGGCGGCGGCGCCGCTCTTGCGGTCGATCCCCGCGAGCACGTACACCGCCACCGACATCAGCTCGAGCCCGAGGAAGATCACCATCAGGTCTTCCCCGCCCGCCATCAGCATCATGCCCAGGGTCGCGAACAACAGCAGGACGTAATACTCCGGCACGAGCAGCCCTTCGCGCTCCAGGTAGTCGAACGAGACGAGCACGGTGAGCCCCGCGGCCGCGAGGAACAGGCCGTCCGTGACGAAGCGGAAGTCGTCCACCGCGATGAGGGACGGCGCGCCCGCCGCCCGCGCGGTGTGCCACCACAGCCACCACACGGCAGCCCCGGCGGCGGCGAGTCCGGCCACCGTCGTCCAGCCGGCGATCCGCTGGTCCCCGGCGCCCGTGTGCCGCCACGCCGCCACGAGCAGGACGAGCAGGGCGGCCGCGGTCAGCGTGAGCTCGGGCAGGAGGGCGCGCGCCAGGTCCGCGCTGCTCGTGAGATCGAGGTTCATCGCGTCGCCGTGATCGTCGCGGCGTCGATCCGGACCGACTGGATGAGATTGATGGCGGCCGGCTCCATGCGGCGCAGGATGGGCGCGGGGTACACGCCGATCCACACGATGCAGGCGAGCAGCGGCACCAGCACGGCGATCTCGCGGGGCGACAGGTCGGGGAGCTTCTCGTTCTCGGGGTTGTCGAGCGGGTTGTAGATGATGCGCTGCAGCGCGGGCAGCAGGTACATCGCCGCCACGATCACGCCCGCCGCGGCGACGATGGCCGCGCGCGGATAGGTCCGGAACGCGCCCACCAACACCAGGAACTCGCCCACGAACCCGTTGGTGGCCGGCAGCCCGATCGACGAGAGCGAGACGATGGTCAACGCCGCCGCGAGCAGCGGCACGACCTTCGCGATGCCGCCGAACGCGTCGATCAGGCGCGAGTGGCGCCGCTCGTACAGCATGCCGGCCAGGAAAAACAACGCGCCCGTGGAGATGCCGTGGTTGATCATCACGAGCAGGGCGCCCTGGACGCTCTGGAGCGTGAGCGCCCAGATCCCCAGCATCACGAAGCCGAGATGCGCCACCGACGAATAGGCGATGAGCTTCTTGAAGTCGGGCTGCACCATCGCCACGAGGCCGCCGTACACGATGCCGATCAGCGACAGCGCCACGATCCCCGTCTGGATCGCGGGATGCAGTGCCACGGCGGGGAACAGCGGCAGCGCGAACCGCAGGAACCCGTAGGTCCCCATCTTGAGCAGCACCCCCGCGAGGATCACCGACCCGGCGGTGGGAGCTTCCACGTGGGCGTCGGGGAGCCAGGTGTGGAACGGGAACATCGGCACCTTGATGGCGAACGCGAGGAAGAACGCGCCGAACAGCCAGTAGGCGGCGGGCCCGAGCCCGCCCAGGTGGGTGAGCAGGTACGTGTACGAGAACGAGTAGATGCCGGAGCGCTGGCCGATGAGCGCGACGAGCGCCAGGATCGCCACCAGCATGAGCAGCGATCCGAAGAACGTATAGATGAAAAACTTGATCGCCGCGTACAGGCGACGCTCTCCGCCCCACACCCCGATGATGAAATACATCGGGACGAGCATCACCTCCCACATCACGTAGAACAAGAACAGATCGAGCGATACGAACACGCCGATCATCCCGGACGTGAGCACCAGCATGAGCGCGTAGAACCCGCGCTCGCGCGTCGCGATGTACGTGTAGCTGCCCAGGACCGACAACGGGACCAGGAACGTCGTGAGCAGCACCATGAACAGCGAGATGCCGTCCACGCCGACCGTGTAGCGGATGCCCCAGAAGGGGATCCACGGCAGGTCCAGCACGAACTGCATCCCGGCAGCCGGCTGGAAGGTCCACCACAGTGGCACCGAGATCGCGAACTCGGCGAGGCTCGCGGCCAGGGCCACGTGCTTCGCCCAGCGCTCGGGCACGAGCAGTACGACCGCGGCGCCGACCACGGGCCAGACGAGGAGCGCGGTGAGCACCGTGTGCGAGTACATGCTAGCGCACCACTGCGCCCACTACGGCGATCACGCCGACCACGAACAGCACCACGTACACACCCACCTCTCCCGTCTGCAACCGGCTCCCCACCCATCCCACGGCGCGCGACGCGGCCGCCGTCCCGTTCACGAGCAGTCCGTCCACCACCCGCACGTCCACGACCTTCCACAGCACCTTGCGCGACAACCACATCACCGGCCGGACGACGATGGCGTCGTACAGCTCATCGACGTACCACTTGTTCCAGAGCAGCCGACCCAGCCCGCGCTCCGGGGGCGCGAGGCGTGCCGGGACCAGCGTCTCCGGCTTGAGCAGGCGGAGGGCGGCGACCAATCCCAGCACGGCTACGAGCACCGCTGACACGACCAGCGCCCGCTCGGTGGCGGGCGAAGCTTCGGCCGCGGGCGCTACCGCAACGTCGGTCACCGGCGCGAGCCAGTGCTCCAGCCGGGCGCCGCCGCCGAACAGCAAAGGGATGTTGAGCGCGCCCCCCAGCAACGTGAGCACGCCGAGCACGACGAGCGGCGCGGTCATGAGGGGAGGCGCCTCGTGCAGCTGCTCCCGCTCGCGGTCGCCCGTCCGGTTCGGGCCGTGGAAGGTGTACAGCATGAGCCGCGTCATGTAGAAGGCCGTCAGCAGTGCTGCCGCGAGGCCCATGCCCCAGAACACGAACCACGCCGGCTGCGCCGCGCCGCGGGCGAACGCCGCGCCCAGGATCTCGTCCTTCGAGAAGAAGCCGGCCAGGGGCGGGATGCCGGCGATGGCCAGAGTCGCGATCCACATGAGCGTGGCGGTCCACGGCATGTGGCGGGCGAGGCCACCCATGTTGCGCATGTCCTGCGCGTCGTCGTGCGCGTGGGTGGCGTGGTAGGCCCGGTGCATGGCGTGGATGACGCTCCCCGAGCCGAGGAACAACAGGGCTTTGAAGAACGCGTGCGTCGTGAGATGGAAAATGCCCGCGGCATAGGCCCCCGTGCCGACGCCGAGGAACATGTAGCCCAGCTGCGAGACGGTCGAATACGCCAGCACGCGCTTGATGTCCCACTGCTTGAGGGCGATCGTGGCGGCGAACAGGGCCGTGAGCGCGCCCACGCCGGCTACGGTGGCGCTGCCCACCGGAGCGAGCGCGAACAGGGCACCGCAGCGCGCCACCAGATAGACGCCCGCGGTCACCATCGTGGCGGCGTGGATCAGCGCCGAGACCGGAGTCGGACCCTGCATCGCGTCGGGCAGCCAGATGTAGAGGGGGATCTGGGCCGACTTGCCGGTACAGCCGAGGAACAGAAACAGCGTAATGGCCGTGACCACCGGTCCGCCGGTCGCGAACGCCGTGGCGGCCTTGGGGAACACCGTCGCGAAGTCGAGCGACCCGGTGTGCCAGAAGATCAGCATCATGGCGACCAGGAACCCGAAGTCGCCGATCCGGTTGACGATGAACGCCTTCTTGCCGGCATCGGCGTTGATCTTCTCGGTGAACCAGAACCCGATCAGCAGGTAGGAGCAGAGGCCCACGCCTTCCCAGCCCACGAACATCACGGGGAAGCTGGCGCCGAGCACCAGCATCAGCATGAAGAACACGAACAGGTTCAGGTACGCGAAATAGCGCGCGTATCCGGGATCGTCGTGCATGTAGCCGACGCTGAACAGGTGGATGAGGGCGCCGACGCCCGTAACGACGAGAATCATCACCGCGGACAGCTGATCGAGCTGCAGCGCGACGGCGACCTGCAGCTCGCCCACGGGGAGCCAGTCCCAATATTGGACCACCAGCGGGGCCGCCGCGTGAAGCTGCGCCAACTCGAGCACGGCGAGCGCGGCGGCCGCAAACGCCAGCACCAGCACGCCGACGCCCACGAGCGAGACGGCGCGCTTGGCGCCGGGGGCCACCAGGGCCAGCGCGCCGTTCACGACGAAGCCCGCCAGCGGCAGCGCCGGCACCACCCAGAGTAGCGTGAGCGGGGGGAGCGCCATCAGCCCTTGAGCAGGTTGATGTTCTGTAAATCGACCGTGCGCCGGTGCCGGTACACGGCGAGGATGATCGCCAGTCCCACGGCGGCCTCGGCGGCGGCCACCGCCATGACGAAGAACACGAAGATCTGGCCGGCCACGCCGAGCTGCTGCGCGAAGGCGACGAACGCCAGGTTGGCGGCGTTGAGCATCAGCTCGACACACATGAAGATCACGATCGCGTTGCGGCGCAGCAGCACCCCGAGCACGCCTAACGCGAACAGGACGCCCGAGACGGTGAGGGCGGGCTCGAGCAGCATCACAGCTTCCGCTTGGCGAGCACGACCGCACCGACGATCGCCGCCAGGAGGAGGATGCTGGTGATCTCGAAGGGGACGAGGTAGACCGTGAACAGTGGCCGCGCGACGCTGGGGATCATCCCCTGCCCCAGGGGCGGGCGTACCGGGCCGCCCGGGGCGAGGCCGGCCTGGCGCAGCACCAGCAGCTGCATGAGCAGCAGCCCGGCCAGGAACACGCCCACGCCCAGACCGAGCGGGCCCTTCAGGTCGGTCGGCCCGGCCCGACCCAGGTTGAGGAGCATGATCACGAACAGGAACAGCACCATGATGGCGCCGGCGTACACCAGCACCTGCAGCACGGCGATGAACTGGGCGTCGAGCAGCACGAACAGGGCGGCCAGGGCGAACAACGTGACGACCAGCCACAGGGCGCTGGCCACGGGGCTGCGACGCGTGATGCAGGCGAGGCCGCTCAGCACGGCGAGTCCCGCGAAGGCCCAGAAGATGATCAGCGTCCCGTCCACCGCTTACTCACCCTTCGGGTCGGAAGGATCCCACAGCGTCGAGACGGGATGCGTCTGTGCGCACAGCCGCTCGAGGTCGTACACGAACCGGTCGCGCGAAAACTCCGAGTTCTCGTAGTGCACGCCCACGTGGATCGCCTCTTCGGGGCACACTTCCTGGCAATAGCCGCAGAACACGCAGCGGAATTCGTCGATTTCGTAGATGAGCGGGTAGCGGTTGCCCGCCTCGTCCTCCCCGGGCACGAGTTTGATGCAGTTGGCCGGGCAGATCTGGGGACAGAGACCGCACGCGACGCACTTGGCGCGTCCCTGCTCGTCGGTGAGCATGCGGTGCGTGCCGCGCCACCGCGGGGAGAGCGTCCAGTCCTGGCTGCTCTTCTCCTCGGGATACTGCATCGTCACCTTGGGCCGGAACAGGTGCCGGAACGTCAGGGCCATCCCCTGGAGCGTCGCCCGCACGTAGGACACCTTCGCGCCTGGCCGTTTCATCACCTTCACGCCGATCGCCATCAGGCCTCCGCTACCGAGCCCGCGACAATGCGGCCGCGGTCGAGCACGAAGAACAACGGCACCGCCAGCACCAGATTCAGCGCGAACAGCGCCAGCGCGAACCGGGTGTCGTACATCCAGCCGAGCCCGTCGTGCAGCAGCCAGATCGCGGTCGCGATCATCGTCACGTACACGAGCGCCAGCGGCAGCATCACCTTCCACCCCAGCGCCATGAGCTGATCGTAGCGAAACCGCGGCAGCGTCCAGCGCACCCAGATGTAGAGGAAGAGGAAGAACCCCACCTTAAGCGTGAACATGGCGAGCGTCGCCAGCGTCTTCCACACCGTCCACGGTGGCGTGTTGTCCCAATGTGTGAGCGGGATGTCCCAACCGCCGAAGAACAGCGTGGTCATCAGGGCCGACGCGGTCACCATGTTCGAGTACTCGGCGATATAGAACATCGAGAACTTCATGGCGCTGTACTCGGTGTGATAACCCGCGATCAGCTCGCCCTCCGCCTCCGGCAGGTCGAAGGGCAGGCGGTTCGTCTCGGCGAAGGCCGCGACGATGAAAATGAAGTAGGCGAGCGACAGCGGGAACACGTTCCACGTGAACAGCGACTGCGACTGCTTCGCGATCACATCCCCGAGGGTCACGTTGCCGGCGATGAGCAGCACGGCGACCGTGCTCATGCCCATCGCGATCTCGTACGAGATCATCTGCGCGCTGGCGCGCAACCCCCCCAACAGGGAGTACTTGTTGTTCGACGACCACCCCGCCAGCACGATGCCGTACACGCCGAGCGACCCGAAGGCGAGGATGTACAGGAATCCCACGGGCAGATTGGCCACCACCATGTCCACGTCGCCCCACGGCGTGGGGAGCGGCGCGGCGAACGGGATCACCGCGAACGTGAGCAGCGCCGGGACGAACGACATCGCCGGGGCGAGCATGAAGAGCGCCTTGTCCGCCTGGGCCGGAAGCGTTTCCTCCTTCACGAGATTCTTGAGGCCGTCGGCGGCCGGCTGGAGCAACCCCTGGGGGCCCACCCGGTTCGGGCCGAGGCGGTCCTGCATCCACGCGCAGATACGCCGCTCGGCGAGCGTGAGCAGCGCCACGCCCACCATGATCACCGTGAACACCACGACGATCTTGATGACAGACGCCACCAGGAAGAAGCTCACGCCGGCACCGCCGCCGCCCCCGCCGCGGGTTTCCCGGTGAAGCCCAGCTGCTCGTAGGACAGGCCGCGGAACGGCTCCAGGGTCTGCGCGACGCGTGCGAAGGCCTCGGCGGCACTGGCGACCGGATCGCCCTGGCCCAGCGCCGCGCTCAGCTCGGAGAACACCCACCAGCCGGGCCGCGCCATCCCGGGGGCCGGCTTGGCCTGGGCGTAGCGCTGCACCCGGCCGTCCCGGTTCACGAAGGTGCCGTCCTCCTCCGCGACGTTCGCGATCGGGAGCACGACCTCGGCCTCACGGGCCCGCTCGGGGAGCACCGTTCCCACGTAGATGAGGGTTCCCGCCGTGCGCACCGGGATGTCCGGCTCGTCGAGCACGAGCACGACGGCGGCCGATTCGGCCGCCGCGAGCGCGGCGGCGTACTCGCGGCCGTAGCCCAGCAGCTCGGCGCCCCGACCGTTGGGAGCCCGCTCGGCGCGCAACGCCAGGTCGGGCACGCCCGGGAGCGGCGCCTCCTCGCCCATCACCACCTGGAACGCGCCCGTCCACTCGAGGCCCCGCCCCCCCGCCCGGAACAGCTCGCGCGCGAAGAACAGCGCCTCCGTGGACGCCCGGGGAGACACCAGCGCCACGACCCGCCCGCCCGCTCCCCGCAGCACCGTCGTCACGCGCTCGAACGCGTCCTGCCAATCGGTGGCGTGGAGCTCGCCCCCGCGCTTCACCAGCGGGGCCTCGATCCGATCGCCGCGGTTCATCCAGCGGTAGTTCATGCGGCCGTGATCGCAGATGAAGTACCGGTTCACCTCGAGGTTGGACCGCGGGCGCACGCGCACCACGATGTCGTCGCGCGTGTCGAGCGTGACGTTGCATCCCTGCGAGCAGCCGGTGCAGACGGACGCGGCCTTGTCGAGCTCCCAGGCGCGCGCCTTGTGGAGGAAGTCCTTGGACAGGAGCGAGCCCACCGGGCACAGATCGACCACGTTGCCCGCCCAGGGGTGGTCGAGCCGGGCCTCCGGGTGCACCCCGATGAAGGCGCGATCCCCGCGCTCCGAGACGTTCAGCACGGGCTCTTGGGCGACGTCCTCCATGAACCGCACGCAGCGCGTGCACAGAATGCAGCGGTTCGGCACGTACAGCACGTCGGGGCCGAAGTCTTCGACCGGGTTGAAGCGCTTCGGATAGTCGGGGCTGTAGCGGGTGCCCGCCCGGCCCTCCTGAAACGTGAAGTCCTGCAGCTCGCACTCGCCGGCTTGATCGCAGATCGGACAATCGAGCGGATGGTTGATGAGCAGGAACTCGAGGACGCCGGTGCGGGCGCTCTTGGCCGCGGGGGACTGGGTTTTCACCACCATGCCCTCGGCGGCTTGTGTGGCGCACGCGATGGCGAGCTTCGGCTGCTTCTCGATCTCGACGAGACACATGCGGCACACGCCCGCCACCGGCAGGCCGGGGTGGTAGCAGTAGTGGGGGACCAGAACCCCCGCCTGCTTCGCGGCCTCGATCACGAGCGTGCCCTTCGGCACGGCGACCGGGACGCCGTCGATGGTCAGATTGACGAGCTCGTCGGGCATCACGCCACCATCACCGGCTTGCGTCGTCCCGCGATGTAGTCTTCGAACTCGTTCCGGAACTTCTTGATGCCGGAGACGACCGGCGCGGCGCACGAGTCCGACAGCACGCAGATCGTCTTGCCGGTCATGTTCTCGGAGAGGTCGAGCAGCAGGTCCAGGTCGGCCGCCTTGCCCTGCCCCGCGAGAATGCGCTCGAGGATCTTGGTGGTCCACGCCGTGCCCTCGCGGCACTGGGTGCATTGCGCGCACGACTCGTGGGCGTAGAAGCGCGCCAGCCGCATGATCTGGTACACCATGTCCGCCGAGTCGTCGAACACGATGACGCCGCCCGAGCCGAGCATCGACCCCCGCTCGACCACGCCTTCGTAGTCGAGCAGACAGGCCTCCGTCTCCTCCCGGTTGAGGATCGGCACCGACGACCCGCCCGGGATGCACGCCTTGAGCGTGCGGCCGGCACGCATGCCGCCGGACAGCTCGTACACCAGGTCTTTCAGCGGGAAACCCATCGTCACCTCGTAGTTTCCCGGCTGTTGTACGTGGCCGCAGACCGAGAACAGCTTCGTGCCGGTGCTCTTGGGCGACGACAGCGACAGGCCCTTGTACCAGGCGGCGCCCTTGGTGAGGATGGGCGGCACGGCGGCGAGGGTCTCGACGTTGTTGATCGTGGTGGGCATGCCGAACACGCCGGCGGCTGCGGGAAACGGCGGCTTGATGCGCGGGTTGCCGCGCTTCCCCTCGATCGAGTTCATGAGCGCCGTCTCCTCGCCGCAGATGTAGGCGCCCGCGCCCCGGTGGAGATGGATTTTGAGGTCGCCGAACACGCCGGCGGACCGGGCGTCGGCGAGGGCCTTCTCCATGATCGTGAGCGGCTCGGTGAACTCGCCGCGGATGTAGATGTAGGCCACCTCGGCCTGGATCGCGTGCGCCGCGATGGCCGTGCCCTCGAGCAGGGCGTGCGGCGTCCAGCGCATGATCTCGCGGTCCTTGAACGTCCCCGGCTCGGATTCGTCCGCGTTCACGCACAGATAGTGGGGCTTCTTCTTCTCCTTCGGCATGAACGACCACTTGAGCCCCGTGGGGAAGCCGGCCCCCCCGCGGCCCCGCAACCCCGACTCCTTCACGATGTCGGTGACCCGGACGGGCTCCATGGCGCGCGCCTGCTCGAGCGCGGCGTACCCGCCCCGCTTCACCCACCCCTTGTACGTGCGGGCGTCGGCCTCGCCGAAGTATCGGGAGAGGAGCACCGTCTCGCGGGCGTGAGGCTTGTGAGGGTAGCCCATCTACGTCCCTCCCCCACCCCACCGAATGCGGAGTGCGGAATGCGGAATGCGGAATGTATCGGACCTATGTCGAACCGGACGCTCGGGTCCGAGGATCGAACGTAGTCCTGCAACTCCGCATTCCGCACTCCGCACTCCGCACTTGTCTTTCACTTGTACTTCCTCACGAGCTCCGGAACCTTGTCCGGTGTGACGGACTCGACGAAGTCGTCGTCCACCAGGACCGGCGTCGCGAACCCGCACGCGCCGAGGCACTCCACCTCGATGACGGTCCACTTGCCGTCCGGGCTCGTGGCGCCGAGCTCCTTGGCCCCGGTCGCCGTGAGCAGCGCCTGGACCACCGCCTCGGCGCCGCAGATGTTACAGGGCGACGTGGTGCACACCTGCACGAAGTGCCGGCCGACGGGATGCTGATGGTACATCGTGTAGAACGTGACGACGCCCTTCACGTACGCGGGCGTCAGTCCCAGCACCTCGGCGACTTCCGCCATGTTGCGGTCGGAGATCCAGCCGCGCGCCCGCTGCACCAGCCACAGCGCCGGGAGCAGCGCGGCCTGCTTGGTGGGGTAGCGCGCCAGGATCTCACTGAGCTGCTCGAGCATCTGGTCGGTGAAGACCGGCTGGTACTCCTCCGTGCCCGCCGGCGGTGACGGATGCGCGCCGGCACTCATCGATCCACCTCGCCCATGACGATGTCGACGGAAGCGTTGATGGCGATCAGGTCGCTCAACAGGTGCCCCGCCGCCATGCGCGGCAGCGCCGACAGATTGATGAACGAGGGGGGTCGGATGCGCCACCGCACCGGCTTCGCCGTACCGTCCGACACCAGGTAGGTGCCGAGCTCGCCCTTGGGGTTCTCGATCCCCACGTAGGCCTCGCCCACGGGCGCCTTCACGCCCTCCATCACCTGCTTGAAGTGATAGATCATCGCCTCCATGTCGTTCATCGCGCGCGACTTCGGGGGGAGAATCACGCGTGGGTCGGCGATGTTCACGGGACCGTCGGGCAAGCGCTCGATCGCCTGCTCGAGGATGCGGTTCGACTGGGAGCACTCCTCGAGGCGCACGAGGTAGCGGTCGTACACGTCGCCGTGCTCGCCCACCACGACATCGAAGTCGTACGTCTCGTAGTCCAGGTACGGCTTGTCCTTGCGCACGTCGTAGGCGACGCCGCTGGCGCGGAGCATCGGCCCGGACAGCGAGTGGTTGGTCGCCTCGGCGGCGGTGAGCACCCCCACCCCCTGGGTGCGGCCGACCCACACGGCATTGCGCGTCAGGACGCGGTCGATCTCGCTCAGCGTCTTGGGGAACGTCCGCGTGAAGTGGCGCAGGCCCTCGACGAAACCGTCGGGCACGTCCGCCATCATGCCGCCCACGCGCGTCACGCTGGTGGTGAGCCGGGCGCCGGTCCACATCTCCTGGAGATTGTAGATCCGCTCGCGCTCCTGAAACGCCCATAGGAACGGCGTGAACGCGCCGAGGTCGATCGACGTCGTGCCGAGCCACACCATGTGCGAGATGATGCGGCTCATTTCGCACGCGATCACGCGCAACACCGTGCAGCGTGGCGTGATCGCGATCCCCATGAGCTTCTCCGCCGCGAGCGCGAATCCCACGTTGTTCGCCATGGGCGAGAGGTAGTCCGTGCGGTCCGTGAGCGGGATGATCTGGTTGTAGTGCCGGTACTCCCCGAGCTTCTCGAAGCCGGAGTGGAGGTACCCGAGGTGCGGGATCACCCGGACCACGGTCTCACCGTCCAGCTCGACGACGAGCCGCAGCACGCCGTGCGTGGCGGGGTGCTGCGGACCGATGTTGATGAGCATGTGCTCGGCGGCGAGGTCGGGCTCCGCCACGCCGAGCGGTACCCGCAGCGGCTGACCGCTCGCATCCACGCCCGGTGTGGCGAGCTCGAGCTCGACGGTGCGCTTGCTCATTCCGAGTCCGGGAGCGTGCCGCGCTCGCCACGCCGCAACCGCTCCTTCATGTCTCCGGGAAGCTCGGCGTACGCGTCGGCGATCGACAGCTCCTCCAACGAGTAGTGGGCCTCGGGGTGGGCGGCCAGCGCCTGGCGGACCTGCTCGGCCCGGCTGAACCGTCCGCGCAGCGGAAAATCCTTGCGCAGCGGGTACCCTTCGGCATACGTCTCCCACATGAGGATGCGGCGCAGGTCGGGGTGCCCCCGGAACGTGATGCCGAACATGTCGAACGCCTCGCGCTCGAGCCAGTCGGCGCCGCGCCACAGCGGCACGACCGAGTCGACGGTGAGGTCGCCCTGGGGATCGAGCTCCACTTTGACGCGCAGATCGGCACGGCGGGCCAGCGAGCGCAGCCCGTACATCACCTCGAGCGGTCGCTCCCGGTCGCGGTACTCGACCGCGGTGACGTCCACCAGGTAATCGTAGGTCTGTCCGGGCGTGTCGCGCAGCCAGGCCATCACATCGAGCAGCGCTTCGCGTCCGACATAGACGATCGTATCGCCGCACGATTCGAGCGCGCGGCCGATCGCGGTGCTCCCTCCGAAGGTCGCCCGCAGCGCGTCGACGGACGGGTTCACGCCGAGCGGAACTGGTGGACGGAGTTCCCGAACGGCTCCGAGATCTCGTCGATCTGCTCGGGGGGGAGGCGCAAGCCGTGGTCGTCGAGCGGTTGCTCGTCGCGCCGCGGCACGCGGTCGAACAGCGATTCGCCCTTGATCTTCTTGTGCAGGAGCAGCACGCCGTACAGCAGCCCTTCCGGGCGCGGCGGGCAGCCCGGGACGTACACGTCCACCGGCACGATGGTGTCGATCCCCTGCACCATCGCATAGTTGTCGAAGATGCCGCCGGTGGAGGCGCAGGCGCCCATCGAGATCACCCACTTGGGCTGCGGCATCTGGTCGTAGATGCGGCGGATCACCGGCGCGAGCTTGAACGGCAGGCGGCCGGCGCAGATCAGCACGTCGGCCTGGCGCGGCGAGAAGGCCTGGCGCTCCATGCCGAAGCGCGCGAAGTCGTAGCGGCTCGCGGCGGTGGCCATGAACTCGATGGCGCAGCACGCGGTGCCGAACGGCATGGGCCAGAGCGAGTTGGCGCGCGACGAGTTCACCGCCCAGTCGATCAAATCCTGGAACTTGGCCAGGAGATAGTTCGGGCTCTGCCCGGCCACCTGCTTGGTCTCGATCACTCGCTTCATGACGTCAATCCCATTGGAGTGCGCCGCGTTTCCAGACGTACACGTACCCGACGGCGAGAATCAGCATGAAGACCAGCATCTCCACGAGCAGAAAGCCGGTGCTCGGGCCGCCGGCGGCCCCCCCCCCGCCGCCGTCGAAGTAGATCGTTCCCCAGGGAATGAGGAACACGGTCTCGATGTCGAAGATGATGAACAGCATCGCGACCAGGTAGAACTTCACCGAGAAGCGCTCGTGGGCGGTGCCGAGCGGCGGCATGCCGCTTTCGTATGGGCTGTCCTTGAGCGGCGTGGGCTTGCGCGGGGCGAGCAAATGCGACAGACCGATCAACATGACGGCGTTGAACGCGACGAAGCCGAGCAGCAGCAGGAAGGAGAGATAGGGCTGGTTCATGAGTTCGTGAAAAAATTCACTTGATCCGCCGAAACGTATTCGCGCGCGGCAGGGTTGTCAACCGAATCGAGTGGCGTAAGTGTCGGTGGCACCGATATATTGGCGGCCCATGTCCATCAAGTCCGACCGCTGGATCCGGCGCATGGCCACCCAGCACGCCATGATCGAGCCGTTCGCCGAGAACCAGGCGCGCGCCGGCGTCATTTCGTACGGCGTTTCTTCATACGGCTACGACATGCGGGTGGCGCCCGAGTTCAAGATCTTTACCAATGCGCTCTCGGCGGTGGTCGATCCCAAGTGCTTCGATCCGAAATCGTTCGTCGAATTCACGGGCGACGTGTGCATCGTGCCGCCCAACTCGTTCGCCCTGGCGCGCTCGGTGGAGTACTTCCGGATTCCGCGCAACGTGTTGACGATCTGCGTCGGCAAGAGCACCTACGCCCGCTGCGGCATCATCACGAACGTCACGCCGTTCGAGCCGGAGTGGGAAGGGTTCGTGACGCTCGAGATCTCGAACACCACGCCCCTGCCCGCGCGCATCTACGCGAACGAGGGCATCGCCCAGGTGCTGTTCTTCACGGCCGACGAGGGCGACGAGTGTGACGTCAGCTACAAGGACAAGAAGGGGAAGTACCAGGCGCAGCGCGGCATCACGCTGCCGAGGCTATAGGGGCGTCCGGACCGCGGGGCGCGACCCCAGCACCGTGATGACGACGACGGCCCCAGCGAGAATGACCAAATCGGGCACCCAGCCGAGCTCGGTTCGTGGGACCGTCATCTGCAGGAAGTTCATCACGAAGTCGAACACGCCGACGAGCAGGCCGAGCAGCACGGTGGCATGGAGTCCGCGCCCCAGGCGCGCCAGGATGCTGCCCCCGAACAGGGCTACGGCGCCCTGGCCCGCCGCGATCCCCAGGGTGGTGGCGAAGTCCTCGATCAACGTGCTCCAAAAGCCGGGGCGACCCGCGTGATAGCTGAAGAACCAGGTGTGCACGAGCGACAATGCCGCCCCGGCGACCGCGGCGCACACCGTCGCCCACAGCGCATATCCGATCACGACCTTCATCCGGTCGCCCGTGTCGGTCACCATGACGGGCAAATGTGGAGGCCTCCCCGGGGCCCCGCCAGTCGGGGCGTTAAGTTAGTGCCTACGGTACCCCCCCTCGCTCGGCCCGCGCAGTGACGCCCCGCCGGCTGGCCCCTCCGCCCCCGGGGCGAACGCTCAACTTGAGGATGACGCTCCTTGTGGTCGTCCTCGGGGCCGCCGCGTACGCGGGTGCCCTGCCTCTCTACCTCCTGTTCCGTGTCAGTCGCCCCGCGCTCGCCCTCGGCGCCGCGACCGAGGCCATCACCACCCTGAATGCGCAGCTGACGTGGCGCGACAGCGCGCTCCACCAGACCGTGCGCATCGTGCACGCGCTCGCCCGCGCGGCCTCGCCGCGCCCCGATTCGCTGGCGCTCGCGCGGCGCCTGCTCGTGGCCGGGCACGAACCCCTCCATGTCCCGCCGGATGCACCGATCCCGTCGCCGCTGCAGGTGGAGGTCGCGCGTATCGACGAGACCCTCTCGAGTCTCGGCGACAGCCTCGCGGAGATCGTCATCCGGCTCGCGCAAGGTCGGCGTGCGGACGTCGCGACCCGGCTGGCCGTGATCGATCGGCTCGTCGAGATCGCTCAAGAGCGCCGGATCGACGGCAATCGCGTCGCCCGGGCGTACCTGATCGAGCGACGGGCCGCGTTGCGGGCCGCCGAGAACGGCGCGCGCCGTGACACCGTGGTATGGCTCGTGAGCGGCGTCGCACTCGGGTTCGTACTCGTTGTGGTGATGCGGCGCCGCGTGTGGCGCCCGCTGCGCGAGCTCGAGGCCGGGCTGGCGCGCGTGGCCGACGGTGACCTCACGGTTCGCGTACCCATTCACGCGACGGACGAGATCGGACGGCTCGCGCAGCACTTCAACGCCATGACCCAGGTGCTGGGGGACCGCGCCGAAGAGCAGGGCCGCTTCGCGGCCGCCGGTGAGCTGCTCGCCGGGGTCGCCCATGAAGTGAACAACCCCCTGATGGCGATCGCCGCGCACGCCGAGAACCGGCTGGCCGATCCGGCCCTTGCGGAGGAACCGCGCAGCGAGATGTCCCAGATCCTGCGCCAGGCCCGGCGCGCCGCCAAGCTGCTGCGCGGCCTGCTGCGGTTCGTGCGCGTCACGGAACGGGAGGTGACGCGCGTCAACCTGAACGACGTGGTGCGCGGCGCGCTCGATCTCGTCTCGTACCGGTTCGGCGTCGACGAGATCACCGTGGGCGGGCGTCTCGATCCCAACCTGCCGGCGGTGGAGGGCGACGCCATCAAGCTCGAGCAGGTCGTGGTGAATCTCCTGGCCAACGCGATCGATGCGCTGCGTCGCATCAAACCCCCGCGCGAGCTCACCGTGGACACGTGGGCGGCGGACGCCAGTGTGTTCGTGGCGGTCGGCGACAACGGCGAAGGCGTCGCCCAGGACATCGCGGCCAGGCTGTTTCGGCCGTTCGCCACCACCAAAGGCCACCGGGGCACCGGGCTGGGACTGTACATCTCGCGGCAGATCGCCCGGGAAGCGGGGGGCGATCTCGTGCTCGCCGCCGCGCCCCGAGGCGGGGCGCGCTTCTCTCTTTCGCTGCCCCTCGCGCCGGCCACCTCGCCTGCGGTGGCGCCCGTCGCGCCCGCCGGGCCGGCGGCGCCGCGAGCGGAGGCGGTGGGACGCGCCGACGGGACGCCGGGCGGCGGGCGCGGAGCCAGTCTGGCCGGTGTGCACGTGTTGCTCATCGAGGACGAAGAGGGCGTGCGGCGACCGATGGCGCGCTTTCTGGCGCGGCGCGGGGCCGAGGTGGAGGAAGCGACGGACGGGGTTGACGGCCTGGGACGGCTGCGCGTCCGGGCCCCGGACGTGATCCTGGTCGACTTGCGCATGCCGCGCATGGGCGGGATCGAGCTGTACGCGCAGCTCGAGCAGCAACGGCCGGACCTGGCTGCGCGGGTCTTGTTCCTGTCGGGGGACGTGTCTCAGCTCGCGGAGCCGGGGAACACGCCGGTGCCGCGCGAGCGCGTGCTCGTCAAGCCGGTCGAGCTGGCGGAGCTGGAGCGGCGCATCGCGGCGTTCGTACGGGAGCTGAAGGCGCCGGGCGGCTAGGATGGCCGTACCGCGAGGCCGGCGCTATCATTGAGCATGCTGGTGGTGGTCGTGCTGCTCGCGACCGTGCTGTTGCGAGTCGCGATCGTGACCGCAGTCGTGTACTTGCTGCTGCCGCAGGGCTCGCTGTGCCCCCACTGCAATCTCGAGATGGTCGCCGTCCGCAACCGCGTGCTCGATCAATTGGTGCCGGTGTTGCAGCGGCGCTGGTGCCTCGAGTGCGGCTGGAACGGCGTCGTTCGACGGGTGCGTGTGACCGGGGCTCGGGGCTCGGGGCTGGGGACTCGGAACCGCCTCCGAGCCCCGAGTCCCTAGTCCCGAATCCCTGGTTCTGTAATCAGCCGGGCCGCGCGCTCGTAGAAGAAGTAGTCCCACGCCCAGTTCAGCAGCACGAACAGCTTGTTGCGGAACCCGATCAGCT
>Ga0209473_1000162_pt1 | contig 42231 bp, 38 predicted proteins | sample GraSoiAngelo_133_FD_185890 | JGI IMG/M metagenome (GOLD analysis project Ga0209473, IMG submission 185890) | Grasslands soil microbial communities from the Angelo Coastal Reserve, California, USA - 14_0929_05_20cm (SPAdes) (version 2) | ecosystem: Environmental > Terrestrial > Soil > Grasslands ...
GGCATCGCCCTCGATCGTTTGCTCCACGGGTGCGAGCTTACTGCCACGGTCGGTGTGATAGAACCGATCGTCCTCCCGGTTCACAATGTCTCTGGCGCGAGTGCTGCGCGAGACATCAGCCGCTTCGCCAATTGAGCGGTCGGCGATGTTCTTCGCGCTCGATCCAGAGTCGGCGGCAATGACCGGCTTGTCTTTGATGTCTCCACGATCTGCTCCGATCGCGTCTGGAACGAACTCCAGACGGTCGTTCGACGGATTCTGCCCGATGCCAGTGGGGGTTGTGTCCATCATCCCAACTTCCCGGTGATGGATGGGGCTCTTGTAACCTGAGGCCGACCGTCCGCTGCTCGTGATGGGCGCTGATCCCTGTGCCCGCAGGCCATCAGATACCAGGATGTTGGTTCCTCCCGCCTGGTGCAGCAGACCACCTGTCTCCTCAAACTTCGCTGAGCCGCGGTAAGCGCGTTCGTATGTGTCCCAACGCTTCTCGTCGCCTACAGTGTTCTCGTCGTACACAGGGAAGTTCTCGATTTGCTCCTTCGAGAGCGCGACGACGTACTCGTCTTCCTTGTCGCTGCGTGGACAAATGCGTTCCGCGGGAACAAGAAAGAGTTTGCTCTTGAGCCATCCGCCGGTATCGACAACCGCGTATTGCACCGCCCCGCTGGAGTGATCGAAGATCACATCTTTTATTTTGCCCAGCTTCTCGTCTTCGCGCCCGTAGAGCGCTGCGCCACGGATATCGTCAGTGGAATTCTCGAAACGGAAATCATGCAGAGTGCCGAGGTGAGCCATCGTGATGCTCCTGAGCTGGATTGGCCAGAGCAGCGGAATCCCTCTGGCGCTATAGGCTCAGATGCGGCATTCAGAGCGGAGGAGACCTCTAGAATCGGGTGATCCGGTGATCGGGTGATCGGGTGAAGGGAAACCGAGGCGTTCAGCTTTCGACTCTCGGCGTTCAGCCTGTAAGCCCGCTCCGGGGATTACGGAAACCCGTTATTTGCGCGAAGCCGACAGCCGATCGCCGAAAGCAGTTGGTTTTACTTCACCCGATCACCCGATGGCCCGATCACCCGATCATTCAATGTCTTTGTCGCCGTGCCGTCGGACGGTAGTCCTGGCCTTCGAGCTTCACGACTCTGCACATTTCCTGCAGCCTGGAGCGCATGCGTTCGCCGATCCTGTCGCCGAGAGTCTCTTCGCGCATGGCGCGCCGGGCTGCGAATTTATCGCCTGGTTCACCCTGCGTTCCTGCCGGAGGTTCATCAGGAAAATTCGTCGTGATGATTGTCGTGCGCTTGTCGTTATAGCGGGTGTTGAGTACCAGGCTCACTGTGTCCCAGACCCACTCGGTAGGTTTCACGGCGCCGAGTTCATCCAGCAGCAGCACTTCCGCTTCAAATACCGGCTTGAGGATCTCCAGCTCCGTCGCCTGCACGCTGGGATTGTAAGAATTCTGAATCTGCTTCAGCAGTTCTCGATAGTCAACGAAAAGGCAGGAGATGCGCTTCTGCTCGATAAGCGCGCGAATGACGCCCACGGCGAGGTGAGTCTTTCCGACTCCTACAGGCCCAATGAATAAAGGACCAGTAGTATTCACGGGATAGTCCTCGACAAAGCGCTCCGCACGCAACCTGGCGGTATTCAACGACGGATGCAGGCGTTCATCGACTTCGTAGTTCGTTAAAGTGCAGTGTCCATATCTGGCGGGGATAGATGCTTTCTTCAGCAACCGCTCTGACCAGTTGCCGATGCGGCACTCGCAACGGGTTACGCTTTGCGGCTTGGCGGTGGTTGCCGGGATCGTCTTCCATCCCGAGCCGCCACATTGCGGACAAGTTTCGGTAGATACAGGCATCGAACTGATCAGAATTCGCTGGACGATTTCATCATAGGCGAGAGCTGCAGAGACCACAAAGGTGCCCAACTGTTGGTCCATCGAAGTCCCACGAATCTCACGAAACCCAACTGAGGTTCGCACCGTACCATAAGTCATGCGGCCGAAGACCGGGCTTGTGCGGCTTCTATGGACATGTATCTGGATTCTTGCCTTCATCGGGCTCGCAGCGGCTGTACGTCGCCTTCTTGCGTTAGACCTTCCTGCGCAGTTCTCGAGGAGCAATTCACCCACAGCGGCGTTGGACATCGGTTTCAGCCGGCACAAACTGCTGACCCTCGTGCACATATTGCCGGGCATGCTGTTCATGGTGCTTGGCCCGCTTCAACTCTCGCGAACCATTCGCAACCAGCACCTGAGGTTTCATCGCTGGTCAGGACGCGTGTTTCTCGTCTGCTGCGCAATCATCGCAGTCTCCGCGTTAACGATGAGCTTCCAGATGGCGATTGGTGGCGCGAATGAGACTGCGGCAACTGTGCTCTACGCGCTCCTATTTGTGTTTTGCCTGACAAAGGCGTTCATTCATATTCGGCGCAGAGAGATAGCCCTGCATCGTGAGTGGATGATTCGCGGCTTCGCAATCGGCCTTGGCGTGGCAACCGTGCGGCCCATCATCGGCGCATTCTTTGCAGCACGGCGGTTATCGCCTCATGAGTTTTTCGGGACAGCGTTTTGGCTTGGCTTCACGATCAATCTGATCGCCGCGGAGGCGTGGATTAACTACACACGCGGCCGGCCAGTCGCTGAACCGATTACCCTTTTCTCAGGTGAAAAAGCTCGCGCCCCAGCTCTGCGCAGATGATCTTCGGCAGAACCCTTTCACGATGGAGAAACGCGTCTCCGTGGTTAACGCGGCTCTAACCGACCAACGACTGAGCAGACGGCGCCAGTCGCTCGAGAACTTCCATTACATCCTGATTGTCAGGCGATTCGCCAAGTTCATAGAGTTGAGCGAAGACGATCTTGCCCGTCTTGTCGATCACGTAGATAGCCCGTTCGTTGATTCCCGGAATAGGATCGCCTTCGCGGAAGACGCCGTATTTCCGCGCTATCTCGCCGTGGGGATAGAAGTCGCTCAGCAGGGGGTAGTTCAGCTTGCCGATTTCTTTTTCCTGCCACGCGATGTGGCTCCAGGTGGAGTCAACGCTAATGCCCATGACCTGGGCATCGTAGGCGGCGAACTTGTCGAGTTCTCGACTGTACGCCGTCATCTGCTCGGTTCACGTGGGTGTCCAATCCAGCGGATAGAAGGCGAGCACAACGTTCTTCTTGCCGCGGAAGTCGCTCAGGCGCACTTTATGACGCCGGTCGCCCGTGACCGCTGGAAGTTCGAAATCCGGAGCCGCACTGCCAACTGAAAGCACTACTTTCCTCCGCTCTTACGAGCTTGCCTGACCTTGGCTATTTTGGGAACCCGGCAGGTGGGATAGGTAATTTTAACGGGACGGAGCGGCACCTTCAACCGTGCCGACGATAAATATAGGGCCGAAATGTTAAATCAGTGTTAACCCCAGCTTACGCTTGACGCCAGGAAAAATGAGCTCGATTGGGTTCGTGTCAGGCCACTGACTTCAGTCGTGCCGGAAGTAATCGCATATTTCCAACCCCACTCTTCGGCACGACTCAGGGTGGATGCCCCGACGCGAACAGCAATTCAGCCAGCCCGGTGAACCATTATTTATTCTGTACGCGAATTCCACCGTTGGTACCGAGTTTTCAGCGAAGCTGCCTATTGCCCTCACGGTTTGTGGCAAGTAACCTGCCGTTAGCGATGAATACACCCAAGCAAAGCCTGCCGAATGAACCTGAGCTGGAGCGCAACAACGGAATCCTGCCGGCGCAATCGCTGCGTGCGCTGGTCAAGAACGGAGTAATTGTTGCTCCGGAATCGCTCCCCATTAAGGACGAGCAGATTCAGCCTGCCAGTATCGACTTACGCCTGGGCACACAGGCGCTTCACGTTCGAGCCAGCTTTCTGCCGGGAAAATCGTCCACGCTGCTAAAGAAGGTTCATGATGGGCTGCTAATCGACACGCTCGACCTGCGCCAGCCAACTCTGCTGACGCCAAATTCGGTCTACATCGTAAAGCTCACCGAAACTCTGAACTTGCCCGCAGACGTGAGCGGGATCGCGAATCCTAAGAGCACTACGGGACGCCTGGACATCTTCACACGACTGATCACCGAACATGGCGAAGAGTTCGAGCGCGTTCCACGCGGATACTCGGGTGAGCTGTACGCGGAAGTCGTAACCCGAAGCTTCCCTGTCTATGTTCGCGAAGGCCTCAAGCTTAATCAGCTTCGCTTCATCCGCGGCAAAGCGGAGGCTCGGCGCGACAGTGTGCTGCGTGAGCTTGCCAAAGACGACCAACTGGTTCGCTACGAGACCGAGGATCGTCTCGTGGACGCCATCAATCGCGGACTGTCAGTGACGGTGAACCTGGAAGGCAGCGAGCGGTCGGACATCGTTGCCTACAAGGCAAAGAAATACGCTGCACCCATTGATCTCAGCAAAATTCGCCATTATGAGATGGCGGACTTCTGGGAGTTCATCCGCAAGCCGGCCAGTCGTCGTCTCATTTTGGAACCAGATGAGTTTTATCTGCTGGCGTCGAAGGAAAAAGTCCGCGTCCCCCCCGACCATGCCGCCGAGATGGTTGCATACGATCCGACGATGGGCGAGTTCCACGTCCATTACGCGGGCTTTTTCGATCCGGGATTCGGATACGGTGCCCAGGGTGAGATTCCGGGCACGAAGGCAGTGCTCGAAGTCCGTGCGCACGATATGCCGATCCTGCTGGAAGACGGCCAGTTCGTCGGCAAGCTGCTCTACTACCGCATGGCCGCGACGCCGCAAGTGGTGTACGGGCAAGATATCGGGTCCTCGTACCAGAAACAGGAACTTACTCCCAGCAAGCAGTTCAAGTTCACCGAGCCTCGGGAGACTCAGATGAAGCACGAGGAGCGTGAGACTGAATGGAGCGCCAGAGGGAGACGCGATGTAGTGCTTTTGGAGCAGCACTGAAAAGGCAGCAGAGAGGCAGCGGAAAGGCAGCAATTAGCGATTAGCAATTAGCTAAATCAGGCAGCGAAAAGGCAGCGATTAGCAATTAGCAATTAGCTAAACCATGGATAACAATGGTCTTCTGCTTTAGCTAATTGCTTATCGCTAATTGCTAATTGCTGCCTTTCTGCTCTTGCTAATTGCTAATTGCTGCTCTAGAATTCTCTCGTCTGCACCCTATTTGCAGCTACAGGCGCTATCCATCTGTGGAAGTGCACTGGAGGAAACAATGAGCATCACCTCGCCTCGTTTTGGTGACGACGCCAAGGTCACCATCAATTCCGTACAAGAAAAGAAGCAGCAGGGCACGCCGATTACGTGTCTTACCGCTTACGATTACGTTACTTCGCGGCTGGTCGATCAGGCTGGAATCGACATGATCCTGGTGGGCGACTCGCTCGCCATGGTCGTACTCGGCTATGAGAACACCTTGCCGATCACGGTCGATGAGATGCTGCATCACGTGCGCGCTGTGCGCCGTGGAGTACGCCGTGCGCTCGTCATCGCCGACATGCCGTATGCCTCGTATCACGTCGATGAGAAGCAGGCGGTCAAGAACGCTGCCCGCTTTTTGAAGGACGGCGGGGCCGAGGCCGTAAAGATCGAGGGCGGCGAGAAGCGCGTCAGCCTCATTCATAGGCTGCTGGACGCCGAGGTTCCCATCATGGGACACATTGGGTTGACTCCTCAATCAGTGCACATGATGGGCGGCTATCGTGTGCAGGGCAAAAGCCTCGCCGCAATCGAGAGGCTGGTGAAAGATGCGGTCGCGCTGCATCGAGCGGGCGTCTTCTCAATTGTGCTGGAAGGCATTCCTCGCGAGGTGGCGCGGATTATTACCGAGGAAGTCGAGTGTCCAACCATCGGCATCGGCGCAGGACCGGATTGCGACGGGCAGGTGCTCGTGATCAATGACATTCTGAATCTCACCGACCGCGAGCCGGCAAAGTTCGTCAGGCAGTACGCCGATGCGGGCGCGCTGATCTCGGGAGCGGTGAAACAGTTCAAAGCTGACGTCGAGTCGAAGGCCTTTCCGGCTGACGTGGAGTCGTATCATCTGCCCCGCGAGACTCAGGCCGATTTGGAAACGATTCGAGCGCGTAAACGGGCGATGACGAGATAAGACCGAAGAGCGAACACGGAGGTCACGAAGGCAGAACTAGAGGTCACAAAAAAACAGATGCCGGCGTTGTGACCTCGCTTTGCCTTCGTGACCTTCGTGTTCGCTCTTGTTTTTGTCATTGCGAGTAAAGCAGTCCATCGAGATTCGAGCACATTCCTGAATGAAAATCCTCCACGGTGCTGTCGAGACTCGCTCGGAGGCACGCGCTGCCAAGCTGCAGGGCAAGCGAGTCGGATTTGTTGCCACCATGGGCGCATTGCACGATGGGCACATCTCCCTTGTGCGTGCAGCCAAAGCGAAGTCTGACTTCGTGGTGGCCTCGATTTTCGTGAACCCGACACAATTTGGGCCCAATGAAGACCTTGCGAAATATCCGCGAACGTTCGAAGCCGACCGGAAAAAACTCGAGGCCGAGGGCGTCGATTTATTGTTCGTGCCCAGTGTCGAAGAGATGTATCCGCCAGGAGCTGTCACGTTTGTGACAGCGGAAGGAATCAGCGATCGACTGGATGGACGCTCGCGTCCGGGACACTTTCGCGGCGTCACTACGGTTGTGGCAAAGCTATTTCATATCGTCGAGCCGGACGTGGCGCTCTTTGGGCAAAAGGATGCGGCACAGGTGGCGATCATCAAGCGCATGGCTCGCGATCTGATATTTCCGCTTGAGATTGTGGTGGTTCCGATCGTGCGCGAGCCGGATGGTCTGGCATTCTCATCGCGCAATGCGTATTTGTCGCCAGAAGAACGTAGGCAGGCAGCGGCGCTTTCGCGAGCCTTGCGCGCGATCGAATCGGGATATCGAGGCGGTGAGCGCAGTTCAGCGAAGCTGATCGAGGCTGCGCGCCAGGTTCTTGCCGGCGAACCGGCGGTGAGAGTGGACTATATCGAGATCGTGGACCGGGATACGTTGGACCCTGTCTCCCAAATCGGGACAGGGACCCTGGTGGCTGTAGCGGCTTTTGTGGGGAAAACACGATTGATTGACAACATCATTCTGTCCAGTACCAGGTAAAAACCGGCTTCTCGCCGTAACCTGGTACCGGCCGCCCTCGGCCGGTACAAGGCTGAAGAAACCCACGAATGCTCGTGAATACAAGCACTTTTGTACTCAGCAATGAGTGACCAGCTGATTCTTCTGCCGGCACAAAGCTGAACTCGCTTGCATTCGAGTAGAAGAATTAGCTCGTCGTTGGAAGTTCTTACACCGAAAAAATATTTGGGTTCACCAATACTCGTTGGTTCCTCAACCGTGTACCGGCCGGGGCGGCCGGAACCACGTTAGCTAACCTGGTATACCCGTCGCGAGTCTCTTCGAAAGCCGGAACGCTGGATAACTTACCGCCAAGAGAATCAGCGCATACAAGCTGTTGCGCGTGTCTGCTGCGCAGATACTCGCCAGAAATCCGAGGTAGATCAGCAGTGCAAAGATCGTCGTCCAGGGATAGCCCGGGATTCGATAGGGTCGTTCCCGATTTGGTTCGCGCCGCCTCAACACGAAGATCGAAATGAAATCGGCGATGTAGTTGATGACGAAGAAGAACGCCAACACCGCGATGATCTTGTTGAATCCGCCGTACACAATGAACATCAGCGCCGCCGCAGTGCTGAGCGCCAAGGCGATGGTCGGAGTTCCTCCCCGATTCACGATATCGGCCTGCCGAATGACCAATTTGTCCCGTGACATCGCGAACAATATCCGGGAAGCCATCATGTGGCATGCGTTCATGAAGCTGATCACCGAAATCACGGTAAGCGCCGCGATCAGGCGCGTTCCCTGACCGCTCCACAGACGATCGGCGGCCGCTCCCAGCGCCATTTGCTGTCCTGCGACGGCGGAGATCGGCAGCACATGCACAATCGCCCAACCGACTGAGATGTAGATCGCGGCTACGGCCAGAGCGCCACCGAACATCGAGCGCGGAATGTTGCGAGCGGGATCTTCGACTTCCTCCGAGAAGTAAATGACACCGGCCCATCCATCGTAGGTGTAGATCATGGACTGCATTGCGATTAGAAAGGCAACGAACAAAGGCCATCCATGAGGCAGTGCAGCCGTAGCCGCCGAAAGCGATTGAGAATTCGGCGGTTTGAAAAGCAGGCAGGCAATTACGAAGGCAAAGAATCCCAAACCTTTCAGCAGCGTGCTGAACTGCTGGAAGCCGCTGCCCCAGCGCACTCCCTGCCACTGCAAGGCTGCCAGCAAAATCAGAATCATTGCTGCCAGCCATCGCGACTTCCCTGCCAGCTCAGGAAAGAGAATTCCGAGATACTCGCCCATCACCACAGCCGCGGCGGACTCGCTGCCGCAGGTTGAAAGCCAGTCGGTCCAACCGATCACGAAGCCGGGATATTCGCCTAGAGCATGCCGCGCAAACGTGTAGTGTCCACCGGAATAGGGCAGCATCGTACCCAGCTCAGTGATGTTTATGGCGGCAAGAAAAGTTAGGAAACCGCCGGCGATCCAGACCGCAATGAACAGCCCCCGGCTGGGGAGCTGAGTAGCAACATCACCGGGAGTGCGGAGCATGCCGACTCCGATGGTGTTGCCGACGATGACGGCAATGCCGAATCCAAACCCAAGGATTTGCAGCAGGCGTCCACGTTTGCGCTCGGAACTCCGCACTTCTACCGCTGAGGGCGAGGAAGGATCGCGTGATCGGGTCATGGAGGATCGGGTGATCGGGTGATCGGGTGATCGGGTGAAGTGAAACCCAAAAGGCTTTCTGCTATCGGCGTTCGGGTTTCTGCCAGGAAGCTGTCCTGTGAGTTACATAGCAACCCAGAGGCCGACAGCCGAGTACGAGTGCCGAAAGCCTCTTTACTTCACCCGATCACCCGATCCTTCCAGTGGCCATGCCGTTCTCTCCCTTTTAGTGTCATCGCGTTCTCTTCGTTTTACTATCATCCCGAACGAAGTGAGGGATCTGCTGTTCCTGCGGACGTAAAAAATAACAGCAGATTCCTCGCGCCACAATCAAGCGCTTCGGAATGACAGTGTCTAGAAAAGCACGCCTCTTACTTCACCCGATCAACCCGGGTCATCGGATGATCGGGTGAAGTGAAACCCAAAAGGCTTTCGGCTATCGGCGTTCGGCTTTCTGCCAGGAAGCTGTTCTGTGAGTTACATAGCAACCCAGAGGCCGAAAGCTGACAGCCGAGTGCCGAAAGCCTTTTTACTTCAACCCGATCACCCGATGGCCCGATCAACCGATCCTTCCAGTGGCCCGATCACCCGATTCACCCCGACCTCATGGTTAAATAGAATTCCCAACATGGCTACCGTTTCCCGCTCGCGTAATTCGAATTTCGAAATCGATCCCGCGGTTGGGAAGTCGTGGACTCTTCCGGCTGACGTGTATCTCGATCCGGCGTTGCTTGAGCGCGAGAAACAAGTTCTGTTCAGTAAGACGTGGCAGATCGTTGGACGGCGTGATCAGGTTGCGAATCCCGGAGATTACTTCACTGCTGAACTGACTGGCGAACCTTTGCTGATCGTCCGAGGCAGCGATGGCGTTCTGCGCGGCTTCTACAACGTATGCCGTCATCGCGCCGGTCCGCCGGCGGAAGGCTGTGGATCGCGGAAAGTGTTTCGCTGCGGCTATCACGGCTGGACGTACTCCCTCGATGGTCGTTTGCTGAATGCTCCAGAGATGGATGGAACCACAAACTTCGATCATTCCCAGTTTGGCCTGCAACCCGTTCCCATTGGGGAATGGGGAGCGTGGGTCTTTGTTAACCTCGATGCGCGAGCTGGGGCTCTGGTCTCCGGCTTGCGCGAATTGCCGGAGCAAGCCGCGAAGTACCGGCTGGAGAAGCTCAAGCTGGCCGAGCGGCGCGAATACGTGATGGAGTGCAACTGGAAGGTTTATATCGACAACTATCTCGAGGGCTATCACCTGCCCAGCGTGCATCCCAGTCTGAATCGCGAGCTGGACTACGGTCAATACGTCACTGAAACGTTTGCGTTCCACTCACGCCAGGCGAGTCCAATTCGCGGTCCAGAGAACGAAAAGGACGTGCAGCGCCGCTACAGCCAGGCGTCGGGTGGAGATGAAGCTGAGTACTTCTGGATTTTTCCCAACTGGATGTTGAATTGCTATCCCGATAACGTTTCGCTCAACATCGTGCTGCCGCTTGCGACGGAGCGTTGCGTCGCTGTCTTCGAATGGTATTTCCCGGAGAGTGTGGTCAAGACGGAAGCACCAACCCAAACCATTCGCTTCAGCGACGAAATTCAGATCGAAGATGGACGCATCTGCGAAGTCGTTCATCGCAACTTGAAGTCGCGCAGCTATACTCGCGGCCGATTCAGCGCCAAGCAGGAAAAGGGCGTACATCAGTTTCACCGCTTGTACGCGAACTGGCTGGAAAGCTGAGCTGGGATTTTCCACAGCACAGATCCGAATCACGGCTGTTGCATTCCTGCTAGAATTCTGCGCCAGCAGCTACCCTCCTCGACAACCTGCCGAAGCTGCTCGGCCATTCCAGGGCAGACCATGTGTTGATCAGCGGCAGACAAGTTGCCGAAAAATGGTGTGGAAAGGAGCTTTAGGGAAGGGCCCCGACTTTAGTCATGCGGGTTAGAAATGGTTCGCGCTTTATCGCCCGAGGCAGCGTGTTGCTGATGAAACAAGGCATTTACCTCAGCGGCTAAAGCCGAACCATTGTGGGATCGCATTTACGGCACAGATGAGCCGTGCCCTTCCCTACTGCAAATCCTCCTTCTTCCGCAGCCTGTAGAACCGCTGCCGGCCATCTTTTTCGTTCAAGCAGTAGACGAATTTCTCCAGGAACGCTTCTTAAGTGAGTGATTCGTATGAATAGCAAAGATCCAGACTCCAACATTGGCGTTGGCGGACGCGCGACGTTCTGGGAAGGTGTGTTCGAAGTGAGCAGCGCTATGGAAAGTTCACCACCATCGAACCCACCTCAAAACGCGCATCCGGGTGAGGCGGTTCTTAGCTCCTACGCGCACCGTGAAGTTCGCCCTGTGCGAGAACGGCGAAGCAGAAGACGCGAAGAAGGCGCCGAAAATAGGAAATCCGGCCGCTAGCGGCCGGATTCCAACTTGTTCTTAGGTGTGCGACTCTTCGAGTAAGCCCTTTTCCATTTTCTCCTGGCACTCGATGCAGTAGCGCGTCCATGGCACCGCTTCGAGGCGCTTGGCGTTGATTTCGTTGCCGCAGTGGATGCATTCGCCGAAGCTGCCTTCGCGGATGCGTGAGAGTGCCATCTCGACCATCCCGAGTAGCTGGCGGTCGTTGTTGCTCTGCGCGAAGAGGAATTCCTTCGTATAGGAATTGGCGGCGCGGTCGGCGATGTCCTGCGCGGCTTCCGCATCCGCGATGCGGCCGTCTTCCTGTGTCCGCGATACTACTCGGCGCAGCTCCTGCTGCCGCTGCTCGAGCTGCTTCCTGAACTGTTCCAGGCGCTTCTTTTCCATAGTTGCCTGCATTCCCTGGCTCACCTCGCAAAAAGTCGAAAATAGATAGATGCCGCGGCGGCTTTTGGGGAAACAAAAAATCATATGCCCGCACGGAATTCCACGTCAACATGGCCTGCTGCGCGGACAGGCGGTCGGCTTTCGGCAGTCGGCCAGTAGACCGGAGTTGGGCAGTCGGCTTTCGGTCAATGGACCGGTGGGTACGAAGAATTTAAATGACAGCGGGAATTGAATCTGGTCAAGAATTCCAAATCGGGAAGCAAACTGGACTTACAAATCGGATCAGAGGCCGAAAGCCGAACGTGGAGCGCCGACAGCCCTTCCCATCGACCGCCGAATGCTCACGGCGTCCAAGAAAAAAGCCCTCATCACTGAGGGCTTGTTTCAAAGAGGCAAAGGGGAGGGAACCGTTCACGGAAGGAGAAGCAAGGTACCAGACCGCACCGCGATCAGGCATGGGTGAAGGAATTTTCCATTGTGCAAGACCATAGGTCTCAAATATGTAGCCTCTTTTATTACCAATCCCTTATGCACTTCGCCCGCCAAAGCTCATTCGTTTAGGTGTTGAAAACGCGCAACTTAGAAACGAATAGGATTCATGCGACTTTGCTGCATTTGGAAAACCCTAAGTATTGTGGAAGGCGCTTCCTGATCGAAAATCTTCGGAAGATTATATGGAATCCAAGTACCACTTTTAGGCTTCGGTCTGCTCAGATTGGGTACTTTGCTCTTCCATAAGCTTGAGCTTGTTCAGCAGAGCTTTGTAGCTGATCTTGAGGATTTTCGCTGCCTGCCGGCGATTCCAACGGGTTTCCAGGAGCACGCGCTCGATCGCTTCACGTTCAGCTTTCATGGCTGCCCGGCGACCGATTTCGAGCAAGGACAGCCGATCCTCCCTCAGGTGTTTCGAATTTCCCGAAAACCTTGATATCTGGGGCACCGGGGGCTGGGAGTCGAGATGAGTGGGCGCGGCTGGAGCTGGAGGCGCACTGTTTGCCGCCTCAGAGTACATGATGGGCTTGTGAATGGAGAGTTCGCGGATGATTTGCGACTCGTTCCCGACGATCACATACCTTTTCACCAGGTTTTCCAGTTCCCTGATGTTTCCGGGCCAGGTGTATTCCATCATCCGCGTGACGGCGTACTCACTGAATGGCGGCGGCTGCTTACCGTAGAACTCGCTGTATTTGCGCAGGAAGAATTCCAGGAATACTGGGATCTCCTCCCGCCGGTCTCGCAGTGGAGGAATGTGTACGGTGACGACGTTCAGCCTGTAGAACAGATCTTCGCGGAAAGAGCCTCGGGCCACAGCTTGTTCCAGGAATTTGTTCGTTGCGGCAAGCACACGGACGTCAACAGCGATGTCGCGCTTGCCGCCGAGGCGCGAGAATTGTCCGTCCTGCAGCACATGCAGGAGTTTTGCCTGGAGCGCCGGATGCATCTCGCTAATCTCGTCGAGGAATAGCGTGCCGAAGTTCGCCTGATCGAACTTTCCCAGCTTCTGACGGTTGGCTCCGGTAAAAGCTCCGGGTTCGTATCCGAACAACTCACTCTCGAGCAATTCGTGCGGGATCGCTGCGCAGTTCACCTTGACGAAAGGTTTTTCCCGGCGCATCGACTGGCCATAAATCATCCGGGCAACTACTTCTTTTCCGGTTCCGCTCTCGCCCCGGATTAGGACAGTGGCGTTGGTATCGGCCACCTGCTCAATCGTGTTCTTGATCTCCTCCATACGCGGACTGGTGCCGAAGAGGGTGGAGAAATCACTTTGCCGCCGCACGCGATCGCGCAACTGTCCACCATCGCTTGGTCCACGCTTTTCCAGGACTCGCGAGATTCGCGTGAAGAGATCGTTGAGTTGGAACGGAGTTTTCAGATAGTCGTCGGCTCCCAACTTCGAAAGTCGGAAGATGACCTCGGCATCTGCATCATTCGAATAAACGATTACAGGCATTTCGGGGCGCAATTGTTTGAGCCGCTCCAGGGTTTCCCCGCCATCCACCGGTGGCAGCGCGTAGTCCAGCAAGACGACCCCGGGGTCAAATGACCGCAGGGTTCGCAGGCTCTCTTCGTGATTGCCGGCAAAAGCGATGTCGAAGTTGCGCCGCGAGAGGTAGTCGCTCAGCGAGCGCGCCATCGTTTGGTCGTCGTCGGCAATCAAAATCCGGGTCTTAAACGGCAAAAACGGCCCTCTCTAATGGCGTTCTGTTCGGATCGTTGCGCTTAAGGCAAGAAAGCTGAGTAGTGAGCGCGGTGGGCTGCTGAGCTTAGCCGATATGGAAGCAAAGCCAGTTCGCCGGCATCCGAGGCCTGAATCATGTACTCAGATTCCCAAGAGTGGTACTTGGATGCCTATGTTAGCCCAGATTTCGAGGAAAGCATTGCAGAAGTTTCAAGAGAAGCTCTCCAAAAGATAACTAAAGGGTTATCCCTATCGAATCGCCATTGAATGCAACGAAAATGCCCGGCCGAATGGCCGGGCAGCAGATACGCGAACCGGATTTCCTACGAATTAGCGCTTCCAGGAGTCCGGAGTTTACCGGGCATGAAGTGATAGGGAGGCCAAGGTCCGCTGATGAGGATTTCGCAGTTTTTAAGCTGGCGGGCCGCGCTGGAGTAGCTGTTCTGATAGCGCTCCACCGATTTTTCATCGATCAGGTGGGCGATATCGATGAGCATGCCGCCACCATTATTCTTGCGACAACTCACATCTTCCTCGAGCGGATGAAAGAGTTTGTTTACCTGGACAGAGATGGCGCGAGCCTTAGTTTGCCGTTCCCGATGCCGAACTGCCTTTTCCCGGAGCCGGCAAAGATACTCGCCGCCGACCGAAGTAGGCAGTTCGATGTCGTTCATGGCTTCGCGCAGAGAGCCGTCCTTTACCACGAGTTTGAGATGCATTTCCGCCTTGCCCCTCAGTCGCGAGACCGAGTCGGTGAAGGCTTTGCGATTGGCGCGGATAGCCCGGCGCATGGCTTCGTCCGTGTCGAAGACGGTTCCAAAACGGAACGGCAACACGGTCGTGTTGCGGAAGCATTCGCTGACTACGCGCGCATGTTCGATGACCGCCTGCTGATTCAGCTCACCAGGCGTGTATTCACTGACGATGACTGCGAGTTCCCCGCTGGGATAGGCAAATACTTGACTGCCACGAACACCGTTTAATCCATCAACTGGGAAGGGACGACGAGAACGAGCAGAACCTAGGAACGCTTTCTGTTCGGTAATGCAGTATGCGTACCAAGCCATGACGCTTCTCCGTGGCGTGCTGGCGCACAGTGCGGCCAAGCACAGGAAACGAACAGGGTAGAACCGCAACTTCAGATTTTGGAACGGGCGACGCGAGCGACACGCTTTTCGGGGGTGCAGCGTGTTCACAGCTGCACGTATCCTAGTACCGGAACGGAGTAGTTTGCAAGTGCTTCATTTTTCTGGACCTACGGGAAACGCCCAAAAAGTTCGAGGAGAGCTCCACGCAAAGTCGCCGAATTTTAGCCGATATCTTCCGGTTTCATCGGTAAAATGCCCGCTGACTTCTTCAACAGGAAATCGGCCATGTCCTCAGGTTAATCAGCTCGATACCACGAAGTCCCCTTGATTCGGCATCTTAGGAGCAGCAGCAGAACTGTCTCGGGCCTGGTTCAGATCCAGAATTCGTGCTTCTTCATCATTTGCCAATGACTATACCGTCTGGTCCCGAACTCGACACATCGCAGTTTGCCGTGTCTCCGAAAGGCGAATTGAGCCCAGAGATCCTGGGCAAACGCTGGCGCAGCGTGCAGGCGATTCTGCGCATGGCGATTATTACCGGATCGCAGATGCAGCTGGGCCCGGCGCTGAATCTGATCTGCGATCTTGCGGGAATTATTACGAATTTCGACAGCGCCTGCGTCTATTTCTGGAACGAGCCGCAGGAGAAGACCGAACTACGCTTGCGTCGTGGGCACATCAATGATGGTCCCCAGGTGCCATGGGGTGGAAATCTCCTGCACTTCTGGGTGACCCAGCAAGCTCAGCCGTTGTTGATGGAAACGGGACGCAATCCGAAGGTGGACGCTGAACTCGCGGCGACTGGAGCAAAGTCTGCCCTGATCGTCCCGCTGTTCGTGAAAAGCAGAGTGTTGGGATCCTTACAGCTTTTTTGTGAGAAGAGCGAGGCTTTCACCGAGGATGACGCGCAATTATTGTGGACTCTTGCTCTCGTCTCTGAGAATCTACTCACGCGCGAGCAGGCCAATGAAGGCCTGCTGCGCTTCGCATTCACCGACTATCTGACCGGACTGCGGACACGAGGATATTTCGAGCAGCAATTAGACCTCGAAGTAAAGCGCTCGGATCGCAGAAACGAACAGTTTGCCCTGCTCATGGTCGATATCGATCACTTCAAGGCGCTAAACGACACTCACGGACACCAGGTCGGGGACTCTGTGTTGCGCCAGGTTACCTCACTGCTTGTGAAGGATATGCGCGAAGTCGATACAGTGGCTCGTTATGGCGGAGAAGAATTCGTGATCATCCTTCCTGAGGCCATGGAAGAGGAAGCAATCTCGGTAGCACAGCGCATCCGCAAATCCATTCAAAACGCGGACTTCCAAATTGACGCATCGAATGGCCACAAGAAGCTCACAATCAGCATCGGAATAGCTGTGTACGGCTGCGACGCCGATTGCCGCCAGAAATTAATTGAATGCGCCGATGCCGCGTTGTATGCCGCGAAGTCACGAGGCCGTAACCAGGTGCTGACGTACTCGCGCTTGCTCGCCTCCGAGCGGAAGGAAGTTTCTTAGCGCATGGCCTTAACGAGATTCAGGAACCGGAAAGATCCCGCCGCGACTGGAAATAGTCTGCGAACTCATTTAGCCGAGGCGGAGACGCGCCGGCATCCTTCTCCAAAATCCTATCCCTGGGCCGTGATTCACGCTTGCGAACTGGCACGGGATGTCTTGCCGCTAGTGGAAGGTCAGCTGGCTGTGGGCATGAGGCCTTCCCTGCTTACGCCAAACGGTACTATAGGAACGGCTGGATTTTTCAAAACAGGAAAACGAGAACAGGCGCGCTCGATCTCTCTCCTCGAAACCTGGGGTCACGTGCGTGAATGGAAAAATCTGATCTACGAGAGCGCCGCCGAAACCTCCTCCGAATTGCTTCACGCCCATTCTTTTTCGGCAGGAATGGCGGCAGTACGGGTTTCATCCTCGGTCGTGTATCAATTCAGGCGGCCCATTGAAAAGCTGGCCGCTGCGGCTGGGAATGGCGATGAGAACTCGTGGCTTGGCCGCTCCTTCCGCGTTGCCGAGCAGTTTGTGCTCACGCGGGCCGGGGCGGTGGTTGTCAACGATCATATCCAGCGCCTCGCATGCCTGGATCGCGGCGTGAATGCTGCGAATGTATTCTTGATCCCACAGCCTGTCGAGCAGACTCTGTTGGAGTCTGTCCCCGAACGAAAATGGCTGATCGAATTGGCGAACGCCGGACCCGATACAGTCCTGTTACTTGCGCCGGCTATCGAGGGTAGCGAATCGGAAAATCGTGCCGCATTCCTGCGCTGGATGCGCGTGCTGTGCACGGTGCGCGGCGACAATCCTGATGTCCGGCTGGTTTTGCTCGCAGACGGAACTGATAAAGATTCAATCTCTGAGATAGCTTCGTCGTGCAATCTAATGCCGTGGATTTGCGTCTTGCCTCCTTGCGTGCAAGAAAGAGCTCTGGCAACAGCAGATGTCGTGATTTGCGACCGCGAACACGCTGCCGGCGGGATCGCCGTTCAGGTTCTCGCACATGGGCGCGCGCTGCTCGCGTGTGACGCGGAGCAGCATCGCGACATCACTCCGGAAGGCCGCGGCTGCCTCTGGTTCCGGGCGGGCGAGGTAAGCGATATCGCCAAGCGCGCCAGCTTTCTTGCTGGAAATCCACAGTTCCGCCGCGCGCTTGCTTCCGCGGGGCGAGATCATTGTCGCGCGACACGCAGCCCGGAAGCGGTGGGGGCTCAATATGACGCTGTTTACCGCAACGCGTTCAGCAAACGAAAAGGACGCGACGCGAACAGCCCAAGGCCGCAGTTCATCCCGCTGCACGTGGGAAGCTAGCTTTCAAGGTTCGTAGCTCCGAAGGTTCGCAGCTCCGTAGCTTGTAAACTACTGGAGTGAAGCCTCGCATTGCGATTCCCGAACCTACCTCTTCCAACCCTGAATATAACCAGCGTTCCCTGCCCCAGTATCTTGACGCCATCAAGGCTGAGGGCGGCGAAGCGGTTGTCATTCCCGCACGCGCGACGCCACACGAAATTGCCAAGTTGATCACAAGCTGCGAGGGGGTCTTGCTGCCCGGGAGTCCTGCAGACGTCGATCCGCAGAAGTTCGGCGCCGAACGCCACCCCAAGACTGCGACTGCTGACGCAGGCCGCGACAACCTGGATGAATTACTGCTGCAGGACGCACACAACCTGCACAAACCGGTTTTGGGAATCTGTTATGGACTGCAATCCTTGAACGTGTGGCGCACGGGAACTCTGGTACAGCACATTGGGAACACGAGCGTGAATCACGAGGCCGGGCGAAAAGTGGAGTTCGCACACGACGTTCAAGTTGCTCCCGGATCGAGACTCTCGCAAGTGCTCGGCTCTGAGCACGTGCGCGTAAACTCCAGCCACCACCAGTCAGCCGACGTCCCCGGTGACGGCCTGCGCGTTGTGGCCCGCTGTTCCGAAGACGGAATCATCGAGGCGCTCGAAGGCACCTCCCCTGACCACTTCGTCCTGGCCGTGCAATGGCATCCCGAGCGAACTTACGCAGCGGATGAGCCCTCGAAGGCCATTTTTCGCGAATTCGTGAAGGCGGCGCGCAGTTGGAAGCCGCGAGAAGTATCCGAGTCAGTAGGATAGGCTCGCGCGCAGACTGCTTTTCTCGAATAAAATGTCTTCCCGTTCATGAAGACATCCGCGATCAAATTCCTTTTCGCTGCTGTGGCGCTCATTGCCACGGCATTCGCCAGCACAGCCGACACTCAAACTTCTCGCTGGTCCGAGCAAAAAACCCAGGAATGGTACGCCAGGCAGCCGTGGCTGGTGGGAGCCAACTACATTCCCAGATCGGCAATCAACCAACTGGAGATGTGGCAGCAAGCTACTTTCAATCCCGAGCAGATTGATCAGGAACTCACCTGGGCAGAGGGCCTGGGCATGAACACGATGCGTGTTTTCCTGCACGACCTGCTATGGCAGCAAGATGCGCCGGGGTTGCAAAGACGCATTGACCAGTTCCTAACCATCGCGGCACGCCATCACATCCGGCCGCTGTTTGTGCTGTTCGATTCATGCTGGGACCCGTTGCCGCATCTTGGCCCGCAGCATCCGCCGATTCCGGGCATTCACAATTCAGGATGGGTGCAGAGTCCGGGTGCGGCGGCCCTGACAGATGAAAGCCAATATCCTCGACTGAAGTCTTACGTTCAGGGAATAGTAGGAGCCTTCGCGAAGGACGATCGCATTCTCGGATGGGATGTCTGGAATGAACCCGGAGCCGACAACCAGGGATCCTACCCAAAACAGGAATTGAAAGAGAAAGATAAGGTGGCGAGAGTTGCGGTGCTTCTTCCGCAAGTCTTCCAATGGGCGCGAGAGATGAATCCGATCCAGCCTCTCACCAGTGGAGTGTGGGAGGTCGACAAGTCGCTTGATGAGACAAAACTAGGCACCCTGCAGGAGATTCAGCTCCGCGAGTCAGACATCATTAGCTTCCACAACTATTCCTGGCCCGAATACTTCAAGCGTGAAGTCGCCTGGCTGAAGAAGTACAACCGACCCGTGATCTGCACCGAATATATGGCTCGTTCTGCCGGCAGCACGTTTGACACGATCCTGCCGATCGCAAAACAGGAGCGGGTCGGAGCGATCAATTGGGGATTCGTCGCGGGCAAGACGCAAACATATTTCCCCTGGGATTCCTGGAGACATCCCTACGTTCTCGATCAGCCTTCGGTGTGGTTTCACGAAATATTGCTTCCAGATGGCACGCCCTACCGACAGGCGGAAGTGGATTTGATCCGGCAGCTCACCGCAAAACAGTGACGCCCATTCATGCTTCTGAGTTGAGGCGCGGAAGTCTCGTGGCACGTCCTCTATAATTTCTTGCTTGCCAAACCTCATGAAACCACTTGAAGGCCGAGTCGCACTCGTAACCGGAGCATCACAGGGAATCGGACGCGCATGCGCGTTGCGCCTGGCAGCGCACGGAGCCAGCGTTGCGCTCGCCGCGCGCAATGTTGAGAAGCTGCAGCAGGTCGAATCCGAAATCGCATCTGCGGGCGGGCAGGCAGCGAGTTTCGCAATGGATGTCGCGCAGGAAGAGCAGATCAAGACGACGTTCAAATCAGCCATCGAACGCTTCGGCAAGATCGACATCCTGGTCAACAACGCCGGCATCACGCGCGATCAGCTCATGATGCGCATGAAACGCGCAGACTGGGAGGCCGTTCTGGCGACGAACCTCACCGGACCCTATCTCTGCATTCAAGCCGCCATCAGTTCCATGCTCAAGCAGCGCTGGGGACGCATCATCAACATCACCAGCATCTTTGGACAAATGGGGCAGGCGGGACAAGCAAACTACGCGTCATCTAAAGCCGGTCTCATTGGACTCACCATGGCGGTTGCCCGCGAGGTGGCGTCCCGCAACATTACGGTGAACGCAGTCGCGCCCGGCTGGATCGAAACCGCAATGACGGAGGTACTGACTTCCGAATTGCGCGAGAGCATGGCAAAAGCGATCCCGCTGGGCCGCGCCGGAACCGATCAGGAGATTGCGCACGCCGTCTGCTTCCTGGCCTCACCCGACTCGGGTTACATCACCGGGCACGTACTCAACGTGAATGGGGGCATGTTGATGGGATGACCCGCAGCGTTCCCCGTCCCCTGGTAGAGACGCACCATACTGCATGTTTACCGTGGTCTTAACTGATGTCCGAAATAACGCCGGTCCGCAAGCATCGCATTGCAATCGTCCCCGCTGACAACCCTGTCCGCATTGCGGCGGTGCGCGAGTTGTTCAAGGAATATGCGCAATCCCTGAGCTTCAATCTCTGTTTCCAAAGCTTCGAAGAAGAGTTGGCGCGTTTGCCGGGAGAGTATTCCCCGCCGAGTGGAATGCTCCTGCTTGGATTGGTTGACGACCAGGTCGCCGGCTGTGTCGCCTTTCATCGCCTTGAAGGTGAAATGGCAGGAAAGCACGGCGATGGCCCACAAGTCTGCGAGATGAAGCGTCTATATGTTCGGCCAGCATTCCGCGGATCCGGAGTCGCACGCGAACTGATCGATTGTCTGCTTCGCTGCGCTGCGGCGGTTGGATATTGGCGCATGCGACTCGATACCGTGCCCAGCGAGATGGGCAGAGCGGTGGAAATCTATCGAAAGCTAGGCTTCGTAGAGATCGAACCCTATCGTCCAAACCCCATTTCCGGAGCCAAGTACATGGAATTAGACCTCCGAGCATGGCAACGGAAGTGCGGTTCTAGCCAAGGCGTTACCTTGAGCCTCACAAACGCGCAGGACCTCCGAAGCCATTAACCGCCTGACAAAAATTCCCCTTGCAGAAAGGTTCTACTCTGATTACTATTCGCTCACCCCAGGACGCCGCCCCCACGACGAGAAAACCCAAAATATGAATATTGGTGAGACTATCCGCAGTTATCGCCTGCAAAAGGGCATGTCGCAGGGTGACATCGAAAAACGTACGGGGCTGCTGCGCTGCTATCTCTCGCGCGTCGAAAACGGCCACACGATTCCGTCGCTCGATACGCTAGCCAAAATAGCGTCGGCCATGGACATCGCATTGGCACAGTTTTTCGCCGACCACAATTCGGAAACGCAAAATGGAAAGAACCTTCCGCAATGGAGCGACGACGAAGTCCGCTTCCTCACCCAGTTCCGCCGTTATTCCAACAATCTGAACGACAGCGATCGCAAGCTGGTGTTGGCTATGGTCAAGAAGCTGGCGGCGGGTTCTGGGAAGTAGGATAGTCGTTGTCATTCCTCATCGCCAAAACCTGGTGGTTCGGAATGAAAGACAAGAGCGAGAGACAGCAAGAGGCTAAGCCGCCTTACTCGCCTCATTGAGTGCCAAAACAGCCAGCTCCAAACGATCCCGAGCCCCGGTCTTTCCGAAGATACTCTGCAGATGCCGCTTCACCGTGTTCTCACTAATAGTGAGCTGGTTGGCGATATCGCGGTTCTTCATCCCCCGCGCCACTGAATAAGCGATCTGCCGCTCGCGATCAGAGAGACGGTGCAAAGACGCCTGTGGTGTGGCATGAGTCGTTCGCGTGTCATTGGCGAGACTACTCACAACCTGGTGTGCCAACTCGTCAGAAAACGCCAGTTCTCCTGACGCAACCAGGCGGATGGCTTCAAATAGCCTCTGCGGACCATCACCCTTCATCACCAGACCGCGCGCGCCGAGCCGTACTACCTGAGCATAGTCAGTGTCTGACTCCGACGCAGTCAGTACAACCGTCGCAACACGGTTGCCGGACCGGTCCAGTGTGCGCAGAACTTCGAAGCCATCGAAGTCAGGCATAAAGAGGTCAAGCACGAGCACGTCGGGATGGTAGCGCTGCACCATGTCGAGCGCTTCTTGGCCATTCGAGGCCGAGCTTTCAACCTCGAAATCATTTTGGGTTGAGAGCAGCAGCGACAGAGATTCCCGCAAAATGGCGTGATCGTCGGCCAGGACAATCCGGATCTTGGGCACGTTAGGTTCGGACATACGCTATGTCTTAGATGCCCAAAGACTAACTGGGGTGGGAGTGCCAAAGGTGCAATGTCGAGAGCTGCTGCATAGGCGGTTACGAAGGTTCCGGGCACCCGGGAAGGGCAAGGATTTCCCATGCTATATTCCGCTCCAAGCGGCCCATTTGTGCCCAGCCGCAGGTGCGCCCTTGACCATCGACGAAGAGCTGAATCAACTCGAGGACAGTGTCCGCCGGCTAAAAATCGAGTATGACATTTTCTTCGGCGGGGGCGCCAAAAAACCTCCCACCGATCTCGAGTGGCGAGTGCAGTCTCTGCTTAAAAAGTACAGCGACGGCCGCCGGCTCAGCTATGGACAACGCTTCAAATTCAGCTCCGTTCAGCAAAAGTATGCGGTCTACAACTCTCTTTGGCAGCAGAAGCTCAGGATCAAAGAAGAAGGCTACCGCCGCCCGCAGGATGCTCTCCTGGCCATTCAAGGTCTCCGCGACTTTGAGGACGAAGCTCCCGAAGTAATCGAGATCAGCAAGCCGGAGCCTTTCCGCATTACCTGTTCAGATGTCGACGCCGAGAAGAACAAAGTAAAGGCCCTGTACGACGCCATGGCAGAGGCTCGCAAGCAACACAAAGCCAAAGCCCCAGCCGGAAACTTCGAATCGTTCCAGCAATTCGTCAAGAAAAAAACCGAACAGCTTCGCAGGGAGTATGGTACTTCCATAGTCGAGTACAGCGTGGAAGTCGAAAAGGGTCAAGTACGGCTCAAAGCAAGGGCGATGTCAGCAAAATAGTCCCCGCCCTCAGACGTAATTCACAGCGCCGAAGGCGCGGCATTCCCGTAGCCCACATGCGAATGAGCCGTGATGGAAAGACACCCAAAAACCCGAGCCCGTAGGGCGGCATTCTTGTAGCCCACGTGCGGCTCAGCCGTGGGTAAAACGTATCAAAAAGAAAACGAGCCCGTAGGGCGGCATTCTTGAACATGCAGAATGTCGTTGCACATCCATGTTCTCAATCCATAATCACGATTTGCATTCGTTGTTTTGCGCGACGCATCGCCGAATGAATGCCGCCCTCCGGGCTCGGGTTTTTGGGTGTCTTCCCACCCACGGCTCCATTCGCACGTGGGCTACGGGAATATCGCGCCTTCCGCGCTAATCAATGATCGATCGCAACCTTCTCAGCACCGTTTGCGTTTCGGGAATCCCAACCATCGAAGTGAGCAAGAAATAAAGCACACCGTAGGGAATCAGCACCGCCGTCGCGACCAGAATGGGATGGCGATGTCCAACCGCGAGCTTAATCCCAAAACCGACCGCCGCAGATATCAGCGCGGAGAACCAGAGCTTGGCCAGAAATGCGCTGGCAGGCGCTACTGCGCCGATGCGCTGATGCAGCTTCCAGCGTAAGAGCAAAAACTCAATCCACCCAGCAACACCTGCGGACGCTGTCAATCCAGCCACACCCCAACTTCGATCAATGCCAACCATCTGCGGCAAGCGCAGCGCGCAAAAGAGTCCGAGCAAAGTAGTAAGCGCCACCCGAATCATGGCGAAGCGCAGCGGCGTGCGCGTGTCGCGCAGCGCGTAATACGTCGACGAGTAGAGTCTTCCCAGCGATGACGCGAGCAGTCCTACCGCTGAGCCGGCGAGAATGCCCCAAACGTATATCGCGTTCTCGTGTGTGAATCTTCCCGACTGATAAATCAGTGCCGACACAACATCGCCCAAAATAAGAAACGCCATCGCGGAAGGAACTACAAGAAATGCGATCTGGCGTAGCGCTCTGCCGAGACGGGTTCGCAACTGCGCTGCGATCTCGCTGTCGCTGCCGAGCGTTCCCGACATTGCCGGCAACTCCGCCGCCGACACGCTCATGCCGAACAGGCTGATCGGCAGTGTGTAAAGGATCTGCGCGTATCCCAAAGCCGCAACCGCCCCTGTCGGAAGATAGCTGGCAATGATCGAATCGACGTAGGCGCTGAGTTGCACCACGCCACGACCGATAAGAACAGGAAAAAAATTGCGAACTACCTCGTGCACACTCGCGAGCTGAAGCGCAAGTTGAATTCGCAGGCGGCCTATGAGGCGCAGCGTCACGGGTAGCTGCACGCCCAGTTGCAAAGCGCTGCCTGCGACCGATCCCCACGCCGTGATCACAGCCAGCGACTCCTCAGAGTGGTTGCGCCCAAAGCCGATCAGCGTGGCGATCATCACTGCATTCCAGGCGACCGGCGCAGCGTAAGAAAGAAAGAATTTGCGATGACTGTTGAGAATGCCCAGGCACCACGCCGACATCACCAGCAGTCCAGCGCCGGGAAATAGAATGCGCACGAGACGAATGGTGAGTTCTCGCTTGGCGCCGTGGAATCCCGGAGCGATGGCGTCAATGATGTAAGGAGTCGCGAGCACTCCGATCAACACGAGCACTGCAGTGACAAGCGCGAGCAGGGTGGCTACCGCATCGGCCACATCGCTTGCTTCTTCATCTTTACCGAGCGCTCGCAGCCGCGCATAAACAGGAATGAACGAGGCCGATAGAACTCCCTCCCCAAACAGATTCTGCAGAAAATTCGGGATGCGAATGGCAGCACGAAAGACATCAGCTGTGTCGGAATTGCCGAAGTAATGTGCGAAGACGCGCTCGCGAATCAGACCGGCAATGCGGCTGAGAAAAATTCCCGCAGCAACCAGACTTGCCGAACGCCCACTCGCGGCTGGTGCGGGTTTCTGGCTCGATGTGCTCTCGGTCGGAATGGGCATTCCAATGTCAATCTAGCATTCAGGCAAAGCGGTGACTAATGGTAGAGACGCAGCATGCTGCGTCTCTACTATGTGCCGCGAAGCCTCGCGCACCTTCCTTTATAATTACCGTTCTTTCATATCGCCGCTTCAGCAACTGAAGCGCCGCTCGGGAGCAAGAGATGGCGGTTTCCATGATGGCCGGCAATCCGGCGCTAAAAGAACCCTATGCGCAACTGAAGTCCCGCATGGACAAGGCTGTGAGCGACTTCCGCAACAGCCTTCTGTCTACTCGCACAGGACGGGCTTCGGTCCACATGGTCGACAGCATTCGCGTCGCCTACTACGGATCGGAAATGCCGCTGAATCAAATAGCGCAGGTGCATGCTCCGGAGGCACAGTTGATTACCGTGCAGCCGTTCGATCCGAGTTCATTCCCAGAGATTGAAAAGGCGCTGCGCACTTCCGATATGGGCTTCAATCCGCAGAACGATGGAAAAATCATCCGTATTCCCGTTCCGCCGCTTACCGAGGAACGCCGCAGAGACTTGGTGAAGCATCTGCACAAAGTCCTCGAAGATCACCGCACCGCTGTGCGCAACATTCGGCGCGATGGCAACGAATTGATCAAGAAGGCACTGAAAGACAAGAAAATCTCGGAAGACGACGAAAAACGCGCGCTCGAAGAGATCCAGCGGCTCACCGACGACGAGATCAAGAAGATGGAAGAGATGAGCAAGGCCAAGGAAAAAGAAGTGATGCAGGTGTGAGTGCCACGCTCGGGAACTGCTATCCACCCGGTCTAGGAAAGATACTCTTTTGAGGATCCTAGCTGGCGAGCTGGTGAGTGCGCAAAATTGGGACAAAGCAAACCACAAGCATCCCAAAATGCCTCTAGTTACCTTTGGAACTTCGCTGCCTAGGGCGGGGTTTGAAATCGATAGACGAATACACTAATGTCCACTCAACACAGCATGGCAATCCTCGCACCATCTCTAGATGCTGTTAAAGGGCAACTCAAAGCAGAATTAGCCCAGATTCCTGCTGTTGAGACCGTGTGTTTGGCTCACGGGGAAGCCGGGCTGTACGTTTGGGTCGGCATTCGCAGGGATGAGGACACGGTTTGGCAAGCTATTGCCGATGTCGAGGAAAGAGTTGCCGCGGCTCACTCCGATGCCAGTTTCGATTTTCACGTAGTGCCGCTCTCGCCGGGACGACGTTTAGAGGACTATGTATCTGTAGGTCAGCAGATATTCCATCGAGCAGCCTGAAGGCAAGTGCCCAAAACCGGAGAACACGTTCAGCGGGCAGCTCAGAATCTGGAATTCGCGCAGCACTTTGATCTCAAAACCAGCCTCTATATCGATTGGGCGGTGGCTGCCTACTTTTATGCCGCCTTGCATCTTGTTGATGCACTCCTGTTCGAGGTTGACGGAATAGATCCCGGCAATCATGAATTCAGATGGAATTTCGTGAAGAACAAGCTGTATTTACGCGGAATAAAGAACGAATATTGAGTGCTGAAACAGAAGAGTGAGAATGCTCGTTACGACTTGATTACGTTCACCAGCACAAAGCTGGAAAACGAAGTAATTCCACGCTACAGATCAATTGAGCAGCATATTCTTCAGCAGCTACCGAGTGCACTCGTTGGTAGTTATCGCTGGTTGACTCGCCCAAAGGCTGCGCCGTAGCGAATCGGTTAAACCGGCAGTTCCTGAGCTAAGCGCTGGCCGCCTCAGATCCCAGCGGCAGGAAGTACTGCGTGCCGCGGATCGGCTCTGACAGCCGCCGCAGAAGTTCCTGTAGATCCTGATGGCGGTCGACGAAGTCGATATCGTTCGTGTTCACTACCAGCAGATCAGAAGCTGTGTAGTGAAAGAAGAAGTGCTCGTATGCCTTGACGACCTCTTCAATGTAGTCATCGCTGACTGCCGATTCACCCGGAGCGTTTTTCCTCCGCAGACGCCGCTTCAGAACTTCCGGACTTGCCTGCAGGTAGATGACAAGATCGGGCGTGGGCAATTGTTCGCGGAAATAGTTGTAGTAACGGTTATAAACAGCCAGCTCGGCATCGTTGAGGTTGATGCAGGCAAACAGCTTGTCCTTTTCGAAAGTGTAGTCGCAGACGATCGCCTTGTGCGGATTGCGCTCCAGCGCGCGCAGCTGATCAAACCGGGCCATGAGGAAGGCAAACTGCGCCTGAAATGCAGCGCCGGGCTCACCATCGTAAAAAGCCGCAAGGAACGGATTGTTTTCGGGCTCAGTGACGCGCTGCGCGTGCAACCGGTCCGCAATAATGCCCGAGAGCGTGCTCTTGCCTACGCGAATCGGACCGTCCAGGGCGATGTACCGGGGGGGATCGAAGAGCTTGGCCATAAACCGGGTCTGCTCGGAGCATAGCGTGGAGTAGGAAGAGGAAACAATGCCAAAATTTCCACCGACCGCTTACGTGGTTCCGGCCGCCCCCGCCGGTACAAGGCATGCGACATGACGCGCGGCTGAGTTCGCAGAGACGCCGTGTGAGCTTTCCTGCAAATCCTTGATCCCCATTTTAGCTACGACGCTCGCAACTCTGCCGCATGCAACTGAAACGGTAAAACTCAAGCACAACAATCCAGTGAAGCGGGGGGCTAGTTGCGAATGCCGACGACTACAGATGGTTGTGTATGAGTAGCTACGGCGACTTCAATCGCATTTGTGTCGCATGCCTTCTACCGGCGGGCGACCGCCGGAACCACGTAAGTGAACGTGTTCACTGCGATCCATCAAGGAACCGCGACCCCACTTGAAACCGTGGATAACGTGCTCTCCGTCCCACTCGTATCCACCGCAGTCAACGCGTAGTAATACGTCTGCCCTGAAGAGACCGTTGCATCTGGGTATGTAAGCCCACTGATTCCAGCAGCGATGCGCGTGAAATTAGCCGGCTGGGCTTGCACACATGCTGTGGCTGATGTTCCGCAACGATAAACGTTGTAAGTAACGCTGGGAGTCGTGCTGGCGTTCCAGGCGAGCGTCACGTTCGCCAAACCCCTCCCTGACAGCGACGGAGCCACGCTGTTGATGTTGCTGGCGAACGTCACCATTCCCGTAGCTGGTCCTGGTGAGCCCGACGCGGGTGCAAACGTCACGTTGATTTGCATGCTTTGACCGGCGGCGATCGTCATCGGCATGCTGGGCCCAGCGCTGATTGCGAATGCACCGCCTCCGCCACCGCTTTGCACGATGCTGTCGGAGTTAACTGTGACGCTGTTTCCTACAGCATTGAGCGTGAATGCCAGGGGAGGACTCGTACTACCGTCGGCCACGTTGCCGAAAGTCAGGCTGGCAGGAGTAACTGTGAGTCCGGCGCCGGTTCCAGCGAGGTTCGCCGTCGCCAGAGGCGTCGTTCCGTTATTCAGAGACAGAGAACCCGAGGCGCTGCCCGTGGCCGTCGGAGCGAAGGTAACGGGAACAACCGCGCTCTTTCCAGAAGCGATTGTGACTGGAAAAGTAATTCCGCTCACTCCAAATCCGGCGCCTGTGACTGTGGCGGCGGTGAGTGTCACATCTCCGCCTGCTGCGCTCAAGATCGCCTGGATTTGTCCGGTTGACCCGAGGTTGACATTCCCAAAACTGAAACTCGAGGGACTCAACGAAGGCCTGCCGCCTGCGGTTGTGAAGTTCAGCCCGGCTACATTTGCATTGTTCACTGTGGCGGACAGGCTCAGTGGAACAAAGCTATAGGAACTGTTCTGAGGTGTGATGGTGTAAGCGCCATTCGCCAGGACTGTGAACGTATAGTTGCCGTTTAGATCAGGTGTAGTGGTGGCACTAGCCGCTCCACTCAGCGTGATTGTGGTGCCGGCACTTGCAGCTGCGCTGACGGTGCCTGAAATGCTTGCCGTGGCTGAAATGGTCATGCTGCCGGCGATGTTTCCTACCGAGGCGGAAATTGTCGATTGACCAACGCCCGCGGCTGTTGCCATGGCGCTTGTATCGAGGCTGACTGCGGCCGAATCGGAAGAAACCCAGACCGCGGAACTGGTTACGTTCTGCGTGCTGCCGTCGCTGAAAGTTCCGGTTGCACTGAGCTGCTCGTTGGATCCTATCGCGAGTGATGCGCTCTTTCCGATAACCGCGATCGATTGCATTGCGGCGGCGGTCACTGTCAGCCCGAAGCTGTTGGAGGCAATGCTGCTCTGGGTTGCGGTGATGTTGGCAGTGCCGATAGCTACGCCGGTCGCAAGACCACCAGCGCTGATGTTGGCAATGGACGGACTCGAACTCGCCCAGGTCACAGCATTCGTGAGGTTCTGGCTGGTGCCGTCGCTGAACGTTCCAGTCGCCGTGAACTGGACGCTGGTGCCTTTAGCGATCGAAGAGCTGCTTGCATTGATCGCGATGGATTGCAATACCGCCGCAGTCACAGACAAGGCGACGCTGTTTGATGTAACTCCATCTTGCGTAGCAGTGATATTGCTGGTGCCGATCGCGACACCACTGACAAGACCTGTCGCGCTGACGTTGGCAACCGCTGAATTCGAGCTGTTCCAGGTAGCGGCGCCGGCCAGGCTCTGGGTACTGCCGTCGCTGAAGGTTCCGGTTGCGGTGAACTGAACGCTCGTGCCTTTGGCGATGGAAACGGCGGACGCGCTGATAGTGATCGATTGCAGCGCGGCTGCGGTTATCGTGAGAGGAAAAGTGTTGGACACAACTCCATTTTGTGTGGCAGTGATGCTGCTGGTGCCGATGGCCTCTCCGGTCGCCAGGCCGCTTGCGCTGATATTCACTGTCGCCGGAGTCGAACTCATCCAGGTGGCGGTGCTGGTGAGGTTCTGTGTAGTTCCATCACTGAAGGTTCCCGTCGCTGCGAACTGAACGCTCGTGCCTTTCGCGACCGAGGAACTGCTCGCCGTGATGGCGATCGATTGCAGCGTGGCTGCCGTTACTGCCAGCGCGAAGCTATTCGAAGTAATCCCGTTTTGGGCTGCAGTGATGTTGCTCGACCCGATGGCCATGGCGCTCGCTAATCCGCCGGCGTTTATGCTCACAACCGCCGTAGCCGAGCTCGTCCATGTGGCCGTATTCGTAAGGTCCTGAGTACTGCCGTCGCTGAACGTTCCTGTAGCCGTGAACTGAACTGTTGTGCCTTTCGCAATGGAAGAACTGCCGGCGTTAATTGTGATCGACTGCAGGATGGCAGCGGTCACGCTAAGCGGAAAGCTGTTGGAGGTGATTCCATTCTGGGTCGCGGTGATGTTGCTGGTCCCGAGCGCGACACCGGTGGCCAGGCCCGTCATGTTCACTGTGGCAATCGCCTGATTTGAAGTCGACCACGTGGCGGTGTTGCTGAGGTCCTGTGTACTGCCATCGCTGAACGTTCCGGTAGCCGTGAACTGAAGGGTTGTGCCTTTGGCAATCGATGAACTGCCGGCATTGATCTTGATCGACTGCAGTATGGCCGGAGTGATTGTCAGGAGCACGGTGTTGGAAGTAATCCCATTTTGGGTCGCGGTGATGTTCGCCGAACCGATCGCAAGGCCACTCGCGAGGCCAGCGGAGCTGATATTGGCTATGGCTGGACTTGAGCTCGTCCATGTGACGTTGTTCGTCAGGTTCTGTGTGCTGCCGTCGCTGTAGGTTCCTGTGGCTGTGAATTGAACGCTTGTTCCTTTCGCCATGGAAGAGTTGGTGGCGTTAATGGTGATCGATTGCAGCGTGGTTGCGATCACGGTGAGAGCTACCGCATTCGATGTGACTCCCGCGAAAGTAGCCGTGATGTTCGTGACACCTGCCCCTACGCCTGTAGCGACACCGCCAGAGCTCATGGTCGCGACCGACGGATTGGAAGAGGTCCAACCTACAGAACTGGTCAGATCTTGAGTGGAGCCGTCGCTGAACGTTGCCGTCGCAGTGAACTGGTCAGTGCTGCCCTGTGCGATCGATGCAATCGCTCCGTTAATGCTGATTGATCGCAGAAGCGACGATGCCGAAAAATCCACCGATATAGTGGACGATCCTCGGAGAGTGATGTTCTGGCTGGCTGGTTGAAAGTTGAATCTTGGATTCGAAGGATTGATGGTGTAGTTACCGTTTGGAAGACCGGGAAAAGAGTAGTTGCCGTTCACGTCGGCAACTGTCGTTCCACTCGCTGCCCCGCTGAGCGTGACTAAGGATCCGGCGGTCACGCTTCCGGGATTGAGGGTACCTGAGATCCTGACTGCTTTTGGAGAATGACCTTGACCTTCTAAAACTGGAGTGCCCGGCAGTACCGTCAGGAAAAGACACACTACCACCGACCCGCTTTTGAAAGATCGCACGTGCACCACTCCTCAATGTGAGTTCTTGACCGGGGGTCAAGCGGCCAGAGTGGATTTTGGTAGAGGTTTGGATGGACGAACTGATTCTGCGGTTTTATGGAAAATCAGCAAATCCGGAGATGAACACGAGGTCACAAACGTTACAAAAAGAAGAGGTGACGCTTCTTGGCGTTCTGTTTCTCTTCGTCATCGGAGCGTGCCTGAGCGCAGCCGAATGGGTGTTCACCTCGTCTGTTCCTCTAAAATCACGAGAACGTGATTTCAAAACCAGTTATTGCAGGCGCGCTCGCCGGAGCAGGATACCTTGCCTATCACTGCTACTCTCCTGAGTCGCAACTCTACGGGCGCACTTTGACGCACTGCGCCGATGCCCAGCATCTTGCGCTTACTTACGATGATGGTCCGAACGATGTTCACACCGAGCACTTGCTCGATGTGCTCGCGCGGCACGACGTGAAAGCCACGTTCTTCCTGATTGGGCGCTTTGTGAGCGCGCGTCCGCAGATTGCGCGTGCCATCGCCGATGCTGGACATCTATTAGCGAACCACACCGAGACACATCCGAACCTTCTGTTCCGTTCGCGCGCGAAGGTGCTCCGTCAGCTCTCAGACTGCTCCGAGGCAATCGCCGATGCCACGGGCGTGCAGACGCGACATTTTCGTCCGCCGTTCGGAGCGCGCCGTCCCGCCGTGCTCCAGGTTGCGCGCGAGCTCGGCCTCGAGCCGGTGATGTGGAGCGTCGCTTGCTACGATTGGCATCGGCACGCAACAACAGACAGCGTCTTTCAACATGCTTGCAAGGGAATCGAGCGCAACCATGCTCGCGGGCACATTGTCCTGTTTCATGACGGGGGTCATACCAATTTGGGACAGGATCGCAGCCACACGGTTGCGGCCACAGAGCGCCTGATCTTGCGATACCGGGGGCATTATCGTTTCCGCCGCGTCGACGGGATTTGACTTGGATCCGCTTCAGCGGAATGCGGGGAATGCTGGAATTGAGCTATCATCCGCAGAGGCGACATATATGGCTAAACCAAAGCTGGATGCATTCGAGGTTGGCTGCCCGTGCTGCGGAGCGCTGCTGAAGGTGGATCCGGAGACCAGGGCGGTGATCGCGCATACTCCCCCAGCGCGTCCGAAGACCTTTAACGACTTCGAAGAAGCGGCGCGCGCGATGCGCGAACAGGAAAGCCGCAAAGAATCACTCTTCCGTCAGGCAGTGGACGCAGAGAAGAACAAGGCCAATCTTCTGGAGCGCAAATTCCAGGAAGCCATAAAGCGCGCCAAAGATACTCCCGATACCGGCAAGCCGCTGCGGGATTTTGATTTGGATTGAAAGGCAGGAAAGACAGCAATTAGCGATTAGCAATTAGCAATTAGCTGAAACTTGAAGCAGCAAAGGCACTCGTGATTCTGAAAAATATAAGGCAGCTAGCAACAGGCTGTAGGTGCCAGTGGTTCAGCTTATCGCTAATTGCTAATCGCTTATCGCTGCCTTTTCGCCTATCGCTAATTGCTAATCGCTCATCGCTGCCTTTCCGATTTAGCTTATTGCTAATCGCTAATCGCTTATCGTTGCCTTTCAGCTTATCGCTTCCTTTCCCATGATCGCTCACCTTCGCGGACGGATCCTCGAAAAAAATCCTTCACACGTGATCCTCGAAGCTGCTGGTGTGGGCTACGAGGTCACGATCAGTGTCCCGAGTTTTTCCGGATTGCCGGCCGAAGGGGCGGAGGTTTCGCTGTACATCCACACGCACGTGCGCGAGGACACTCTCGCGTTGTATGGATTTCTGCGGCGAGAGGAAAAGCAGCTCTTCGAACGGCTCATCGGGGTCAGCGGCATTGGGCCAAAGCTCGCCATCACCGTCCTGAGCGGCATCGCAGCCGATGCGCTGGTAACCGCGCTGCGGAGCAACGATCTCACCGCATTGACGCGCATTCCCGGAGTGGGAAAAAAGACCGCTGAACGCATGGTGCTGGAATTGCGCGACAAGCTCGAAGGACTCGCTGCGGCACCCGCCCCCCCGCAAACCAGCCGCATGGAAGAAGATGTCGTCTCTGCCCTGGTGAATCTCGGCTACCAGCGCACGCCGGCCGAACACGCAGTCAGGCGGGCTCTGGAGAGAGCGGGAAACGCCGCGTCCTTTGAGCAGGTTTTCCGGCAGACGATGACGTTGATGCAGAAGTGAGTCGTTGAGGCACGGAAGTCGCATCCCGACGGTCAATAGCGGCACCCGTTACGCGCAGTTATAGTGCGCTTATGCGCCGGATTCTGGCTTCCATAATTGTCTTTACACTACCCGCAAGTGCCTCAATTTCGCTCCGGGAGAGCCTTAATCTGTCGCTCAAAGTGCCTTTAAGTGGCTTCTTTAGTGCGAAAAAGCTGCGCCTTGCTGGCTGGGTATTGCGCAAACAAAGCGCAAATCTCGAAAAAACCGCGTTTAAAGTCGCAGAAAAGCCGTGCGAAAACTGGGCTTGGGTGGCCGGAATCGTGTCGCTGGCTGCCGCGCAAGGCGTGCATATTGAGCAGCAATACCTGGTTGATCGTCTCTATGGAGGCTCAATTTGTCGCTCGTCTCCTGTCGATGTGGGCTCTTTAGCGCGTGAGATAAGCCGCGATTACGTGCTTCCAGACGGGCAAAGGTTCCGCTTAGAGGCGCAATTCAGCGCCGGAGCGCCCACGCAACCTGATCCGTTGATCGTCGCGATGCGTCAAAATCGGCCACTGATGGTGCTCTGGAATGGGCGCAGCTACCTGCTTACGGGTGTCAGTTACGACGAATACACGGCGCCAACCGGCAATAAATTGTTGATTGTGACGGAATTTAAACTCTTCGATCCCGCCGCCAATGCACCAAAAAACGAGCTAACGTTCTCCCGGGAGAGCGACAACGCCGACGATTTGGGTGGCGTACTCGTTCTTAACGTCTATCCGAAGTAGTCACTTTGCGCATCTATGTGACTGCAGAGTTCAGCAAATGTGACCGCTGAACCTGTTCAGATGACCTGCTTGAGGTTGTAAATGTCCTCCCTTCGTATGCTGTTCGTCGACGACGAACCCAGCATCAGGCTGACTTTGCCTGAGATTCTTCGCCTCCACGGACACGAAGTTGAAGTCGCTTCTACCGTCGCAGAGGCCTTGGCGGCCATCTCTGGACGCAAGTTTGACGTGCTTATTTCCGACTTAAATATCGGAAATGCAGGAGATGGATTCACCGTTGTTAGCGCAATGCGCCGCACCCAGGCGCAATGCATTACGCTAATTCTGACCGGATATCCCGGTTTTGAGACCGCTTTACAGGCAATTCGCAGCCAGGTTGACGATTATCTGGTGAAACCAACGCAGATCGACCAGCTCGTCGACACCATTGAACGCAAGCTGAAAGAACGCACTCCACATAGACCTGCTCCAGTAAAGCGCGTGAGTCGGATCCTCAAAGAGTCTCAGCAAATCGTTGTTGATCGCGCAGTTGCATCGCTTTCGGAGCGCAGAAAAATTGCAAAGGACAGGCTTTATGACGGAATGCCAGAGCTCTTTCGTGCGCTAATCGCGTTTGGTAATCCTTCTATTGAGCAGAAAACCTTTGCTGAAGGAGCCACATACGGCGTGCTACGCCGCGAGCAAGGTTCTTCCATAGACGATCTGTTCAATGAATTCCGGACACTTGAGCGCGTAGCGTACGAAGTTGTACAGGAGAATCTGCTTGCAACCGACGTAAGCAATCTCGTTCCTGACCTCAGAGCCTTCAATGATCATGTGCAAAATGTGTTGAATCATGCGGTATGCGCCCTGCTTGAGAAGCCAATGGCTGCCTGAATCAGGCGTAAGGCAGGAACACAGAAAACGTCGTTCCATGATTCGCTCCCGTGGAGCTCTTCATGCAAATAGTTCCGTGATGCTTCTCAATCACTCCTTGTGACACCCAAAGACCCACACCTGTTCCTCTTTCACCTTTGGTTGTGAAGAAGGGCTCGAAGATGTGAGGCCGTGTAGCGGCGGGAATACCCGGACCATTGTCGCTGACAAGGACGCGCAGACCCATATTGCGAGATCCCCAATTGCGTCCGTGCTTCACACGGATTTTGATCATGCCGCCACGCGGCACGGCATCCACAGCATTGACGATCAGGTTCGAAAATACTTGCCGCATCTCGCCAGGAAAGGCGGGCACAGTGACTTGGGTCTCAATCTGCGTTTCAATGTGAACACCCTTGTTCTGAGCTCCCGCCGCATATAGGCGCACAATGCTCTCCACCAGATCGGCAACACTGACATCGACAGGAGCGGCAGCTTCGCGATAAAACCCAAGCGCCTGGCGCGCAATGTATCCGATGCGATCAACTTCGCTGATCGCCATTTGTGTGTACTCATGCGCTTTATCATCGAGAGATTTGTTCTTATCCATGAGATACAAGAGGTTCGTCACTGCCTCCAGCGGATTATTGATCTCGTGGGCCATTGTTCCGGCGAGGCGTCCAGTGGCGGCAAGCTTTTCCGTTTTTCGCAACGCCTCTGCGGCACGGTTGCGTTCCGTAATGTCCCGGGCGATCGTGGAAGCGCCCGTCACCACACCGGCCGAGTTGCGAATCGGTGAAATGGAAACTGAAACTTCAACTGGCCTTCCATCCTTCCGCACCCGAACGGTTTCGAAGTGGTCGATGGACTCGCCTCGTCGCAGGATTTCGAGCAGGTCGTCAGTCTCTCTACTGCGCTCGGGAGGACTGAGCACTGAAACATGTTCTCCGACCATCTCCATCGCCGTGTAGCCATACATCTTCTCTGCGCCGCGATTCCAACTGCGAACATAACCTTCCAAGTCCTTGCTATAAATCGCATCCTCGGAGGTTTCGACAATTGACGCCAACCGAGTAAGCGCCTCTTCAGCGCGTTTTTGGTCATCGATATCCGTGAAAGTTCCCAACCAGCGCACAATTGCGCCGCGTTCGTCACGCAGTGGGAGGGCTCGACCCAAAAACCAGCGGTAGGAACCCGCAACATCGCGAACACGCAGTTCGATCGCAAGCGCCTTACCGGACGCGATCGAAGCTTGCCACGCGGCTGCCGCAGCGGAACCGTCATCAGCATTCACGCGCTCTAGCCATGGCTCCCGCGACTGACGCGCCGCCCCGATGTAGTCGAGCCAACGTTGATTAAAGTATTCGGGCTTCCCTTCGGGTGAGGTTGTCCAAACCATTTGGGGAATGGCCTCGGCAAGAACTCGGAAGTGTGCCTCTCGTTCCGCCAACTCCCGCGAGAGAACGTCGGCTCTGGAAAGAGCTTCTTCGTATACGTGGGAGATCGATAGCAACTGATAACCGCCAAACGCCGCAATGATGAAGCCCATCGATAAAGCAAGAAGAATTCCGAGCCGCGAAGTAAATCGGCTTGCTTCCCGAGAGGATTCCAGATAAGAGGCGCGTCGTTCCTTTTGGCTTGAGACCAGACGCGAGAGCTCCTCCCGAATGTTGTGAATGATCCTGTCTTCCCCGGAGCCAGCGCGGAAAGTCGCAGGTAGAGTCCGACTTCGCATCGCTTGTTCTGCGACACGTCGCCACTGTTCAACGGAATTCCGAAGCTGCTCTACCTGTTGTGATTCTGTATCTTCGTCGCGTGCCATCGACGCAAGCTGATTGAAAACAGAGTCGGCATTTTCGGAGCTCTGCCGATATTGATCAACCAAGCTCAAATCACCGGTGTTAACGTACCCGCGAAGCTCCATGTTCATATCGAAAATGAGATTCTGAGCTTCGAAGCTGTGAGCGATCATTTGTCCGGTGTGCTGCACCGCGCGCTCGGCAGTGATCAGGCTCCGAATCGCCCACAGCAGGGTTGCCGAAGTGATAGCCATGAGCAGCAAAGGCAGGCCCACCATTAGCTGTAATGCGCGCCGAAAGCGTTCCCGATTCGGAGAAACTGTTACACTCGTCACAAGTCGGCGCACAATTCCGAGTTGGGGAGCCGGCGGTGAAATATCCGCCGAAGGACGTCCCGGAGATTCTGCCGAGAATTTGCGAGCTTCTGAGGCTTTGGACACACCGGGACCTGGCGAAGGAGATGCGAACCACAGTATCTTAGCTTAGCTTTCCCGTGTCCGTGGTGCGGAGTGGGCGGCTGGACAGCCTGTCTCCGTACGTCTTCGGCAGCTACTTTCCAATGCAGAAAGTGGTGAAGATTAGACTCAGGATGTCATCCGTGGTGGTTTCTCCAGTGATGGAATCGAGCGGCCGAAGCGAGTTATAAAGATCCATCAGCAACATTTCGTGAGGCGTGCGATTACGAACTGCTCCTTCCGCATTTTTCAGAGCCAACAGCGACTCCTCGATCAGGTTCCTTTGTCTTAGATTGGTTAGGAATCCGCCCTCCGGTGGAGTTGCCGAGTTTCCCCCAAGTTCTGCTATCAGTCGTTCCCGAAGCATTTCGATCCCCTCACCCGTAACAGCGGAGGTGCTGACTTCTGGCATGTGATTATCAGCAAATCTGCTGTAATCGCTGCCTCGACCCAAGTCAGCTTTGTTTCGAACCAGGATTCGCTTGCGACCGGAAGTAGCTTGAAGCAGCCGTTCTTCCTCGTCCATGTGTTGCGATGAAGTGTTGTCCGTCACTATGAGCACAAGATCAGCGTCAGCGAGCGCCTCGTAGGACTTGCGGATCCCAATCGCCTCTACCTCGTCAGCGTTGCTGCGAATGCCTGCGGTATCGATGAGCCGGATCGGAATTCCAATCACAGACACGGTTTCAGTAACCAAATCGCGTGTCGTTCCGGGAATCGCAGTAACAATTGCGCGCTCCCGCTGCACGAGGCGGTTAAACAGACTCGACTTGCCAACGTTCGGACGCCCAACAATGGCAAGTGTGAGTCCCTCATGTACCACCCGACCATACGCGAACGATTGCGCAAGAGATTCGAGCGGCATCTGAATTTGCGAGATTCTTGCCAGAATTTGGTCGTCTGGAAGGATCGCAACGTCATCTTCCGCGAAATCGATTCCCGCTTCGAGCAATGCAATCACATCGACTAACTGTTTCTTAATTGGCTTAACCCGTCGTGAGAGAGCTCCCTCCAGCTGTTGTGCAGCAACTTTGGCCTGGAATAGAGTTTGCGACTCAATTAGATCGCGTACGGCTTCGGCCTGAGTAAGATCAATGCGGCCGTGAAGGAATCCCCGCATCGTGAACTCCCCCGGCTCGGCCAACCGCGCTCCTCGCGCCAGTGCCTGCTCGACGATGTACTCCAGCACAACCGGCGAACCGTGCGCTGATATTTCGACGATGTCTTCTGTCGTGTACGAATGGGGTTTCTCGAAAAACGTGACCACAACTTCGTCGATACGATCTCCAGTGTTCGTGTCGACGAGTTCCCCAAACGTGGCATGTCCCGTTGCGAGAGGATACTTAAGTCGAAGCAGTGGAGTTGCAATCTCCAGCGATGCGGGTCCACTCAGCCGAACGACGCCAATTCCCCCGCGGCCGGGCGGCGTGGAGACGGCAACGATGGTGTCGTCAAGGTGCACTCTGGAATTCTAACGAGCGGCACGGCCGAGCAGGAACCCTGATACATGACTAACCACTAGTCTAAACTCATGAATCTAAAGAGTTAAATCCTGCAACTTTTAGCTATTTGCCTGGTCTGAATAGAATAGAGGAGAGGTGGTTCCCATGAAGTGTACCGTTCTGGTGATGCTCGCACTGGCGACGTTGGTAGCTGTAGGCGCAGCTCAAGTGACATTTCTTGATACGCCAGTCGCTGACAAGAATCAGGATCAGGGCCGTAATGTGACCGGCCAGGTAATGACAAAGGCTGAGACGCCGCTCCCAGATGCCGTCGTGTACCTGAAGAACACCAAGACTCTGACGATCAAGAGCTTCATCACCGAGAAAGACGGAGGATACCGCTTTCACGGACTTTCGCCCAATATCGACTACGAGATCTACGCGGACTACCAGGGCCAGAAAAGCGGCACCAAGACAATCAGCTCGTTCGATAACCGGAACAACATTACGCTTAACATCCGGATCGACACTAGACAATAGGGACGGGGAACACATCACAGCGGACAGAGAAAGACTTGGTTGCTGACGTCCTTCTAGTGACCTGAGTCTCTTTATTCTCTTGCGTTTTACTCGCGAAGTAGCCCCGCGCTTGAAGTTCCCGATTATTTCCATCTCACTCGGCCATTTTCCTTTTCTTTGTTCCTTTTCCCTATCCCCTACTTTCTCGGGATGAAATCAGCTTCATCTCCGGTTTACAGAGATGAAACAACTCCACATGGTCATGCGTTTGGCGCTTTCAGGGTTCGACTGGCGCACTCTCTCCATGCCTGAACCGTGTGAGGTTTGTTTAAGAACGTCAAAGATTGCCGAGGTTTTATGGCCGCATCAACTGCTAATGCCTTTGTCCAGCCGAATGGAAACTTTCAACCCGAGGTCCGGGAGTATCCGAAAAAGATCGTTATCCGTTCTCAGAATCGAATCTTTCTTCAGACGGTCTGCGAGATCGACCACCTCTCGGCCGCCGCTAACTACGTGCAAATCCATAGCAACGGCCAGAGTTTTCGCATCCGTTCGACGATCAACGCGATCGAACAGCGTCTCGATCCAAAGAAATTCGGGCGCGTTCATCGTTGCACCATCGTGAACTTCGATTTCGTAAAGGAGTTCCAACCGCTGCAGCGGGGCGATTACCTGCTCGTGCTCAACGATGGGAGTCAGCTGAAGATGAGCCGGCGCCATCGCGATCAACTCGAAAAGCTGGCTTGTCTGTCCAGTAATCATCTGGTGAAATACGGGAGTGCCGGCAACGAAAATACAGGATTTGCTTCGGCAAATCCCATCTGTGGACGAGGTTCTTCGCTCGTCTAGTCTGACAGGTGCATTGCGGCGTGAGGGCCGTGCCGCCACGAGCGACGCGGTCCGAACCGTTCTTGAGCGCCTACGTCGTGAGATCACGGCCGGCGGCCTCGATGAAATCGCAATTCAGATCGCAGTAGAAGGAATTCCAGAAGCTGTTGAGCGCGAGCTGCGGCGATCTCTTGATTACTCTCTGCGCAGAGTAATCAACGCTACCGGCGTCATTCTCCATACGAACCTTGGACGCGCGCCTCTCTCCCAGGAAACGATCGAACATCTTTCGGAGATCGCGACTGGTTATTCCAATTTGGAATTCGACTTAGTCACGGGCGAACGTGGACGTCGCGATGTGCACGTGCAGCGTCTCCTGGATCTCCTGCTCGCGGATCATCACTACGAAGACACCGAGAATTCCACTCCTGAGGCGATCGTCGTAAACAACTGTGCTGCTGCAGTATTGCTCGCGCTCAACGCGCTGGCAGAGGGTGGCGACGTCATCGTCTCGCGCGGTGAGCTAGTGGAGATCGGCGGTTCGTTTCGCGTGCCCGACGTGATGGCCAAATCGGGTGCGCGGCTTCGTGAAGTGGGCACTACAAACCGCACGCGCCTCTCGGACTACGAGAGGGCTATTACCGAGAACACGTGTCTGCTGCTTCGTGTACATCGCTCAAATTTCGCGATGATCGGGTTTACTGAGCAACCTGCATCCCAGGAGCTTGTTGAGTTAGGCCGCAGCCGCGGAATTCCTGTAATGGAAGATCTCGGTAACGGTTTGCTGGTAGATCTCGCGAGTGCCGGCGTCCAAGGCGAATATGGACTGCACGAGAGTCTGCGCGCCGGTGTTGACGTAGTCTGCGTCAGTGGAGACAAGCTGCTTGGGGGTCCGCAAGCGGGCGTAGTCGCCGGACGGAGAGAGCTCATCAAGCGTATTCGTGCCAACCCGTTGTTCCGAGCGCTGCGTGTCGACAAATTGACTTACGCGGCGCTTGAGTCGACGCTGCTCGCTTACGTAAAGCGAGATTATTCGGCGATTCCTGCTTTGCGCATGATCTATACACCGAGGTCTGAGATTCGCAGCCGCGCTCAATCTTTCGTCGCGCGCCTTAGCTCGATACCGGGGGTGCATGCCGAAATCGCCGAAGGAAAATCACTGATTGGCGGGGGAACCGCGCCGACAGCCACTCTTCCAACGTTCCTGGTTGCCCTTACTTCGGACCATCACACAAGCGAACAACTCTTAAGCCGGCTTCGCTCGCAATTGCCACCTGTGATTGCCAGGATTGAAGACGATCGGCTCGTATTAGACCTGCGAACCGTGTTTACAGAGGATGACAACGCCACGGCGGCGGCGCTCGCAGCCACAACGGCGCAACCATCCCCGGCTGTATCGAAGTAGTGGCGACGATTCACACGATCGGCCATTCGACGCGAGAGCTCAGCGAATTGATCACAGTCTTGCAGGCCCATAACATCAGGACGCTGGTCGACATTCGTTCGTTCCCGGCATCGCGACGGTTGCCGCACTTCAATCGTGAGAGTCTTGAAAAGACCCTGCCCTCGAATCGTATCGATTATGTTTGGCTGCGTGAACTCGGGGGACGCCGCAAACGCCTGCTCCAGGAATCGCCCAATGTTGCTTTACGCAACGATTCATTTCGCAACTACGCCGACCACATGCTGACTCCGGAGTTCGCCACTGGAATCGACAAGTTGCTGAAGATCGCACAGAACGGACCCGCTGCGATCATGTGCGCGGAACGAGTCTATTTCCAATGTCACCGGATGCTGGTCTCCGATTATTTGACCGCGCACGGACATCAGGTGCTGCACATCGACGATGCAAAGCCTGCGCGGCGGCACAAGCTGATGGCCGAAGCCCGGCTCCTGAACGGGCAACTGCTATACATTGGAGACTGGCTCTTAGCATGATCATCGGCACTGGGGTGGACATCTGTGAGGTGCACCGGATCGCGGAATCGATCGCGCGCTTCGGTGATCGCTTCCTGCAAAGGGTATTCACGCAAGCGGAGATTCGCTACTGCCAGTCGAAAAAGAACTCGGTTGAA
>Ga0209473_1000166_pt1 | contig 42095 bp, 38 predicted proteins | sample GraSoiAngelo_133_FD_185890 | JGI IMG/M metagenome (GOLD analysis project Ga0209473, IMG submission 185890) | Grasslands soil microbial communities from the Angelo Coastal Reserve, California, USA - 14_0929_05_20cm (SPAdes) (version 2) | ecosystem: Environmental > Terrestrial > Soil > Grasslands ...
GTCGACGAGGGACGTGATGTTGATATCGGCGTTCAAGGGGAGCTCGCCGTGTCCGCGCAGACCGCCCCCGCCTCCTACCAAGCCGGCCATCTACAGCCTCCCTTCGCGCGCCATCGTGCCGATGATCTCTTGGGCGAAGCCCTCGAGCTCCCCGGCGAACAATCCCAAGCGGTTCACGAACAGGTTGTAGGCCATCACCGAGGGGACCGCGACCGCCAGGCCCGCCACGGTGGTGACGAGCGCCTCCGCGACGCCGGGGGCGACCGCGCCGATGTTGCCCGACCCGCCCACGGCGATCCCGATGAACGCGTCCATCACGCCGAGCACGGTGCCGAGCAGACCGAGCAAGGGGCTGACCGACCCGAAGGTGGCGAGCCACGGGATGAACCGCGCCGCGGCGTCGCGCTCGGCCGCGACTTCCTTGGCCAACACCATGCGGAGCGCTTCGAGCTGCGTCATCGTCAGGGCGGCCTGGGTGGTCACCGCCGGCCCGTTCTCCTTCAAGCCGCCGGGCTTGAGCTCGGAGAAGAAGTGGATGCCCTCGCGCAGCAGGCGGTTGTAGGGCGAGGACGGGAGCCGCATGGCCGCGTGGTAGGCATCGTCGAGCCGCGGCGCGCGCTCGATCTCGGCCATGAAGCGGTCGGCATGGCGGCGCATACGGCGGAACTGCCACCACTTGAGGAAGATGAGATACCACGAGACGATGGAGAAGACGACCAGGATCGCGAGGACGAACTTCGTCTCGCGACTGGACGTAAGCACCAGCTCCCACGGCGTCGTCGGAACCGCCCGGCCCACCTGTAGCAGCAGCACGCGATCAACCCTCCTCAGTTCCCGTACCCGAGCGGGTGCGCACGGTGCCACGCCCACGCGCTCGCGATGATCTCTTCCAGACTCGAGTGCTGCGGCCGCCACCCCAGCAGGCGCTCGGCACGGCCGCGCGCGGCCACCAGGAAGGGCGGATCGCCCGGCCGGCGCGGCCGGGCGAGCGTCTCGACGGGGCGGCCGGTCACGTGGCGCGCGGCCTCCGCCACGGCCAGCACCGAGCTCCCCGTTCCCGTCCCCAGATTGACGGCGGCCGCGCCGTCGAGCTCCGCGTCCAGGGCCCGGATGTGCGCGTCCGCGAGGTCGAGCACGTGGATGTAGTCGCGCACCGCGGTTCCGTCGGGGGTCGGGTAGTCGGTGCCGTACACCTCGAGGGCGGGCGCCCGGCCCTGCGCCACTCGCAGCACATTGGGAATGAGGTGCGTCTCGGGCTCGTGATCCTCGCCGTAGCGCCCCGAGGCTCCGGCCGCGTTGAAGTAGCGGAGGCTGACCGACGCGACGCCATGCGACCGCGCGACCGCGCCCAGCATGCGCTCGAATTCCACTTTGGTCTCGCCGTACGGATTGACGGGCGCCGCCGGCGTATCCTCGCCGATCGGCTCCGCCCCCCGGTGGCCGTAGATCGTGCACGACGACGAGAAGATCACCCGTCGCACACCCGCGGCGACCGTAGCCTCGAGCAGCACGCGACCCGCGACGACATTGTTCGCGTGGTACTTGGCGGGATTCGCGACCGACTCCGCCACCAGCGCGAAGGCGGCGAAGTGCATGAGGGCGTCGACACGGTGCCGCTGGAACACATCCTCGAGCACATGCCGGTCGCCCACGTTGCCGTGCACGAACTCGACGCCGGGCGCGATCGCCGCGCGGTGCCCGGTGCTCAGGTCGTCGAGCACGATCGGCACGTGACCCCGGGCGAGGAGCTGCTCCACGACGACACTGCCGATGTACCCCGCCCCTCCCGTGACCAGGACCCTATGTCCCATCCCGTCGCTCCAAACCGAACAGCCGCTTCAGGGCGTCGAGCAGCCCGTACCCCCGGCCGGCCCGCGCCGCTTCCTTCAGGGCGACGGTGGGTTGGTGGAGGAACTTGTTCAGCAGCGCCTGGCTGAAGTACTCGATCTGGCCGCGATCCTCGGGGCTCAAGTGCGGGAGGCGGCGCAAGGTGCGCTCGAGCTCAGCGGCGCGCACCGCCTCCATCCGGTCGCGGAACTCGCGCAGGACGGGCACCACCGCCAAGCCGCCGTACCACCCCCAGAAGCGCTCCACCTCCTCGGTCACGATCCGCTCGGCCGCAGGGATGTCGTTCCGGCGCTCGGCAGCGGCATGCGCCGCCACGGCCTGGAGGTCATCGAGATCGTACAGGAACACGTTCTCGAGCTGCGCGACCGCGGGTTCCACGTCCCGTGGGACGGCGAGATCGAGAATGCACAGGGGTCGTCCGCCGCGGCGCCGGACGGTCGCAGCCACGCGGTCCCACGTCACGACCGCGTGCGGGGCGGCCGTCGAGCAGAGCACGATGTCACAATCGCCGAAGTGGTCCCACGCTTCATCCAGCGTGAGCGCTCGGGCGCCCAGCTCTTCGGCGATCGCCTTGGCCCGCTCGTACGTGCGGTTTGCGACCAGCGTGACGCGCACCCCCTCGGACACGAGGCATGTCGCGGCCAGCTCGGCGATGTCACCGGCGCCGAGAATCAGAGCGGAGCGACCGGCGAGCTGAGTGAAGATCTTGGCGGCCACGGCGACCGCCGCGGACGGGGCCGACGCCGTGCCGGTGGCGAGACCGGTCTCGCTGCGCACGCGGGCGCCCACCAGCAGCGCGGACTGGAACAGGCGGTGCAGGACCGGGCCCGCCACGGCCTTGGAGACGTCCCAGGCCTCTCGCACCTGCCCCTGAATCTGCGGCTCGCCCAGGATCATGGAATCGAGGCCCGCCGACACACGGTACAGATGCCGCACGGCGTCGCGGTCGCGCTGGATGTAGCCGTACTGGCTGGCGCTGGGCCCGACGCCCAGGCGCTCCGAGAGCAGGGCCCACACCGCTTCGGGCACGGCGTCGTCCGGCTCGGCCAGGTAGAACTCGGTGCGGTTGCACGTCGAGAGCAGCACGCCGCCGCGCGCCCCGGCGGCCAACACCCGCTCGAGCGACTGCGGCACCTCCCCCGCCGTATGGGCGAAGCGCTCGCGCACCTCGAGGGGCGCGGTGCGGTGATTCACCCCCAAGACCGTGATGCTCATGTCGCCGTCGCTCAGAGGAACCGCTGGGTCCCGGGCGTCGTGAGTTTGAGCGCGAGATACACGAGCAGTACCGCGGCGAAGCTCGCGATGCTCGCGAACGCCGCGCGCCGCCCCGCCCAGTGCCGCACCACCCGGACGCCCACCGCCCACCCGAGAACGAGCCACATGAGCATCCCCCACACGACCTGCGCGGCATCCACCGATACCCCCCCCGCGTAGCGCACGCCGAATCCCAGCAAGACGCCCAGCGTCACGGTGGGAAAGCCCACCACCAAAGATAGATGGTTCAGCTGGTCCAGCCGCTCCAGGGGGGGGAACAAGCGGAACACCTGACCGAACCGCTTCGCCTTGAGCTCCCGGAACTGCAGCAGGTAGAGGGCCGCCGCGATGAACGCGAGCGCCAGCATGGCGAGGCCCAGGATACTCACGGTGATGTGCAGGATCGACCACGGGCTCCGCCCCACGACCGGGCCCGCGTCCGGCGCCAGACCGATGAGCAAGGCGAGCCCGATGAGTCCCGTGGCGAGCGGTCCGGTGAAGACGCCCACCGCGGACGCGCGGAACGCCACCTCACTCGCCAGCTGGAGGAGCGCGAGGAACAGCGCGAGCAGGGATAGGGTCGGGGCCACACCCATGAAGGGCGTCAACCGCGCCACCCCGAGCGCGTGCGCCGCGATGCCGGCAATGAGCACCCCCACCAGCAGGCCTCGCGGTGCGGGTCGCAGCCCGGTGAACGGTGCCAGCACCAACACCGTGGCCAGTGCGTACAGGCCCAGTGCGACGAGATGAGAAGTGAGGACCACGAGCTATGAGCACCGGCCCCGCGCCATGCGGGGACCGGCGAATCAGGAAGGCATCTTCCGGATGAGCCGCACCGGCATGCCCGGAACGAGGTTGGGGTGACCGATATTGAGGATCAGTCCCGACGACGAATGGTCGCGCGTGTGCACGATCTCGAGCACCACCTGCATCTGCTCCGACGACGTGCCGGGCACGCCGGACGCCGGCTTGTACGCCTCGAACACGTCACCGGGGCTCACGCCGTCCGCGCGTCCCCGATTGATGAAGATGATCTGCTGGGGACCGGGGAGCACATGGAGATCGCGCTCGGCGATCACGGCGCCCTCGAGCCCGCCGTCCACCGGCGTGGGGCGTACCTGACCCGGGTCCTTGAACGGCTCGAGCGGCAGCGCCAGGTGGCCGTCGTGGATACGACCGAACTGCAGGACCACGTCCGCCAACACCTGTCGCCTTTGCGGCTCCGTCACGCGCGCCACACCCACCGGTACGACGACGCCTCCCCACCCCGTGATCTCACGATCCACGCGCACGATCAGCAGCGAGTCGCCCACGTGGTACGACGCGTTGCGAGGCGGCTGGATCGCGATCTGATCGAACGTAATCGCCGAGGAGCGCTCGGTGAGCCGCGGAATCGCGGGGGTGGCCGTATTCCCGAGGACCCGGCCGTACGGTAGCCGCTCCTGCTCGGTGAGGAATCCGGCCGCATAGAACTCGCCCCGGCGCAGCGGGCGATACGGCTGGTTCGTGTATGCCCGTAACTCGTCGCGTATCTCCTGAGACGGCGTGCGCCGTCGATCGAAGATGGTCTGGTAGGTCTCCAACGGTCCGGGCGGCGGCGGGGGTGCCGCGACCGCGGTATCGACGACCGTGGTGGTATCGGCGGCCACGGTGTCCGCCGTCGGCGTGGGCTGCGCGTGGACCGTGTCGGCGGCGACCTGCTGGGGCGCGGCGACGACCGCGGTGTCCGGCGCCTGGGCGACGCTCACCGCGCCAGCGAGGTTCAGCTCTTCACCGGGATAGATCCAGTGCGGGTCGTCGATGAGCGCGGTGTTGAGCCGATAGATCTCGGGCCACAGCAACGGATCGTTGAAGTAGAGCTGGGCGATGGACCAGAGGGTCTCGCCGCGAGTGACGACGTGGGTTGCGGGGAGCTGGCCCCCCGCCCCCTCCCCGGGGGCCGGCGCGGGCGCCGCTTGCGACGTGTCCGGCGCCCGCTGCGACGTGTCCGGCCGAGCCTGCGTGGTATCCTGCGCCACGAGCAGCGGCGCCGGCCCCGCGAGCAGCCCTGCTACAAGGGCGAGCAGGGCTGCTCGTTCAGAACGGCAGATCGTCGTCCTCCTCATCAAGGGCCTCCGGGAACGCTTCGAGCGATTCCGCCTTGCCCCCCGCCTCGGGCGCCACCTTGGCGGCGGCCTTGGCCCGCGCGAAGTCGCCCGAGCCCTCCCCACCTCCCCCGCCCCCCGCACCCCCGCCGCGCGACGACAAGAGCAGTACTTCCCGCGCGATGATCTCGGTGGTGTACCGCGTCTGCTTCTCGCGATCCTCCCACGTCCGGTACTCGACTCGCCCCTCGACGTAGATCCGGTCACCCTTCTTCATGTACTTCTCGGCCAGGTCGGCGAGCTGAGCACCTTTGTTGTTCCAGCAGATCACCCGGTGCCACTCGGTCTTTTCCTGTTTTTCCCCACCCTGCCCCGTCCACTGCCGGCTGGTCGCCAGTGACAGCGTAGCCACGCGGGAGCCGTTATTGGTGCTCCGCACCTCGGGATCGGCCCCCAAGTTCCCGATTAGCATGACCTTATTCAGACTGCGGCTCACGAAAAACCTCCGAACGCTGGGCGGGTCCGGACCAAGGGCGACAACAGTATATGACCCGCAAGTCATTCTGTCAATCAAAGATACGCCACTTGTGCCATTATTTTGCAGACACCCCGGCCGGGGGGATGGCAGCGCACAGCACTACCGCATCCTCCACGGGACGGCGGTAATAGCGCGCCCGCCGCGCCACCTCACCGAACCCCAGCGCTTCATACAGCCGGCGGGCGCCAGCGTTCGACTCGCGCACCTCGAGGTAGACCACGCGCACCCCCCGGGGCGCCAGTGCGGCGAGCACCTGCTCCACCAGCGCCCGTCCCACGCCGCGACGCCGATGCGCCAGCGCCACTCCGAGGTTGAGGATCTCGCCCTCGTCCGCGGCGCAATGCGCGACCACGTAGCCCGCGACCAAGCCGCCCGCCTCCGCGACGAGGAACGGGACGCCCGACGTCACGCACTCCGCGAAGTCGCGGCGTGACCAGGGATCGGAGAATACGACGCGCTCGATCGCGGCGACGTCGTCGACGTCAGCCGGCGTGGCCGGACGAATCCGGGAAGGGACGGCCGTGGCGCGCCTCCCATTGAGCCTGCGCTTCGGCAGGGCGTCCGTAAACGGGCTCAGCGGCGGCCGGATCGTCGAGCAGACGGCCCACGCCGCGCCCCAGCAGGCCGAGCAGCATGGTGGCGGCGGGAGGCAGGCTTTCGAGCGGCACGGGAGGAGTGCCCGCCCAGCTGGTCATCTGGTCCGCGAAGCGGGCGACGCCGACGCCGACCACCAGACGGGGGCGCACCGGTGCGATCCGCGCGAACTCCTCCGGCGTGAGCACCGCCGGCTGGACCAGGGTCTCCACCCGGTCCGAGTGGAAGGCATACATCGCACCGTACACCTGACCGCGCAGCGCGTCGAAACAGGCGGCCACCGGCTCCGGGCCCAGGCGCACGGCGGCGCCGGCGGCCGCCGCCATGAGCGACGGGATGGCGCGGATGTCGAGCCCGGCCTCGTGCGCCAGCCCCTTCGCCGCTGACCAACCGATGCGCAGGCCGGTGAAGCTCCCCGGTCCGTCGCCGACCACGATGCCGTCCAGGTCGCGGGGCCGGAGGCTCAGCCGGCGGAGCACGAAGTCGACCAACCGGATGATCTCTGCGGCGTGCCGGCGGGCGCCCTGCACATGCACGCCGCTCTCGGCGGCGGGGGGCCGGCCGGCGGCGACGCTGGCGGTGTCGGTGGCCGTGTCGAGGGCGAGCCAGTAGCCGCTCAACCCCGCACCTCCCAAATGCGGAATGCGGAGTGCGGAGTGCGGAATTGAGCGCACGCGTGTCGATCGGGGAGGCACGCATCCAGAATCGAACTCCCCCCTTCAATTCCGCATTCCGCATTCCGCACTCCGCATCCCCGCACCGCGCTCCAGTCCCTCACCGGATCTCCTCCAGTTCGCGGGTATCAGGATCCGGACCGTACCCGAGTCGGAAGTGTCGATCCAGCGGCGGGGCCCACGGTCCCGCCCGCTCCGGCCATTCGATCAGGACGATGGCTCTCTCGCGCACCATGTCGTCGAACGCCAGGTCGCGCGCTTCGTCGGGCGACCTGAGACGGTAGCAGTCCACGTGGTAGACGGGACGTCCGCCGGACGCCTCGTAGTGATGCACCAGAGCGTAGGTCGGACTGGTGGCCAGTACCCGGGCGCCGAGGCCTTCGCAGATCGCCTGGACCAGAGTCGTCTTCCCGGTTCCGAGGTCGCCGGACAGCCCGATCACCGCGGGGCCGGCGAGATCGCGCCCGAGCGCTTCACCGAACCGCTGGAGCTCGTCCGCGGACAGGCGCATGACGGCCGGTGTCGGCTTCGGCCCGGAGCTCGAGGATCTGGTCGCGCAGCAGGGCGGCGAGCTCGAAGTCGAGCTCTTCGGCGGCGGCCTGCATCTGACCTTCCAGTAGCTTGATGAGCGCGTCGCGCTCCTTGGCGTCGGCCGGGCGGGGCATGCCCCCCTCGGCGGGGCGCGCGGTCTTGGCGTCGGCGAAGCGGGTCGCGAAGCGCACCTGGTCCACCGATTTCACGATCGAGCGGGGCGTGATCCCGTGCTGCGCGTTGTACGCCACCTGTGTCTCCCGCCGGCGGGCCATCTCGTCGAGGGCGCGCTGCATCGAGCCCGTGATACGATCGGCGTAGAGAATGGCGCGCCCCTGGAGGTTGCGCGCGGCGCGACCGACGGTCTGGATGAGCGACCGGTCGGAGCGCAGGAAGCCTTCCTGGTCCGCGTCGAGGATGGCCACGAGCGAGACCTCCGGCAGATCGAGCCCCTCGCGCAGCAGATTGATTCCGACGAGCACATCGAACTCGCCGAGGCGCAGGCCCCGGATGATCTCGACGCGCTCGATCGCGTCGATCTCCGAATGCAGATAGCGCACGCGCACGCCGTGCTGTTGCAGGTAGTCCGTGAGGTCCTCGGCCATCCGCTTGGTGAGGGTGGTGACGAGCACGCGCTCGCCCTTCTTCTCGCGCAGCCGGATCTCGTGCAGCAGGTCGTCCACCTGCCCCTTCACGGGACGCACCTCTACCTCGGGGTCCACCAGGCCCGTCGGCCGGATGATCTGCTCCACCACGACGCCTCCCGACAGCCGCAGCTCCTCGTCGCCCGGCGTGGCGGATACGAACACCATTCGTGGCACGAGCTGCATGAACTCGTCGATGCGCAACGGCCGGTTGTCCAGGGCGGAGGGCAGCCGGAACCCGTAATCCACCAGGGTCTGCTTGCGGGAGCGATCTCCTTCGTACATCCCGCCGATCTGCGGCAGCGTCTGGTGCGACTCGTCGAGGATGCACAGGTAGTCCGCCGGGAAGTAATCGAGCAGGCAGGCGGGGCGCTCGCCCACCGCCCGCCCGGTCAGGTGGCGCGAGTAGTTCTCGATCCCCGTGCAGCGCCCGACTTCGAGCAGCATGTCGATGTCGAAGTTGGTGCGCGACTCGAGGCGCTGCGCCTCGAGCAGCTTGTTGCCGGCGCGGAGCTCCGCGAGGCGCCCGGTGAGCTCGGCGCGGATGGCCGTGACCGCGCGCTGGATGGTGGGGCGCTCGGTCACGAAGTGGGTGGCGGGGTAAACCGCGGCGCGCGGCAGCTCGGTGATCGTGTCGCCGCTGAGCGGATCGATCTTCGCGATGCGCTCCACCGTATCGCCCCAGAATTCGATCCGCACCGCCTGCTCGTCGTAGGCGGGGAACACCTCGATCGTATCGCCCCGCACCCGGAACGTGCCGCGCTCGAACGCGACGTCGTTCCGCTGGTACTGCACGCCCACCAGGTCTTCGAGCAGCGCGTCCCGGCCGCGCTCCTCGCCCACGCTGGCCGTCACGAGGCGCTGGCGGTACATCTCGGGATCACCCAGGCCGTAGATGGCCGACACGCTCGCTACGATCACCACGTCCTCGCGCTCCATCAGGCTCGACGTGGCCCGCAGCCGTAGCCGGTCGATGTCGTCGTTGATCGACGAGTCCTTGGCGATATAGGTGTCGGTCTGCGGGACGTATGCCTCGGGCTGGTAATAGTCGTAGTACGAAATGAAGAATTCCACGGCGCTGCGCGGGAAGAACGATTTGAGCTCTCCGTACAGCTGGGCCGCGAGGGTCTTGTTGTGCGACAGCACCAGCGTGGGCCGGCCGAACCGGGCGACGACGTGCGCCATCGTCATCGTCTTGCCCGAGCCGGTGACGCCGAGCAGCGTCTGGTAGCGGTCGTCCCGGGCGAGGCCCGCCGACAGCTCCCGGATCGCGCGCGGCTGATCCCCCGCCGGGGTGAACGGGGACACGAGGTCGAACGGCATCGACGAAAGTTAACCGACGACGGGCTGGGTCTGGGGGCCCGATTCGCGGCGCGACACCTCCATCACGCCCTTCACGCGCCGGATGGCGCGGATCACCTTGCTCAGGTGGGTCTGGTTCTCTACCTCGACCAGCACGGAGCCGAACACCGCCCCGTCCCGGGTCGAAATCTCGGCCGAGCGGATGTTGGTCCCGGACTCGCTGATGGCCGTGCAGATGTCGGCGTACAGACCGCGCCGGTCCTCCCCGCTCACCGCCAGGCGGACGACGAACGTCTCGCCCTCCGACTCCTGCCAATCGATGTCGACGCGGCGCTCCGCCTCGGTCGAGAGCACCAGCAGGTTGGGGCAGTCGGAGCGGTGAATCGAGATGCCGCGCCCCTGGGTGACGTAGCCGACCACGGCATCGCCCGGGACCGGCTGGCAACACTGGGCGTACCGCACCATCAGGCCGTCCACCCCCTGGATCTTGATGCCCCGGCCGAGTCGCAGCCGCTCGATCACGCGCCCGAACGCCGTCGGCCTCGGCGCCTGCAGGTCGTCGACGGGCAGGTCGGGGTAGAGCGCCCGCATCAGCGTGCCGAGTGCCAGGTCGCCGGCCCCGAGCGCAGCCTGGAGCTGCTCCGCCGTGCCCACGGAGAGGGTCGCGGCGGCCCGCTCGAGGCGCTGCGCGTCGGGCGCGGCGAGCCGGCGGCGCCGTACTTCGCGCGCCAGGATCTCCCGGCCCAGCTCCAGGCTCTTCTCGTGCTCCTCCTGGCGGATCCACTGGCGGATCTTGTGCCGCGCCCGCGCCGTCTGCACGTGGGCCAGCCAGTCGCGCGAGGGCTTCGCCTGGGGGCTCGTCATCACCTCGACGGTGTCGCCGTTCTTGAGGGGCCGGTGCAGCGGTGCGATGCGGCCGTTGATCCGGGCGCCCTGGCAGCGTTGGCCCACCTCGGTGTGCACGGCGAACGCGAAATCGAGCGGCGTGGCGCCTTTGGGGAGCCGCTTCACGTCCCCGCGCGGCGTGAACACGAAGATCTCGTCCTGGTACAGGTCGACCTTGAGGAACTCGAGGAATTCCTCGGGCGTGTGCGCGTCCTGCTGCAGCTCGAGCAGCTGGCGGAACCACGCGAGATGGCGGTCCAGCTCGTCGGGGCTCTTGCGCCCCTCCTTGAAGAGCCAGTGCGCCGCGATGCCGTACTCCGCGGTGTGGTGCATCTCGCGCGTGCGAATCTGAATCTCGTAGAGCTGACCCCCCGGACCGAACACGGTGGTGTGGAGCGACTGGTACCCGTTGGACTTGGGGCTGGCGATGTAGTCTTTGATCCGCTCCTGCAGCGGAGTCCAGCTGTGATGGATGGCGCCGAGCACGTGGTAGCACTCGGGGATGTTGTTCACGAGCACGCGCACGGCGAGCAGGTCGTAGATCTCCTCGAACGGCTTGCCCCGCTTGCGCATCTTCTTGTAGATCGACCACAGGTTCTTCGGTCGTCCGGTGATCTCGATGTCGGCCAGCCCGGCTTCGCGCAACGCGTCGCCCAGCGGCGCGTGCAACCGCTCGATGGTCCGTTCGCGCTCCAGCCTTTTCGCCTTGACGTTGCGCGCCAGCGTGCGGTAGTCCTCGGGCTCGAGGAACTTGAACGCCAGGTCCTCGAGCTCCGCCTTGACGCCGGCCATGCCAAACCGGTGCGCGAGCGGGGCGTAGATCTCGCGCGTCTCGAGCGCGATGCGATGTTGCTTGTCCGGGTCGAGGTGCTCCAGGGTCCGCATGTTGTGCAGCCGGTCCGCGAGCTTGATGATGATCACGCGGGCGTCCTTCGCGACCGACAGCAGCAGCTTGCGGTAGTTTTCGGCCTGCTCCTCGGCGGTGGAGCGGAACGTGAGGGTGGAGAGCTTGGTGAGCCCGTCGACCAGCTCGGCGACTTCGGGCCCGAAGGTGCGGCGGATGTCTTCGACGGAGACGTCCGAGTCTTCCACGACGTCGTGCAGCAGGGCCGCCGCGATCGTGACCGAGTCCATTTGCTGCTCGGCGAGAATCGTGGCCACGGCGACGCTGTGCGACACGTAGTCGTCACCCGATTGGCGCTTCTGGCCGCGGTGTGCCTGGGCGCTCAGGCCATAGGCCCTCGCCAGGAGGTCGAGGTCGAGACGGTCGCGCTGCAGCGCGACCGCCCGAGCGAGCTCGGGGGCGAGGAGTGGAGCGGTGCTGGTCACCTCTGGACGATGGCGCGGTCGGGTCGCCTCGTCAACGCGGGAGACGCGAGCGTCCGTGGACTCCCATAATGTGCCGTCGCTCAATGGTTTAAGGGCTCTCTCGCCAGGGTCGGTCCGGCCACCTATGATGATGCAACTCCTTCAGAGGCGCCGCATGCGATTCCACTCGACCGTCTCACTCCGCGCGCTGTGCGTGGTTGCAGCCGTCGCGCCCGTCTTCGCCTGTGAGCCAAACGCGGGCCCGAGCAGGTTGACCGCGCCACTCGTTGCGTCGCGCAGCGCCGCCACGGAAGAACTCGCCAGTCCGGGGTGGCAGGCGATCGAGGCAAACCTGGTCGCACGGGCCAACCTCGCGGCCGTCGTGTCGACTCGCGCGTACTCCCTGCTCGGGGTCGCGCAATACCTGGCGGTGCAACGGACCGAAGGCAGCAGGCGGGACGAGCACAGCCGTGATGCGTCCGATGCCGGGGCCGTCGCGGGCGCGTCCGCGGTTGTGCTGAGCTATCTGTTCCCTTCTCAGGCACAGGCGCTCGAGGACACGGTGAAGGCACAGAGGGGCGGAGGTCCCGGGTTTGCGCGCGGCGAAGTGATCGGCCGGGCGGTGGGCGCCGAGATCGTGGCACGAGCGCAAGCTGACGGCTTTTCCACTCCGTTCACGCGTACCATTCCGGTGGGCGCCGGGTTCTGGGTCAGCAATACCACCCCGGCGACCGTCGCCGGCGGGCCGTTGCCGGGCGTACGCCCCTGGTTCCTGACGTCCGCGCGCCAGTTCCGGCCGGGCCCTCCGCCGGCGTTCGGGTCGAGAGGCTTCCTGGCGGGACTGGCGGAGATCCGGCACCTCTCCGACACCCGCACCGCCGAGCAGATCGCGATCGCCACGGTCTGGGCGCAGGGCGCGGGTACACCCACGACCGCGGGATTCTGGCTCCAGATCGCGACCGACGGCATCCAATCGCACCGATTGTCGGAGCGGCAGGCGACACACCTCTACGCGTTGCTCGGCGCCTCGATGTTCGACGCGCAGATCGGGTGCTGGGACGCGAAGGAGACGTACTGGTTCATCCGGCCGTGGCAGGCCGATCCCGGGATCACGGTCGTCGCCGCGGTCGGGAAGCCCAACCACCCGTCCTATCCGTCCGGCCACAGCTGCATCTCCTCGTCGGCCGGGGCGGTGCTGACCACGTTCTTCCCCGAGCAACGGCGTGAATTGAGCGCGATGGTCACCGAGGCAGGGTTGTCGCGTATGTACGGTGGCATTCATTACCGCTTCGACATCGAAGCCGGGCAACAGCTCGGGCGGAGCGTGGCGCGGTTCACGATGCGAGCCGACCGATCGGGCCATTCTGTGCTGACGCCTGACACCGACCACGAGCATCACGGAGGGCGATAGCCCTTTTTCCGGAGGCCTACAACAATCCGGCCTCGGCGAAGCTCACGTAGCGAGCGCCTCCCACGATCACATGATCGTACACCGGGAGGTCGAGCAGCCGGCCTGCGTCCACCAGCTGGCGCGTGACCGCGCGGTCGTCGGCCGAGGGCGTGGGGTCGCCGCTCGGGTGGTTGTGCACGACGATGATCCCGGCCGCGGCCTCGGCGATCGCCGCCCGGAACACCTCCCGCGGGTGCACCAGCGAGCTGTTCAAGATCCCGCGAGTGATCAACAGGTCGCCCAGGATCTGGCTCTGGCTGCCCAGAGCCAGCACGTGGAATTCTTCCACCACCAGGTCGCGCAGCCGCGTCCCGTAAAAGCGCTGCACGTCCGCCGGTCCCCGCACCCGCTCCGGGGGCGGCTCCGTTTCGGTCCCCACGCGGCGGCCCAACTCGAGCGCCGCGGCGACGCGCGCGGCCTTGGTCCGTCCCACTCCCGGGACCTTCGCCAATTCCGCCGACGGCCGCCCCGCGAGGCGTCGTAACGAGCCGTCCACCCGCGCCAGCACGTCGCCCGCCACCGCGAGGGCGTCACGTCCGGCTGACCCCGTCCCCAGGAGAATCGCCAGGAGCTCCTGCCCCGTCAGGGCGGCGGGGCCCACGCTCCAGAGGCGCTCGCGCGGCCGGTCGTGCGCAGGGTGTTCGGCAAGGCGCAGGGGCATTGGGAAACATAGGACGAGACGGGAGACATCCGGCACCGAAAAAATGCGGAGTGGGGAGTGTGGAATGCGGAATGTCAGGGCGGCCGGCGTGCCGCGACCGACCTTCCACTGGAATTCCGCACTCCGCATCCCGCATTCCGCACTTAGACTGCCGCCCCGTGACACTTCTTGAACTTTTTGCCGCTGCCGCAGGGGCACGGGTCGTTGCGACCGATCCCGGCGTAGGGGTTCGGAGCGGGCGCACCCGGCGTCGGCTTCGGGCCAGCGGGCGTGTCGGTCCGAATCAGCCCGTCGGCCTCGGCCTTCGAGGCGACCATGGGCGTGGGGCGGCGCGACCCGCTCACGGGACCGGGACGCGGGCCGCGGACGCTTGGGCCGCCCACGTCGCCCGGCGCCGGTCCGATCTCGATCTGCAGCTTGAGCCAGCGCTCGGCGAACGTCGCGTGCACGTCCCGCATCAGCCCGACGAACATCTCGTAGCCTTCCTGCTTGTACTCGATCAGCGGGTCCTTCTGGCCCCAGGCGCGGTACTGGATCGCGGCCTTGAGCTGGTCCAGATCGTACAGGTGATCCTTCCACTTCTCGTCGATCACCGTCAGCATGATGTGCGACAGCGCCTGGCCGCCCAGGTTCTGGGCTGCGACCTTCGCCTCGATTTCTTTGAAGTACTCGAGCTTGGCTTCGAACGCCGCCCGTCCCGCGTCCCGCGCGGCCCGCACCAGGTCGTCGCGACTGCGGATCTTCGCGGGGTCGGTCAGGCCCGGGATCGAAATCAGGAACTTGAGCAGGAACTCGGTCTCCATCAGCGCCCGGTCCCACTGGTAGGCGTCCTTGGCGTCGCCGATCAGCTCGTCCGCCAGGCGCTCTACCGCCTGCTCGATCATGCGCACCGCCTCGGCCCTCAGCTCTTCGCCCCCCTCGAGCGCGAACAGCCGCAGCGAGTAGATCACCTCGCGCTGCTGGTTCATCACGTCGTCGTATTCCAGCAGCTTCTTGCGGGCCTGGAAGTTCTGCAGCTCGACCCGCTTCTGGGCCTGACCGATGGCGCTCGTCACCCACGGGTGCGTGATGACCTCGCCCTCCTCGGCTCCGGTGCGGTCCATCCAGCGCGCGATGCGGTCCGACCCGAACAGCCGCATCAGGTCGTCCTCGAGCGACAGGAAGAACACGCTCTGTCCGGGATCGCCCTGACGGCCGGAGCGGCCGCGCAGCTGCCGGTCGATGCGCCGCGCCTCGTGGCGCTCGGTGCCCACGATGACCAGGCCGCAGGGCGGGTCCTCCTGGCATTGCAGCCGCTTGATCTCCTCGGTGCTGAGGTCGGGCTTCTCGATCTGCTGTCCGAACGGCGCCTGATGGGCGGTGATGCCGCACACCTGACACTTCTTGACGCCGGGGCCGAGTTTGATGTCGGTGCCGCGGCCCGCCATGTTGGTGGCGATCGTGATCGCCGCCGGCTGGCCCGCCTGCGCGACGATCTCAGCCTCGCGCTCGTGATACTTGGCGTTCAGCACCTCGTGGCGCAGGCCGCGCCGCTTGAGCATGCGCGACAGCGTCTCCGAGACGTCCACGCTCACGGTCCCCACCAGCACCGGCAGCCCGCGTTTGTGCTGCCGCTCGACCTCGTCCATGAGGGCGTTGTACTTCTCGCGCCGTGTTTTGTAGATGAGGTCGTGCTTGTCGATGCGTCGCACGGGTCGGTTGGTGGGGATCACCACCGCCTCGAGCCCGTAGATCTGGAAGAACTCGGTCTCCTCCGTCTCGGCCGTACCGGTCATGCCGGCCAGTTTGTCGTACATCCGGAAGTAGTTCTGGATGGTGATGGTCGCGAGGGTCTGGCTCTCCTCCTGCACCGCGACGCCTTCCTTGGCCTCCACCGCCTGGTGCAGCCCTTCCGACCAGCGCCGGCCGTGCATCAGCCGCCCGGTGAACTCGTCGACGATGAGGACCTTGCCCTCCTGCACCACATAATCCACCTCGCGCTCGTACAGGGCGTGCGCCTGCAGCAGTTTGTGGATGATGTGCAGCGTCTCGCTCTTCAGGGCGTACTCGCCCTCCACCTGACGGCGCCGCTCGATCTTCTCCTTGGGGGAGAGCCGCTCGTCGTGCTCGATCTCGTGCACGGCATGCGAGATGTCCGGCACGACGAACAGGTCGGGGTCCTGGGGCGACATCGTCTCGACGCCCTTTTCGGTGAGGTGGACCGAGTGGCCGCGCTCGTCCAGCACGAAGTACAGCTCGTCCTCGATGCGGCGCAGCTTCTGATCCCGCGCCGGCTGCTTCCGGTCGGCCAGCACGTCGAGCTCCACGCGCTGCACCTGCGACTTCACGCCGGGCTCCTGCAACAGCTTCAGGAGTTTCTTGTTCTTGGGCATGCCGAGCTGCGCCTGGTACAGGAGCGTCGCGCCCTCGTAGGCCGTCTTCTCGTTGCCGATCAGGGGCTCCGCGCGGGCGATGAGGTCGTTCGCGATGGCGGTCTGCTTGCGGACGAGCTGCACGACCTGAGCGTTGAACTGCGCGTACTTCTCATCGGACTCGCTGCCCACCGGTCCCGAGATGATCAGCGGCGTGCGGGCTTCGTCGATCAGGATCGAGTCCACCTCGTCGATGATCGCGTAGGCATGGGTCCGCTGGGCGCGCTGCTCGAGCGAGAACACCATGTTGTCGCGCAGGTAGTCGAACCCGAACTCGTTGTTCGTCCCGTAGGTGATGTCGCACAGGTACGCCGCGCGGCGCGCCGGCGTGGACGGCTCCGTGTCGTCGATGCAGCCCACGGTGAGCCCGAGCCAGGTGAACAGGTGGCCCATCCATTGCGAGTCGCGCCGGGCGAGGTAGTTGTTGACCGTGACGAGGTGAGCGCCCCGCCCCGGCAGGGCGTTCAAGTACAGCGGCAGGGTGGCGACGAGCGTCTTCCCCTCGCCCGTCGCCATCTCGGCGATCTTGCCCTGGTGCAGCACGATGCCGCCGATGAGCTGCACGTCGTAGGGCACCATGTCCCACTTGAGCCCGTGCCCCGTCACCACGACTTCGCTGCCCACCAGACGGCGGCACGCCTCCCGCACCGTGGCGAACGCCTCCGGCAGCACATCGTTGAGGACCGCCTGCAGCTCCTTTACGTAGGCCGCCTCGGCGCGGGACAGCTGCTCGCTCAGCACCGCACGCTGCTCGGCCTCGGGGCACTCGTGCTTTTCCCGCTTGAGGCGCGCCACGTCCGCCGCCAGCACGCCGGTGCGCTCCGCCACGAGCCCCCGCAGCTTGGGGGTCTGCGCCTGCAGCTCGGTATCCGAGAGCGTCTTGAGGCGCTCCTCGTGACGATGAATCGCGTCCACGATGGGGCGGATGCGCTTCATCTCGCGCTGGAAGCGCGTGCCGACGATCTTCGTGAACCAGCTCTTGATCATCAACCCTCTATTTCGGCCTCTATTTCCGGTACAGCCCTCGCGCGGCGATGTAGTCGCGCACCGCGTCGGGCACGAGATAGCGAATCGACCGGGCCTGCCGCACGCGCTCCCGGATCATCGTCGCGGAGACGTCCAGCCCCGGCACCTCGACCGTCCGGCTGATCGCGGGATGGGAAGGCAGCGGCGCGCCCGGCCGCGCGAACACCACGACGTCCGCGAGCTGGGGAAGCGCGTCGATCTCGAACCAGGCCCCGAGCTCCGCCGCCGCATCGGCCCCCAGCAGCAACGTGAAGCGGTTCCCGGGCTCCCGCTGGGCGAGGGCCCGGAGCGTCCGGACGGTGTAGGAGGGCGTCGGCAGCGTCAGCTCGATCCGCTCGACGCGGAGACGCGGATTCCCGGCCACGGCGAGGTCGAGCATCTCCACCCGCTGCTCCGGACTGGCGCCATGGGCGACGTGGGCCGCCCGCTTGAGCGGCTGCGCTCGCGCCGGCAGGAACCGGATGGTGGCGCCGAGCGCCTCGCCTACCGTCTCCGCCGCGACCAGGTGCCCGACGTGCACGGGATCGAACGAGCCGCCGAACAGCGCCTCCACCGAGGTTAGGAGGGCGTGGCAGGGGTCGAGTCGGCCGGGCAGGACGCGCCGAGCCCCGCGGTCTGCGGGTAGTACTTGCGCAAGGTCCCGCACGTCTCCTTCAGCTCGTCCGCGTATCCGATGGCGCGATAGGAGTCCACCAGCCGCATCAGCGCGTCGGCGACGCGCGCCGTCCCCTGGTAGTTGGCGATGACATCCTTGAAGTAGATGATGGCGGAATCGTAGGCACGCCGCCGGAAGTAAAACAGGCCGTTCTTGTAGTCCTTCTGGGCGAACCACTCGCGCAGCTGCTGCACGTGCACCTGGGCCCGGGCCGCGGCGTCCGTTCCGGGATACCGCCCGGCGAGCTCCTGGTAGATGGCGAGGGCACTCTCGCCGTACGACGGGTCGAGCTCCGGCTTGCGCCACAGTCGCAGGTTCGCATCGCCGGCCCGCAACAGCGCCAGCGGCGCGTACGGAGTCGCCGGGAATTGATCGGCGACCTGCCGGAAGTCGTGCGCCGCCTGCACCCGATCGCCCGTCTGGAAGGAGCACTCCGCGAGGTTGTACTTCACCTCGGCCAGGTCGGGATCAGTGGGGCTGAGCTCGTAGCTCAGCCGCCGGAACGAGATCAGCGCCTTGCCGAAGTCTCCGCGGTGAAACTGTGCCCGCGCCCGGGCCAGCTCCGCCACGGGATCCGGGGCGGGCTGGATCCGCGGTCCGTGGTGGCACGCCGCCGCCGCGGCCAGGCCCATCACCAGGACGTGACGCATGGTCCTCATGGCTGTTTGGGCGGGGCCGGCGACGGGGCGTCCGCCTTTCCCAACGCATTGATCTTGTCCTGTGCGCGCTGCGTGAGTGTGTCCCCCGGTGTACCGCCCGAGAGCGCCTGCTGATAGCTCTCGAGCGCGCCTGCCACGTCGCCCTGCGCGAGCTTCACGTCCCCGAGTCCCAGAAAGGCCCCCCGCACCACCTCGGCCGGCGCGCCCGGCGCCGTCGCCCGACGGAACCAGTCCTCTGCTTCGGCGGGCTTGCCCGCGGCGACCAGCCGTTGCCCCTCGACCAGCGCGCACAGCCCCAGCCCCTCGCGCGCGCCCTCGGCGACCGCCGGGTCGCGCTGGCGCCGGATGACGCCTTCGAACACCGGCACCGCCGTGCTGCAGGCGCGCGCGCGCACGGCGGCCATGCCGTACACGAACAGCAGCGAGTCGGTCATGCGCGGATCACCCGCCGCGGCGGCGGCGCCCGGCAGCAGGGCCATGGCACCCGCGGTGTCGCCGCGATCGGCGGCGTCCAGCGCCGCGAGCCGGGCGTAGCGGCCCAGCGGCCGCGTCGGCGCCACCGCGTGCAGCCCCGCGAGCCCGCGCGCGGCGTCGCTGCGGTCGTTCGCCCCGAGCGCGGCCCTGGCGCTGCGCTCGAGCCCGTCGGCGGCTTCGCCGGCGCGCGAACGGTCTCCCTCGCCCAGGGCGATGTAGGCGTTCACCGCCGTCGCGTAGTCGCCCACGTGCAGCGCGGCCGCCCCCAGCTTGGCTTCGAGGTCCGCATCTCCGGGGTGCGCCTTCAGGCCCAGCTGATACTCGGCCAGCGCGTCACGGTAGGCGCCGCCGCCGTACCAGCGGTCGCCGAGCTCCTCGTGGTCCGCGGCGCTGGGCTGGCATGCGAGCGCCACGGCGATCCCGACAGCTGCCCAGCGGCTCACCGCGGCGTCTTCCGTCCGCCGCGCCCTCCGGCGCCGTCCGGGCCCCCGTCTCCCGATCGCGCGGGCGGCGGATCGGTGTCCGACGCCGTCGCGCCCGCGGGAACCTGGGTCGCGCTGTCGTTGCGGGCCAGCATGGCGAGGTAGGCTTCCACCCGGGGGTCTTCGGGCCGGCGCTCGCGGCAGTCTTCCCACACGGACCGGGCCGCGAGGCCGTCCCCCGCAAGATAACAGGCGAGGCCCAGCATCGCGGCGGCGTCCAGGTAGTTGGGACGCGCCCGTACGATGATCTCGAAGTGCTCTCGTGCGTCCAAGGCGCGTCCCGCCTCGAGCAGCATGCGTCCCAGCTTATACCGCAGGTCGTGAAAGGCGGGTCCCAGCGCGAGCGCCGCCTGATACTGGTCGATCGCGGTCGCCAGGCCTCCCGACTCGAGGTAGGCGTCTCCCAGGCGGGCGTGGTGGTTCGCCAGCTTGGCGGCCACGTGGGCCGGAAACCCCTGTCGTGGCACGCCGCCCACCTGCGCCGCACGCCGGAACGCGGCATCGGCCTCCGCTTCGCGCCCCAGCTCGTTCAGAACGAGGGCCCGGTGCACCAGCGCCTCGACGTAGTGCGGGTTCAACGCGAGCGCACGGTCCAGCTGTGCCAGCGCCGGGTCCTGCTGGCCCACCAGCGAGTACGACAGCCCGAGCAGGTGGTGCGCGTCGGCAAATGCCCGGCCCGTCGCGATCACCTCTTCCAGTAGGTGAATCGCGCCGTAGTAATCCTGGAGCTGAAATCGCTCCCGGGCCTGCTCCACGAGATGCTCAGGACTGACGTCCATGAACCCCCTCGTACCAGCGGACGAAGAGTCGAATCCCTTCCTCGATGCCGACCTTGGGCCGGAACCCGAGCTCCCGGCCGGCGCGCCGCAGGTCGGCGTCCGTGAGCCGCACGTCCCCCGGCTGGTCGCCGTGGCGCTCGATCCGCACCTCGCGGCCGAGCGTGCGCGCGATGAGCTCGATCAGCCGGTCGAGCCGCACCCGGGCGCCTCCGCCGATGTTGATCGGCTCGGCGATCCCCCCGGAGCGGGCACGCTCGGTCCAGGCCATAGCCGCCAGGACCCCATCGACGCAATCCGTAATATAGGTGTAGTCCCGCTCGCTCGACCCATCGCCGTGCATGCGCACCGGCTGGCCGCGGGCGATCAGGTCCGTGAACCGGTGGATGGCCAGGTCGGGGCGCTGGCGGGGGCCGTATACCGTGAAGAACCGCAGGCAGGCGATCTGCATGCCGTACAGGTGCGCGAAGGCGTGCGCCATCAGCTCGCCGGCGCGCTTGCTCGCGGCGTACGGGGAGATCGGCGCGGCGGCGGGGGCCTCCTCGCTGAACGGGGCGGGCGTCGTGTCGCCGTATACCGACGACGACGACCCGAACACCACCCGCCGGATCCCGGCGCGGCGGGCCGCCTCGAACACGCGGACCGTCCCGGTCACGTTCGTCTCGCTGTAGGACGCCGGGTCTTCGAGCGATGGGCGCACGCCCGGACGGGCCGCGAGGTGCACCACCACCGACACGCCGTCCAGCGGCAGCGGATCGCGCACAATGTCGGCCTCGACGAAGCGGAATCCCTTGCCACGCCGCAGCGTTTCGAGGTTCCGCTCCTTCACCGCGCGAGCGTAGAACGGGTCGAAGTTGTCGAGCGCCACGACCTCGTCACCACGCGCCACCAGGGCTTCGGCCACGTGCGAGGCGATGAACCCGGCCGCGCCCGTGACGAGCACCCGTGGGCTCATCCCACGATCCCGCGGAAGTACTCTATCGTGCGCCGCAGGCCGTCCTCGAGCGACACCCGCGGCTCCCAGTCGAGGGTCTCGCGCGCGTGTCGGATGTCGGGCTGGCGCACCTTCGGGTCGTCGGTGGGGAGCGGCTGCTCGACGATCGCGCTGCGGCTGCCGGTGAGCCGCAGCACGAGCTCGGCAAGCTGGCGCACGGTGAACTCGTTCGGGTTGCCGATGTTCGTCGGATCCGACCCGCCGCGCTCGAACAACCGGACGATCCCATCGATCAGGTCGTCCACGTAGCAGAACGAGCGGGTCTGCGACCCGTCGCCGTACACGGTGAGCGGATCGCCCTTGATCGCCTGCACGATGAAGTTCGACACCACCCGGCCGTCCTTGGGGCGCATGCGTGGCCCGTACGTGTTGAAGATGCGGACGATGCGCGTATCGAGCGTGTGGTACCGATGATACGCCATGGTCATCGCCTCGGCAAAGCGCTTGGCCTCGTCGTACACGCCGCGCGGACCGACCGGGTTCACGTTCCCCCAGTAGCTCTCGGGCTGGGGATGCACGAGCGGATCGCCGTACACTTCGGAGGTGGACGCGAGCAGGAAGCGAGCACCCTTGGCCCGCGACAGGCCGAGCGCCTTGTGGGTTCCGAGCGAGCCGACTTTGAGCGTCTGGATGGGATAGTCGAGGTAGTCGACCGGGCTCGCCGGGCTGGCGAAGTGGAGCACGCCGTCGAGAGGACCCTGGACCTCGACGAAGTTCGCGACATCGTGCAGGACGAACTGAAAGCTGGGATGCTTGCGGAGGTGGGCGATGTTGGCAGGGTTACCGGTGAGGAAATTGTCCATTCCCACGACGCGGTGATCTTCTGCCAGCAACCGGTCACACAGGTGCGACCCGAGAAACCCCGCGGCCCCGGTTACGAGGACGCGCATGCGACCGGACGGCCGATGCTCTCGTACACAAACCCGAGGCGCGCGAGACGTTGCGGGTCGTACAGGTTCCGTCCATCCACGATCAGGGGCCGCGACAACGCCTGCTTGATCCGCCCGAAATCGGGGTTCCGATACTCGAGCCACTCGGTCACGATGACGAGCGCCGCCGCGCCCTCGAGCGCCTCGTAGGCGGTGCTCGCGTAGGTCACACGGTCGCCGAGGTGCTGGCGCGCGGTGTCCATGGCGGCGGGGTCGTGCGCGCGCACGCGTGCCCCCGCCTCGAGCAGCTGCTCGACGAGCACCAGCGCCGGGCTCTCCCGCACATCGTCGGTCTCGGCCTTGAAGGCGAGCCCCCACACCCCCACCGTGACGTTGCGCAGCTTGCCGCCGAAGTGGCGGGCCAGTTTCTCGTACAGCACCCGCTTCTGGCGCTCGTTGGCCGTTTCCACCGCGTCGAGCACGTCGAGCGACACGCCGCAGTCCTGCGCGGTGCGGATCAGCGCCTTCACGTCCTTGGGGAAGCACGATCCACCGTACCCCGGACCCGGGAACAGGAACGCCGGCCCGATGCGCCGATCGGACCCGATGCCTTTCCGGACCAGGGTAACGTCGGCTCCCACCGCGTCGCACAACCGGGCGATCTGGTTCATGAACGAGATGCGCGTGGCGAGCATCGCGTTGGCCGCGTACTTCGTCATCTCGGCCGACGCGAGGTCCATGAAAATGATGGGATTGCCCGTACGGACGAAGGGCGCGTACAGCTCCCCGATCACCTGCGCCGCCTCCTGGGAGTCCACCCCGACGATGACGCGGTCCGGCTTCATGAAGTCCTCGACGGCCGCGCCTTCTTTCAGGAACTCGGGGTTGGCGCACACTTGAAACGCAGTCTTCGTTTGCGCAGCGATCGCCGCCCGCACCTTCTGGGCGGTGCCGACCGGAACGGTGCTCTTGGTGACCACCAGCTTCGGCCGGTTCATGTGGCGGCCGATGGTGGTGGCGACGTCGAGCACGTGCGTCAGGTCCGCGGAGCCGTCCTCGTCGGGCGGCGTGCCCACGGCAATGAAGATCACGTCGGAGCGCTCGATGGCGGCGCCGACGTCGGTCGTGAACTGGAGGCGTCCGTCGCGCTGGTTGCGCGTCACCAGCGGCTCGAGCCCCGGCTCGTAGATCGGCAGGCGATTGTGACGCAGCGCCTCGATTTTCGCGGCGTCCAAGTCGGCGCCGACGACGTCGTTTCCCGTCTCCGCCAGGCAAGCCCCGGCGACGAGGCCCACGTACCCCGTTCCTACCACGGCTACGTTCACCGCTCCTCCCCCCGCCGCCGCTGGCGCGCCAGCGCGTTGCGTGTGTCCACCACCAGCCGCGCGCTGCGCGCCACCAGTGCGTAGTCGACGTCCGAGTGGTCCGTGACGATCACCACGCAATCCGCGGCGGCGAGCGTCTCCGCCGTGAGCGGCGTGGAGACCAGGTCGATATCCTCGTCGCGCAGCTTGCGCACGTGCGGATCGTGATACCGGACCGCCGCCCCGCGTTGCTGCAGCAGACGGATCACGTCGAGCGCCGGGCTTTCGCGGATATCGTCGATGTCTTTCTTGTACGCGACGCCGATCACCAGCACGGTGCTGCCCCGGGCGGCGCGCCCCTGCTCGTTGAGACGATCCACCACCCGCCCCACCCAGTACTCCGGCATGGCGGCGTTGATCTCCCCGGCCAGCTCGATGAAGCGGGTACGGTAGTTCAGGGTGCGCATCTTCCAGGCGAGGTAGTGCGGATCGAGCGGGATGCAGTGCCCGCCCACGCCGGGCCCCGGCGTGAATTTCATGAACCCGAACGGCTTGGTCGCGGCCGCTTCGATCACCTCCCACACGTCCACCCCGAGCTTCTCACACACGATCGCCATCTCGTTGACGAGCCCGATGTTCACGCTGCGGAATGTGTTCTCGAGGATCTTCACCAGCTCGGCCGCCTCGGTCGAGGAAACCGAGATGAGCGTCTCGATGGCCGGCTCGTACACCGCCATCGCCACGCGCCGGCAGGTTTCGGTGATTCCCCCCACGATCTTCGGTGTATTGTGGGTGTTCCACTTGCCGTTGCCCGGGTCCACTCGTTCCGGCGAAAACGCGAGAAAGAAATCCTCTCCGACCTTGAGACCCGTTTCCTCGAGCGCGGGGAGCATGAGCTCGCGCGTGGTGCCGGGGTAGGTGGTCGATTCGAGCACGATCAACTGACCGCGCCGCAGGGCCTGTTTGATGGAATTGGTCGCCGCGAGCACGTAGCTCACGTCGGGGTCCTTGGTCTTGGACAGTGGCGTCGGCACGCAGACCGACACGACGTCGGGCTCACGCAGCCGTGCCAGATCGCCCGTCGCTGTGAATTTCCCCGCCTGGGCGAACCGCGCCACGTCGGCGCTCGCCACGTCCTGGACGTGCGAGCGCCCCTGGTTCAGGCCCTCGACCACGCCCCGGCTCACGTCGAACCCGAGCACGCGGAACCCGGCCCGCGCGAACTCCATGGCGAGCGGCAGACCCACGTATCCCAGCCCCACGATCCCGATGACCGCCGTGCGGTCCTGCGTCTTGGCGACCAGCAGGTCGGCCGCGGACGATGCGGTCGCGGTCACAGGTCCACCGGGGCTCCGCTCGCGGCCAGCGAGCGGGACGCCGCCTCCAGCACGCGCACGACACGCACGCCGTCGTCGGCGCCGGCGCGCGGCGGCTCCGCTCCGCGCGCCACGCGCACGAAGTGACTCAGCTCCGCGGCCAGGGGCTCCACGTTGGGGATCTTGGGGATGAAGATGTCGCCCTCCCGGATCGACAGCGCCTCACCGTACGACCCGTACTCCGGTGGACGCTCGACGCCTTTGTCGTAGATGCGGAGCTTCTCGCGCGCCTCCATGTCGTCGAACACCACCATCTTCTTCGCCCCCACGACCGTCAGTTTCCGCTCCTTGTGGGGGTCCAGCCAGGAGAGCTGCACGTGCGCCAGGATGCCGGTCGCGAACTCCATGGTGAGAAATACTACATCTTCCACTCGGGGTTGGAGATAGCTCTTGCCGTGCGCCGCGACGCGCACCGGCGGCTCACCAAGCAAGTACAGTGCCACGGATACGTCGTGCGGACCGAAGCTCCACAGCGCGTTCTCGTCCGCGCGAACCTGACCCAGGTTCACGCGCAGACCATAAAGGTAGTAGAGGCGACCCAGCTCCCCTCCTTGCACCAGGGTGCGCAGCCGCTCGACCGCCGGGTGGAACAACAGCAGGTGACCGGCCAGGACCGGCACCCGGCGCTCGCCCGCCGCGCGGGCGACCGCCTCCGCATCGCTGGTGGTCAAGGCGAACGGCTTCTCCACGAGGCACGGCTTGCCCGCCTCGATACACTGCAGCGCGAAGCGCGCGTGCGTGGCCGCGGGCGCGGCGATGACGACGGCCTCGACCCGGCCGATCAGATCGGCCGCGTCGGCGGTGACGTGCAGCCCTGGGTATTGGCGGCACAGTTGCTCCCGCCGCTTGGCGTCGGTGTCGCACACCGCGGCGAGCTCCCCGTCGGCGAGGCCCGCGGCGGTGCGCACGTGGTTCCTCCCCCACGCGCCGGCCCCGATCACGCCGAGCTTGAGCCGGCTCACCGGTAGAATCCACGAATCGTCTCGATCACGTAATCCAGCTGCTGGTGGGTCAGCTCGGGGAACACCGGAAGCGACAGCACCTCCGCGCAGGCCCGCTCCGCCTGGGGCAGCCGGCCCGCTGTGTAGCCCAGATGTGCGAAACAATTCTGGAGGTGGAGCGGCACCGGATAGTAGATCGCGCTGCCGATGCCCTTGGCCTTGAGGTGCGCCTGCAGCTCGTCGCGGCGCTCGACGCGTACCGTGTATTGATGATAGATGTGCTCGTTCGCCCGGTCCACGGCGGGAACCTGCACGCCCGCCACGTCGCTCAGGCCCTTGTCGTAGTACGCCGCGTGGTCGCGGCGCCGTGCCGACCAGGACGCGAGGTGCGGCAGCTTGGCGAGCAGCACGGCGGCCTGCAGCGTGTCGAGCCGCGAGTTGGTGCCCACCTCGTCGTGGTGGTACTGTTTGGCCCCGCCGTGCAGCCGCAGCTTGCGCAACCGCTCCGCCAGCGCGTCGTCGGAGGTGACCATCATGCCACCGTCGCCCCAGGCGCCCAGGTTCTTGCTGGGGAAGAAGGAATAGCCCGTCGCCCAGCCCAGTTCGCCCGCCATGCGCCAGTGTCCCTCGATGCGGCGCCGCGCCCCGATCGCCTGCGCGGCGTCCTCGATGACGCGGACCCCTCGAGCGCGCGCCGGCGGCAGCAACCGTTCCAGGGCGGCCATCTGGCCGTACAAGTGGACCGGCATAAGGGCTCGGGTCCGGGGCGTGATCGCCGCCTCCACGGCGGCGGGATCGATGTTGAACGTCCCCGGCTCGATGTCCACGAACACGGGCGTCCCACCGGCGTTGTGGATGGTGCCGGCGGTGGCGAAGAACGTGAACGGGGTGGTGATCACCTCGTCCCCGGGTTTCAGGTCGAGCGCCTTGAGGGGCAGCAGCAGCGCGTCGGTCCCGCTGGCGCACGCGATGCCGTGCGTCGCGTGGGCCAGCCCGGCGATGGCGGTCTCGAGCCGCGGGACGCTCGGGCCCATCACGAATTGCTGGGACTCGATCACCGCCTGAATCGCGGGCAGGACGTCGTCCTTGATCGCGCGGTACTGCGCCACCAGATCGAGCAGCGGCACGTTCACGATGTGGGTGTCCGCACGGAGGGCCACGACGCTATCCCACCCGGCTGGGTTGGGTGATCATCCGCAGGTTGCCGTTCGTCTCCTGGTAGCGTGAGCCACACACGGGGCACGCCGTCTGGCCCGACGTCACGAACAGACGCTCGCCGCACTGGCACATCCAGCCGACGCGGCGGGCGGGCACGCCCACCATGAGCGCGTACGCCGGAACGTCGGAGGTCACCACGGCGCCCGCGCCGATGAACGCGTACTCGCCGAGCGTGACGCCGCACACGATCGTCGCGTTGGCGCCGATGGACGAGCCGCGCTTCACGAGGGTGGGGCGGTACTCGTGCTTGCGGGGCACGTGGCTGCGGGGGTTCATGACGTTCGTGAACACGCAGGACGGCCCGCAAAACACGTCGTCCTCGAGGGTGACGCCCTCGTAGATCGACACGTTGTTCTGGATCTTCACGTTGTTCCCGATGCGCGTGCCGGCCATCACCACGACGTTCTGCCCGAGGCTGCAACGCTCACCGATGACGGCGCCGGGCATGACATGGCAGAAATGCCAGATCTTGGTATCCTTGCCGATCCGGGCGCCCGCGTCGACGTAGCTCGATTCGTGGACGAAGTAGTCCGCCATCTAGCCGATCACCTTCACCTCGAGCTCGAGCTCGACGCCGGTTTTCTTGGCGACGGTCTTGCGCACGTGCTCGATGACCTTGAGCACCTCGCTGGCGGTGGCGTTGCCCGTATTGACGATGTAGTTCGCGTGCAGGGGCGAGACCTGGGTGCCGCCGAGCGTGAAGCCCTTCAGGCCGGCCTCATCGATGAGCATCCCCGCCGTGCGGGGGCCCCCCGGGTTCTTGAACACCGATCCGCAGCACGGCTGGTCGAACGGCGTCCCGGCCTTGCGCCAGCGGAACAGGCGCGCCTGCACGTCCTTGAGCTTCGCCGGTGGCTCCTCGATCAGCGCCAGCTTCGCCTCCAGCACGACCACCGCCCCGAGGTTGGACGAGCGGTATTTGAACGAGATCTGCTTGCGCGGCACCTGCTTGATCTTGCCCTTCGCGTCCATGACCGTCGCCTCGGTCAGCACCTCGGCGAACTCCGCTCCGTGCGCGCCGGCGTTCATGTACACGCCACCGCCCACCGTTCCCGGGATGCCGATGAAGCGCTCCACGCCCGAGAATCCCGCCTCCGCCGTGCGGCGCGCGAGCAGCGGCGTGGCGAGGCCAGCACCGACGATCGCCGTGGCCCCCTTCATCTCGAAGCGATCGAGCCCCTTCCCGATGCGAATCACCACGCCCGGGAAGCCGGCATCTTTGACGAGCACGTTCGATCCCAGCCCCAGGGCGAGCCACGGCAGCCCACGCTCCTGCGCCAGGTCGAGCGCCTTGGCGACGTCGTCCGGGTCAGCCGGCATGACGAAGTAGCGCGCCGGGCCGCCCAACCGGTAGGTGGTATAGCGCCCCAGGGGCTCGTTCTCGAGCACCCGGCCCCGGAACTTGACCTTGGCGGGCGCGGGCGCCGCCGCGGCGACCGGCTTGCCGCCTTTGGCGCCCTTCGCCGTCGCTTTGGCTACGCCCGCACGGCCGGCGGGGGGCTTGGCTCCTGCGCCTTTGCGCCCGCCAGCGGCTGCTTTTCGGCCGTCGTTCTTTCGTGCCATTCTTGGAGACTCCTCACGCTGCCCGTTCGGCTGCGCAGAGCGATGATCGCGTCGCAGGCGGCACTCGCCGCCGACATCGTCGTCGTATACGGCACGCGGTGCATCAGCGCCGCGCGCCGGATCGCGTAGTCGTCCGCCTGCGTGAACTTCCCGAGGGGCGTATTGATCAGCAGGTGCGCCTCGCCCGACACGATCAAGTCGATCGCGTTGGGCCGCCCCTCGTGCACTTTGGCCACGCGCTCGGCCGGCACCCCCCGGGCCCGCAGGTACCGCGCGGTGCCCTCGGTGGCCACGATGCGGAAGCCCATCTCGTGGAACCGCCGCACGATCGGCAACACCGTGGGCTTGTCCGAATCGTTCACGGTCACGAAGATCGCGCCCGTCGACGGCAGGCTGCCGTCGGCCGCGATCTGCGCCTTGGCGAACGCCATCCCGAAGCTGTCCGCCAGCCCCATCACTTCCCCTGTGGAGCGCATCTCCGGGCCCAGGATGGTATCCACCCCGGGGAGCTTGGTGAAGGGGAAGACGGCTTCCTTGACCGCCACCCCGGGGAGCGGAAGGTCATCGGGAACGCCCAGTTCGTCCAGGGTGTGCCCCACCATGACGGCGGCCGCGAGCTTGGCGAGCGACACCCCCGTCGCTTTGCTCACGAAGGGGACGGTGCGCGAGGCCCGCGGGTTGACCTCGAGCACGTAGACGACCCCGTCCTTGATGGCATACTGGACGTTGATGAGCCCCACCACGCCGAGCGCCTGGGCGAAGGCCTGGGTGTAGCGGCGCATCTCCTCCACCTGGCGGTCCCCGATGAGATACGGCGGGAGCACGCACGCCGAGTCCCCCGAATGCACGCCGGCGTCCTCGATGTGCTGCATCACGCCGCCGATCACACAGCGCCGGCCGTCGGCGATCGCGTCCACGTCCCCCTCGAACGCGTCCTCGAGGAAGCGGTCGATGAGCACCGGGTGCTCCGGCGCCACACGCGCCGCCTTGTCGAAATAGGCCCGGAGCGAGCCTTCGTCGTACACGATTTCCATGGCGCGTCCGCCCAGCACGTACGACGGGCGCACCAGCACCGGGTAGCCGATCCGCCGCGCCGCGGCCACCGCGTCGTCCACGGAGCGGGCGGTGCCGTTGGCGGGCTGGGTGACGCCGAGCCGCCGGGCGAGCGCCTCGAACCGCTCGCGATCTTCCGCGATGTCGATGGAGTCGGGCGGCGTCCCGAGGATCGGAACGCCGGCCGCTTCGAGCGGCTTGGTGAGGCGCAGCGGCGTCTGGCCGCCCAGCTGGACGACGACGCCCTTGGGACGCTCCCAGCGCACGATCTCCAGCACGTCCTCGAGCGTCAGCGGCTCGAAGTACAGCTTGTCCGAGATGTCGAAGTCGGTCGACACCGTCTCCGGGTTCGAGTTGATCATGATGGTCTTGAAGCCCAGCTCGCGAAAGGCCAGGCCGGCCCGGACGCAGCAGTAGTCGAACTCGACCCCCTGTCCGATGCGGTTGGGCCCGCTCCCCAGGATCACGATCCCCTGCGCGCCAAGCGGCTCCGACTCGTTCTCGTCGTCGTACGAGCTGTAGAGGTACGGCGTGCGCGAGGGAAACTCACCGGCACACGTGTCGACCGTCTTGTACGCGGGGTGCACGCCCCAGCGCCAGCGGGCCTCGCGGATCGCCTGCTCGGTGGTGGCGCGGAGCGCGGCGAGCTGGTGGTCGGAAAACCCCATGCGCTTCATGCGTCGCAGGTCGGCGGCGCCCGGTTGAGGCAGCGCCACGAACTCACGCTCTGCGGCCAGCAGCTCCACCAGCTGAAACAGGAACCAGGGATCGATGCCCGACGCGACCGCGATGTCGTCGACCGACACGCCGGCGACGAGCGCGCGCTTGATCTGGAAGATGCGCTCCGGGGTGGGCGTGCGCAGCGCGACGCGCAGGTCCTCGGGGCTGTCGCTCGTGAGCCGATCGTCCCCCAGGGTCTGCCCCGCCTCCCAGCCCGATCGGCCGGCCTCGAGCGCCCGGAGGCCCTTCTGGAACGCCTCCTTGAAGGTACGACCGATCGCCATCGCCTCGCCCACGGACTTCATTTGCGTGGTGAGGCGGTAGTCGGCGGTGGGAAACTTCTCGAAGGCGAAGCGCGGCACCTTGACCACCACGTAGTCGAGCACCGGCTCGAACGACGCCGGCGTGGTCCGCGTGATGTCGTTGGGCAGCTCGTCGAGCGTGTATCCCACGGCCAGCTTCGCGCCGATGCGGGCGATCGGGAACCCCGTGGCTTTCGACGCCAGCGCCGACGACCGCGAGACGCGCGGGTTCATCTCGATCACCAGCATTTCTCCGTCCGCCGGGTTCACCGCGAACTGGATGTTGCACCCGCCGGCCTCGACGCCGATCTCGCGGATGATGGCGATCGCCGCGTCGCGCATCCGCTGGTACTCCCGGTCCGTGAGCGTCATCGCGGGGGCGACGGTGATCGAGTCGCCGGTGTGCACGCCCATCGGGTCGATGTTCTCGATGGAGCACACGATCACGACGTTATCGCGACGATCCCGCATGACCTCGAGCTCGAATTCCTTCCATCCGAGCACGCTGCGCTCGATCAGGGTGGTGTGCACGGGCGACAGCTCGAGCGCGCGCTCCACCATCTCCTCGAACTCGGCGCGATTGTACGCGACGCCGCCGCCCGTGCCGCCCAGGGTAAACGACGGCCGCAGAATCGCGGGGTAGCCCGTCTCCGCCACCTCGTCCACCGCTTCGGCCAGGCTGCTCACCGTCTTGCCCACCGGGGTGGCCAGGCCGATCCGCTGCATCGCCGCCGCGAACTCCGCCCGGTCTTCCGCCATCTGAATGGCGCGGGCGTTCGCTCCGATCAGCTCGACGCCGAATCGCTCCAGCGTGCCGTCGCGTACCAGGGCCATCGCCACGTTCAATGCGGTCTGCCCGCCCATGGTGGGCAGCAGCGCGTCGGGCCGCTCGCGCTCGATCACCTTGCGCACCCACTCCGGCGTGACCGGCTCGACGTACGTCCGATCGGCCAGCTCGGGGTCGGTCATGATGGTGGCGGGGTTCGAATTCACGAGCACGACCGCGTAGCCCTCTTCCTTGAGGGCCTTCACCGCCTGCGTCCCCGAATAGTCGAACTCGGCTGCCTGGCCGATCACGATCGGTCCGGAGCCGACCAGCAGGATCCGCCGGAGGTCAGTCCGTTTGGGCATCGACGACCTCCCGGAGCGTATCGTCCAGCGAGTAGCGCGGCGCCCACCCCGTCGCGGCCCGCAGCTTCGTCGCGTCCCCCACCAGGTGGACAATGTCCCCACCGCGCACCAGGTCGGGATCCGCCTCCGTGAGCGGGTGCACCCCGATCAGTGCGGCGAGCCGGTCGAACAGCCGCTCCAGAGAGATCCCCTCTCCCGACGCCACGTTGTACGTCTCCCCGGCATGCCCGCGGACGAGCAGCCGGACGTAGGCGTCCACGACGTCCCGCACGTGCAGGAACTCCCGCACCGGCTCGAGGTTGCCGACCTTGACCACGGGCGCGCTGACGCGTTTGGCGAACCGCAGCCGCTCGGCGAAGGCGGGCACGACGAAGCGCGCATCCTGGCCCGGTCCGGTGTGGGCGAAGGCCCGTGCCACCACCACGCGCAGCCCGGCGCGCCGCCACGCTTCGAGCGCCGCCAGCTCCGCCCCGGCCTTGCTGGCCGCATACGGCGACGTCGGGGCGACCGGATCGGTCTCGCTGCGCGCCCGCTGGTCGGCGCAGGCGCCGTACACCTCTCCGGTCGAGACGACGAGGACCACCGGATCCGCACGCCCGACGCGCTTCGCGTCGGCGAGCACCTGGACGACGCGCGCCGTACCGGCGGCGTTCACCGTCCAGGCGAAGCCGGGGTCGCGCGTCGCATCCACACCCGACGATATCGCGGCGAGGTGCACGACGGCATCGTAGGGGAGGCCGACGCTCCGCCGCACCGATTCGGCGTCCGTGAGCTCGAGCGGCAGCCAGCGCACCGCGTCGCGCTCAGCGGGCGTCAGGTCCGCCGCGGGAGCCACCGCCGGCGGGCTCTGCCCCGGCCGCACCGCCCCGTATACCTCGCGCCCGTCGGCGAGCAGCCGCCGCACCAGCCAGCGGCCGACGAATCCGTCGGCACCGGTCACCAGCACCTTCACGACACTCGCTCCAAGTCGGCGTCCACCATCATGCGCACCAGCTCGGCGAAGCTCGTGCGCGGCGCCCACTCGAGCTCGCGCCGCGCCCTGCCCGGATCGGCCTGCAGGGTGTCCACTTCCGCCGGCCGCACGAACCGGGGATCCACGGTGACGTATTTTTGCCAGTCCAGGCCCACGTGCGAGAAGGCGAGCTCACACAACTCCCGGACCGAGTGCATCTCGCCCGTCCCGATCACGTAGTCCCCCGGTCGGGGAGGCTGCAGCATACGCCACATGGCGTCCACGTAGTCGCCCGCGAACCCCCAGTCCCGCCGCGCATCGAGATTGCCGAGACGCAATTCCCGCGCCTTGCCTTTCACGATGCGGGCCACGCCATGCGTCACCTTGCGGGTGACGAACTCGAGGCCGCGCCGGGGAGACTCGTGGTTGAAGAGGATGCCGCTGACGGCGTACAGGCCGTAGGACTCGCGGTAGTTGACGGTGATCCAGTGCCCGTACACCTTGGCCACACCGTAGGGAGAGCGCGGGTAGAAGGGCGTCGTCTCGCGCTGCGGGGTCTCCTGCGCCTTGCCGAACATCTCGGACGAGCTGGCCTGGTAAAACCGCGCCGTCGGATGCGCCAGATGGACCGCCTCGAGCAGGCGCGTGACGCCGAGTGCCGTGAATTCGCCCGTCAGGACCGGCTGGGTCCAAGAGGTGGGGACGAAGCTCTGAGCGGCCAGGTTGTAGACCTCGTCCGGGCGGGCGTCGCGCACCACGGACGTGAGCGAATGCTGGTCCAAGAGATCCGCGGGCACGATGTGGACGCGGTCCAGCAGGTGCCCGATGCGCTCGTAGGAGTCGTGTGACGTGCGGCGCACGACGCCCACGACGTCGTAGCCTTTGGCGAGCAGCAGCTCCGCCAGGTAGGAGCCGTCCTGTCCGGTGATGCCGGTGATCACCGCGGTGCGCCGGGGTTGCCCCACCGTGCTCACCGGCTTAGGTTTGCTCGCCTCGCCCTTACGGGCGGCCCCGCCCTTAAGGACGGGCTTATGCTTCTGGACGGTCATTCGCGATCGGACGGCTCCGATGGCTCGAGTTTGTGAGATTTGTGGCAAGGGCCCCATCACGGGGCACAACATCAGCCACGCGAACAACAAGACGAACCGGCGCTGGTATCCGAACCTGCAGCGCGTGCGGGCCGTAGTGAACGGGACCACGCGGCGCCTGCGCGTCTGCACGCGGTGCCTCAAGGCCAACCGGGTCACCAAGGCGGCGTAATGAAAAGGGGGACCGAGGTCCCCCTTGCCGCTCCCGCCGTTCCCCCACCGCTCCGTCACGCACCCAGCAGTTCGATCCGAGCCACGTCGGCGCCGTCGCCCGCGCGATGGCCCAACTTGATGATGCGCGTGTAGCCGCCCGGGCGTGCCGCGAAGCGCGGCCCCAGATCCTTGAAGAGCCGGTGCGTCACCTCGCGGTCCTTGAGGCGCCGCTCCACGAGGCGGCGGGCGTGCAGATCGCCGCGCCGCGCCAGCGTGATGAGCCGCTCGGCGTAGGGACGCAGCTCCTTCGCCTTGGCCTCGGTGGTCACGACCTTGTCGTGCCGGAACAGGCTGGTCGCCATGTTCGCGAGCATAGCCTTCTTATGGCTCGCCGTGCGCGACAGCTGGCGGCCCTTGGCGCGGTGCCGCATTACTCCAGGTCTCCCTCCGTCGCCTGCGCTTGCGGGGCGACGCCGGGATCCACCACCTTGAGCTCGTCCGCGGCCTCCTCGAACTTCATGCCGAAGTTGAGGCCTTCGCGGCGCAGCAGCTCGGCGATCTCGCCCAGCGCCTTCTCGCCCACGTTCTTGACCTTGAGCAGATCCTCTTCGCGGTACTGCACCAGGTCGGCCAGGGTGCGGATGTTGGAGTTCTTGAGCGAATTGACCGAGCGGACGGAGAGCCCGACGTCGTCGATCGAGCGCCCCAGCACCTCGCGCAACCGGCTGGTCGCGGCGCCGCCGTTCCCGGCCGGCTGGGCCGCCACCATGGGCACCTTGCCGAAGTCGACGAAGAAGCGGAAGTGCTCCTGGGCGAGCGCGGCCGCGTACGCGACGGCGTCCTCGGGGGAGATGGTGCCGTTGGTCTCGACCGTCAGCGTGAGCCGGTCGTAATCGGTGCGCTGCCCGACGCGCGTCTCCGCCACCGTGAAGTTGGCGCGCCGCACGGGATTGTAGATCGAGTCCACGCGCACGACGTCGACGGGCATGGTGCGGTCGACCGGGTGCTGCTCCGCCTCGACGTAGCCCCTGCCCTTGTTCACGTACAGCTCACCCCCGATGTCGCGGTCGTCCTGGACCGTGAACAGCAGCTGATCGGGATTGACGATGGTGACCCCGCTGTGCGCTTCGATATCCCGCGCGTAGACCGGGCCGGCTTTGTCGTGCTTGATGTGCATCACCGCTTCGTCCACGTCCGGCGAGAGGACGATGGTGAGCTGCTTCAACCGCTGGATGATCTGGTGCACATCCTCGACCACACCGGGAATCGTCTGGTGCTCGTGCACCACCCCGTCGAGCCGGAAGGCCCAGACGGCCGCGCCGCGCAACGACGAGAGCAGCATGCGGCGCAGCGAGTTGCCGAGGGTGTAGCCGTAGCCCCGCTCCAGCGGCTGGAGCCGGAACTCGGCGGCGTTGGGGTTGTCTTCCCGCTTGGTCATCTCGACCAGGTGCGGACGGACCAACCCGGTCACATCGAGAGTCGTCATCACTTGGAATAGAGCTCGACGATTAACTGTTCTTGCGCGGCGATCGGGATGGCGTCGCGGGTGGGCCGCTCGGTCATCTTGCCGGTCGCCTTGTCGGTATCGACGTGAATCCAGGTCACGGGCTGCTGCCGGCCGAACTGCTCGAGCGCGTGCTTGACCTGCACCAGCTCGCGGCTCGCCTCGGCGAGCTTCACTTCGTCCCCCGGGCGCACCCGGTAGGAAGGGATGTCGACCGTGCGGGTGTTCACCTGCACGTGGCGGTGCCGCACCAGCTGGCGCGCCTGCCGGCGGGACACGGCGAAGCCCATCCGGTACACGAGATTGTCGAGCCGGCTTTCGAGCGCGACGAGCAGGGCCTCACCGGTCACGCCCGGCTCCTTCAGCACGGCGTCGAAGATGTTGCGGAACTGGCGCTCCGAGAGCCCGTAGATGCGCTTCACCTTCTGCTTCTCGCGCAGCTGGCGCTGATAGTCGGACGCCTTGCGGCGCCGTCCCGACGACTGGCCGTGCTGGCCCGGCGCGTACGGCCGCCGCTCGACCGCGCATTTTTCCGTGAGGCAGCGCGTGCCCTTGAGAAACAGCTTGGTGCCCTCGCGGCGGCACAGCTTGCAGGCGGGGCCGGTGTAGCGTGCCATGGCTCAGACCCGCCGTTTCTTGGGCGGGCGGCACCCGTTGTGGGGAATCGGGGTCACATCGCGGATCGAGCGGATCTGGAGGCCCGCGGTGGCGAGCGCCTGGATCGCGGACTCGCGGCCCGAGCCGGGGCCTTGCACGCGCACGTGCACGCGCCGCACGCCCAGGTTCATCGCTTCGCGAGCCGCCTGCTCCGCCGCCACGGTGGCGGCAAATGGGGTCGACTTCTTCGAGCCCTGGAACCCGGCCTTGCCCGAGGATCCCCAGGTGAGGGCGTTCCCCTGCATGTCGGTGATCGTGATGAGCGTGTTGTTGAACGTCGCCGTGATGTGGGCGATGCCTTCGGCCTCGACCACCTTTTTGGCGCGCTTCGCGCCCGCCGCCTTGGCTTGTGCCATTTACTTTTTCAGGAGGGGCTTCTTCTTGCCCGCAATCGCGCGCCGCGGCCCCTTCTTGGTGCGCGCGTTGGTGTGCGTGCGCTGGCCGCGCACCGGCAAGTTCTTGCGATGCCGCGACCCGCGATACGTCCCGATGTCCATCAGCCGCTTGATGTTCATCGCGACCTCGGTGCGCAGCGCGCCTTCCACTTTGTAGTCCCGCTCGATCACCTGCCGCAACCGCGCCACCTCGGCGTCCCGCAGATCGCGCACCCGGGCGTCCGCGTTCACCCCCGTCTCCGCGAGGATCTTCTTCGCGTTGTTGGGGCCGATGCCGTAGATGTACGGGAGAGCGTACTGGATTTTCTTGTCGCGCGGCAGATCCACGCCCGCAATGCGTGCCATGTGCTACCCCTGCCGCTGCTTGTGTTTGGGACTGCGCTTGCAGATCACGCGGATCACGCCCCGCCGCTTGATCACCTTACAGTGTTCGCAGATTGGTTTGACGCTGGTCCGAACCTTCAAGCGGCACGCTCCGGAGAAAAAAAATCCAGTTCAGTCACGAACTATAGACGGGGTCGTAAGTTCGCGCAAGGGGCGCGATTACGGCGCACTCCGCAACTCCGTCAGCAGCCACGCCGGCCCCGGCTTTCGAAACCGCAGAAAAATCGTCTCGCGCCGCTCGTCGCTCGTCCCCGCCACCACGTAGCGCCGATCGAGCTCGGCGTAGCCATGCCCCGGCTCCACCTCTCGCACCGCCCCGACCGCGACCGCCCGCTCCACCACTCGCTGCAGGTGCCGGCGCAGCAGCTCGGCCGCCTGGGCGCGCTCGAGCGGCGCCGACGGATCCGCCCCGGGAATCTGGAGCACGAGCCTAGGGCTTTGCCCGACAATCGCTTGCACGTCGTGAGCGAGCCACGCCCGCCGCACCCGCTCGGCCGCTCGCGCGAGCGAGTCCTGCGGCGAGGCGGCCGCGGTCACGCCGGACGTCGCGATCACGAGCACCGTCAACACCCGGCCGGTCATAGGCTCTCCACCAGCCGCTGGTACACCCCGCTCGGGTCCCCGGCCCCGGTCACGTGCCTCCCCACCACGAGATGGGTCGCGCCCAGGCGCACCGCGTCGGCCGGGGTGACGGTACGCCGCTGATCGGCGGTCGAGTCGCCCGGCCCCCGAATCCCCGGGACCACGATCCAGAGGTCCGGGCCCAGGGCCGCTCGCAGCAGCGCCAGCTCCCGACCCGAGGCGACCACCCCACGCAACCGTGCCTCTACCGCGAGCCGCGCCAGGCGCTCCGCCTCGAACCCCAGGTCCGGGACGCCGCGGCCGAGCACGCGCTCCACCTCCGCGGTGTCGTGCGAGGTGAGGATCGTGACGCCGACGAGCGCAACGTTGCCCGCTGCACCGCTGGCGGCGGCGAGCATCGCGGGTCCGCCGAGCGTGTGCACCGTGGCCATGGCGACTCCCTGTTCGGCCGCCGCGGCCACGGCCTCCGCGACGACGCTGGGAATGTCGTGCCACTTGAGGTCGAGAAATACGCGCACCCCACGGGCGATGAACTCACGCACGATCGCCGGCCCTTCCCTGGTGTAGAGGACGGGGCCGATCTTGGCCCAACGCAGCCCAGGGAGGCGAGCCGCGAGCGCCAGCGCCTCGCGTCCGCCCGGCAGGTCGAAGGCGACGATCAACTCAGCCACGCGCGAGCTCCCGGGCGATGCGCTCCGGTACGCGTGGATCGGCGAGGGCGGCCGTGCCGATCGCGACCAGCGAAGCGCCCGCCGCGAGATACTCGCGCGCGTCGCCGGCGGTGCGGATCCCGCCGACGCCGATCACGGGGATCGCCACCTTCTCGCGCACGCGCCGCGTCGCCAGCACGCCGATCGGCAGAAGGGCCGGCCCGCTCACACCGCCGGAGCCGTTGCCGAGGCGGCGGTCGAGCATGCCCGGGACGGTGTTCACCAGCGTCACGGCGTCCGCCCCCTCGTCCCGCGCTACTTCGGCCATGGCGGCGATGTCGGGCAGCGCGGGGGAAAGCTTGACCGCGAGCGGGCGGGTCGCGACCGCGCGGCAGCGCCGCACCAGGGAGCGTAGACCGTCGGCGGTCGCGCCGAACTCGAGCCCGCCGGCACTGGTGTTGGGACAGGATGCGTTGATCTCGAACGCGGTCACCACGGGCAGGTCGGTGAGCCCCGCGATCACGCGAGCGTAGTCGTCGAGCGTAGCGCCGGCGACGTTGACCAGGACGCGGGCGCGCCGCAGCGTCGTCGCCAGCCAGGGAAGGTCGTGGGCGCGCACGGCGTCGAGACCCGGATTGGCGAGGCCCACGGCGTTGAGCATGCCGCCCGCGAATTCGGCGACCCGCGGCGCCGCATGGCCACGCCTCGCGTCCGGCGTCACGGCCTTGGTCACGATGCCGCCCAGGGCGTCCAGGTCGATGACGCCGCACACCTCGCGGCCAAAGCCGGCGGTGCCGGAGGCGAGGAGAACGGGATTTTGAAACGAGACGCCGAACAGCTCGACCGGCGTCACCGGCCGCCCGCCGGGGCCACGACCGCGACCTTGCGCTCGAATTCGAGCAGGTACGCCACGATCCCCTCGGCGACCGCACTGGCGAGTTTGTGCTGGCCCAGGCTCGAGGCGAGGAACGCGCCGTCGGTGCGGTTCGTGGCGAAGCCGGTCTCGACGAGAATGGCGGGTCGGCGGGCGGTCGTGAGCACCATGAACGCCGCCTGCTGCACTCCGTGATCGCCGCCCGGATGCACCTTCGCGACGGAGTCCTGCACCAGAACCGCCAGCTGCGCGGATTCGCGCAGATATTCGTTGAGCTGCAGGTCGCGCAGGATGAAGCCGAGCGGGCCCGTCGCGCCGCTCGGCGCGCCGGTCTCGAACCGGATGACCTCGTTTTCCATCTTGGCCACCCGCTCCTGATCCTCGGTCTTCGCGTCCGAGAGAAAGTAGGTCTCGGCCCCGCTGGCCCGGTCTGCACTCCGTCCCGCGGGCATGGAGTTCACGTGGATGCTGACGAACAGATCGCACTCCGCCTTGCAGAGCGCGCCGCGATCCGCCAGGTCGATGAGGGTGTCGGTCGAGCGGGTGAGCTGCACCGCGATGGCCCGACGGATCAGCTCGGCCCGCAGCAGGCGCGCGATGGCGAGGGTGATGTCTTTCTCGACGAGGCCGTCGGGGAAATACCGTCCCGGGTTTCCCGGATCCACGCCCCCATGCCCCGGATCGATCACGACGAGGTGGTGCAACCGCAACCCGGTGAGGGGGTTGGGCGCGGCTGCGCGCACCGTCCCGGCCGCGGGAGTGGCGGCCGGCCGCGCGGCAGCCACGGGCCCGGCCACCGGCAGCTCCTCGAGCCGGAGCGGGAGGGGGTCCCAGCGGTAGCGCGGGCTCAGCGCACGCGGCACGCAGTCGGCGAGCCAGCTGAGCGGGAGGAACAGGCTGTCGCGCGCCATGTACGGCTCTCCCACGAGCGCGTACACGACGCCGCCGGCGCGCACGAACGGGGCTCCCAGCTGGAACACGAACACCGCTCCGCCCAGTCCGACGGTCGCGCGCGGTCCGTCGAGGGCCACCGTCAATTCGAGCGGCGCCGCGAGCCGCGCTGCCGCGACCGCCGCCTGACCGCGCTCCGTCGTCACCGGAACGCTCGTCTGCCCGCGCGGCGTGGCGATGACGACCGCCTGCGGCGGGGTCGCCAGCGCGACCAGCAGCAAGACGATCATCACGTGCGTTTGCCCTTGATGCCGCGCGCCAGCTCGCGCTCCGCCACCCGCTTCTTCAGATCCTCGCGCTTGTCGTGCAGCTTCTTGGCCTTCGCGAGCGCGATCGCGATCTTGGCCGTGCCGTTCTTGAAGTACAGCTCGAGTGGGACGAGCGTGAGTCCCTTGCGGCTGGTGCCGCCGATGAGCTTGCGGATTTCGTGCGCGTGGAGCAGCAGCTTGCGGGAGCGGGCGGGCGGCGGATTGTTGTAGCTCCCGGGAAGGTAGGCCGAGATGCTCATGCCCTCGAGCCACACCTCGCCGTTGCGGACATGGGCGTACGCCTCTCCCAGGCTGGCCTTACCGGCTCGCAGCGACTTGACTTCCGTTCCCGTGAGCACGAGGCCGGCCTCCCAGCTCTCCAGGAGGTGGTAGTCATGTCGCGCCCGCGGGTTGCGGGCGATTGAGACTTTGTCCACTCGGGCCAGCGCAAGATAGAAACCGCGGTAGAAGCGGTCAAGCCAAGAGTTGACTTGGGGTTATACCGCGCCTTAGATTCGCCGTTCCGCAGCCGCCGAAGTGGTGGAACTGGTAGACGCGCTGGCTTCAGGAGCCAGTGGGCGCAAGCCCGTGGGGGTTCGAGTCCCCCCTTCGGCATGACGGCTAGTATCTCGGCAGTGTCGGATCCACGTTCACCGCCCACGCATCGATCCCGCCGCGCAGGCTGCGCACCCGCGAGAAACCCGCCGCCTTCAGGATCTCGAGCGCCTTGAGCGAGCGTGCCCCGTGATGGCAGTGGGTCACGATCTCGCGGTGACCGTCCAGCTCCGCGAGGCGGGTCGGCAGCTCGGAGATCGGAATCAGCACGGCGCCGTCGATGCGGGCAATCTCGTACTCGTGCGGCTCGCGCACGTCGACCACGAGCAGATCGGGGTTTTTGTCCCATTCCTGTTTCAAGTCCTGCGCCGTGATCTCCGCGCCGTCGTACGACGGCTCGGCCCCGATGCCGCAGAACGCCTCGTAGTCGATCAGCCCGGTGATGGTCGGGTGGGTCCCGCACACCGGGCAGTCCGGATCCTTCGCGAGCTTGAGCTCGCGGAATTGCAGCTTGAGGGCGTCGAACAGGACGAGGCGCCCGATCAACGGCTCACCCACGCCCAGAATCAGCTTGATGGTCTCCATCGCCTGAATGGACCCGATGATCCCGGGCAGGACGCCGAGCACGCCGCCTTCCGCGCAGGACGGCACGAGCCCCGGAGGCGGCGGCTCCGAGTAGAGGCAGCGGTAACAGGGGCCCTGCGTCGCGTAAAACACGGAGGCCTGGCCTTCGAAGCGGAAGATCGATCCGTACACGTTGGGCTTGCCGAGCAGCACGCACGCGTCGTTCACGAGGTAGCGCGTCGGGAAGTTGTCCGTCCCGTCCGCGACGATGTCGAAGTCGCGAATGATGTCGAGCGCATTGTCCGCCGTCAGCCGCGTCTCGAACGGCTCCACGCGTACATTGGGATTCAAGTCGTGGATACGCTGCTTGGCGGACTCGAGCTTTGATACGCCGACGGTGGACGTCCCGTGCAACACCTGGCGTTGGAGATTGGTCTTGTCGACGACGTCGAAATCGACGATGCCCAGGGTGCCGACGCCCGCGGCGGCGAGATACAGCGCGGCCGGCGACCCCAGCCCGCCCGCGCCCACGAGCAGCACGCGCGCGGCCTTGAGCTTCTTTTGTCCCTCGACGCCCACATCCGGAAGGATGAGGTGACGCGAATACCGCAGGATTTCTTCGTGGGAGAGCTTCGGAAGGGGCGCAGCATGCTGCGCCCCTACGCCAACGGCGGTTGCTCCCCCAGCGATACTCGGAATGATCGACACGGTGTCTCCCGCCTTCACCGGCGTGTCGCGCTGCGCCAGCTGCCGGATGTCGCGATCGTTCACGTACACGTTCACGAAGCTGCGCAGGCGGCCATCCTCCGCA
>Ga0209473_1000178_pt1 | contig 41204 bp, 35 predicted proteins | sample GraSoiAngelo_133_FD_185890 | JGI IMG/M metagenome (GOLD analysis project Ga0209473, IMG submission 185890) | Grasslands soil microbial communities from the Angelo Coastal Reserve, California, USA - 14_0929_05_20cm (SPAdes) (version 2) | ecosystem: Environmental > Terrestrial > Soil > Grasslands ...
CGTGAAGGTCCACTTCGGATGCGGCAGCTCGCAGGAAGTAACCGAACCATGGTGAACCACGAAGCGATTCGGTCCGACTTTATCAACCACTTTTCCGGAAAATGTAAATGGATTCGAACTGGTGAGAATCGCGCGGCGCGATCCCAGCTTCAGTCCTGTGGTTCCGTGCACGTCGTAGAACTTGCCGGTGGCATCTGTAATGTTGTATTCGGCCCGCGACGCTTCCATGTGGACGTTGTACTCTCCACCCTGCAATTTCACATGGCCCGTGGCCGTGGCTTCTCCCGAATTTGAGTTATAGCTAATCTCGTCTGCGTAGAGGACGTAATCGCGAAAATCTATCTGCGCGTCACCATGCAGCATGTAAGTCGTTCCCGACTGCTCGAACTGATCGGCCACGATATAAACGAGTTCGTCTCGATATTTCAGTGTTGCTGCCGCGCGACCTTTGGCCTCGGGTGGTTGGGCTTGTGGGTGTGTCTGGGTGGATTGGGGATCCGTCGCATTTCGCGCGCCCGCCGGAGAACCGGAGGCGGCCAGCGAGTCGCTTCGCATGAACGGAACCAGCAGTAGCACCTGACAAACGGCTAGTGCCGTGTTAACAAAGACATTGCGGCGGAAATTCATCCGAATCGCTGAAATTAGCATGCCGGATGAGACGCGTGCAAAAACTGGCACGCGTGCCTGCCGCAACCTCCAACACCCAGTATGGCCTGTCCGCGATGTGGTAGCGATTGCTCTTGCGCCTGCTCCGGCGCTCCGGTGCCCTCGCAGGATTGGCGCCGCCAGGTTTCCCTCCAGGTCCGCGCTCACAAAGTTCGGAAACGGCAGAGACTCGATCCCAACTCGCCACAGCTCGAGTTCGATGAACAAAGTCCACTGCAGATTGGAGAGCCTTCGACCGCCAGTGCGCGTCATTCAAGCTGGCGTTGGGAAGAAGGCATGCTCGCAACCGCTCCTGCGCCTGCTTCAACCGCCGCCATTGAGAATTCGCGCAGCGCAGAACCGAAAGCGGTTTCTCGCCAGGCCGAAGAAGCCCCTCTTCCGCCCGCTTCCCAGATCCATGAGACCAGCGACTCATTGGCCGCTACGCTCTCCGAACGTCCGCCACTCGCGCCTTTCCCGCGAATCAACGGGCCTGTGCCCAAGATCATCCAGTTCCCGCGCATGCAACCGCGGCAATATGAGTTAGCCGAGCCGGTCGTTGATCAGTTGAGAATCTTTGAGGCAATGGAGGAATTGCCGCCTCCGCCCCCAAGTCATCTGATTGAGATCGAGATTGCTCCTGCCCAGCCAACGCATTTTTCACTCGACGAACTCGAGACTCCGCTGCAGACAGCTCCACTCGAACAACGCGCATACGCAGCCGCTGTGGACTCTGCGATCCTGATCGCGGCTATGGGACTTTTCGGAATCACGGCCGAGTTCTTCGCGAACTCGTTGCCAATGACGAAGCCTCTGATCGAGAGCATCGCCATCTGCGGCTCCCTGCTACTGACGATTTACTACTTGCTCACGCTCTCTCTCGGACGCGGGACCGCAGGAATGCGAGCCTCTGGATTGCGAGTCACTACTTTCCTGAATCAGACTCCCTCACGAAACCGCATGCGCTGGCGTGCGCTGGCGACTGTCCTATCGTATGCCGCAATGGGAATGGGATTTGCCTGGGCACTGATCGACGAAGATCGCCTCTGCTGGCATGACCGCATCACTCACACGTATCTCACTTCCAAATAAATAGCTAAATTCATCGGAACCGCCTTCCTCAAACTGGTGTCTATGGCTCTCATATGCTCGAAGTTCGCAATCTCACGAAGCGTTACTCTGCGATCTCCGCGGTTGAGAATGTGAGCTTTACCATCCGTCCGGGTCAAATTCTCGGATACCTGGGCCCGAACGGATCGGGCAAGAGCACCACTGTAAAGATGTTGACCGGATTGATCGAACCCTCTGAGGGAGAGATCTTCTTTCGTGGTGAGAACGTCTCAAAAAACCGGCTCTGGTTCAGCCGCCTCTTCGGCTATGTTCCCGAAGAACCCTACCTGTACACACATCTCACAGGACGCGAGTACCTGCAGCTGGTCGGTCGTTTGCGCGGAATGGAAAAGACAACTCTCGAGCGCAAGATCGACGCGATGCTCGATCTCTTCGGACTGTCGGAATTCCGCGACACGCAGATGTCGTCGTATTCGAAAGGCATGCGGCAGAAGGTACTACTCTCAGCAGCGCTCCTTCACGATCCCGAAGTCCTGATTCTTGACGAGCCCTTCTCCGGGCTTGATGTGACTGCAGCTCTTATCGTTCGCACTCTTCTTCAGGCTCTGGCGGCGGAAGGGAAGATGATCCTTTACAGCTCGCACGTGCTGGAGGTTGTCGAGAAAGTGTGCTCGGAGGTTGTGATTTTGCATCGCGCGCGGGTTGTCGCCCACGATTCGGTCGCACGCCTTCGCGATTTGCGATCGTCTGCTTCACTCGAGGACGTTTTTGCGCAACTCGTGATGCATGAAGATGCGAGTGCCGTGGCTTCGCAGATGATTGCAGTAATGCGGGGTTAAGTGTGCGCGAACGCTACAAAGCATGGCTCGAGGCTACCCATGGCGCTCTGTTTGAGCTGCACCGGCATTATGCGCGGCAGCTCTTCGAGAGCGATCTCATCACCTCGGCTGACGATCTGCGACGTGTGGTAATCACGTGCCTGGCCGGCGTCGCCTCGATTGGTTTCATTGTTCCCAAGCTCTATTACAAGAAATATCAGTACCTGGCTCTTGGTCCGGACACTGACCTGTATCGCCGGGCTGTCTATTCTGATCAGCTCTTCTTCGTGGTGATGACCATGCTGGGCATTGCCGCACTGGTTACATTCCGCTGGGATTCGTTGTTCCCCAATCGGGAGGACTACCTGATTCTTCGTCCGCTTCCCCTCAAGCTGTCGCAGATCTACTTTGCCAAGTTGACGACCCTCTCGGCTTTGTCCTTCCTGGTAATCGGGTTATTGGCAGTTCCCTGTGCCTTCTCCTTCGCGTCTGTAATTTCAGGGAACCACGATCTTGCACCCGCGTGGCTAGAGATGGCAGCTCAGGTGATGGCAGCGTTCTGCTCCGGGATCTTCGTGGTTTTTGCGCTGGCGCTGCTGCAAGTGTTGCTGATGAACTGTGTGCCCCTGCGCTGGTATGCGAGGGTTTCGGTTTCGGCGCAGTCGCTGCTATTGGTTGCGATCTTGTGCGCCATACCCTGGGCCCTCGATTTGCCAAACGCGATTTCCTGGGTCGATTTTCGTCCAGCATGGAGCGTATACGCGCCGCCGCTCTGGTACTTCTCCCTATACGAAAAGTTGCTGGGCCGGGCGGATGCTTACGACAGTCTTCTTGCCGCACGCGGCGCAGTAGCTTCGCTCTGTGTTGTCGCAGGCACGATCCTGGTCAGCGCTATTGCTCACCAGCGCTATGCGCGACGAATCTTCGAATCGGAAGTGCAGACACGGCGTTCGCGATTCAAGGCTATTGAGTGGATCGCCGAGCGAATGTCACGGGATTCCCGAGAGTCGGCCATATTGCTTTTTACGCTGCGATCGCTCGATCGTATGAAGCAGCACAGAATGATTCGTCTTGTCTATGCCGGCGTGGGCTGCGCGTTGGTGCTGGAGAGCGGTATCGGAGTCATTCTCAGCGGCGCTCTGAACAAAGGACTGATTCATCGCGGAGCGGCCTTGGATGCTGTTTTTGCGCTCCCGCTGATGCTCTTCTTTTTCCTCTTTACCGGATTGCGTTATGCATTTCGCATTCCCGTAGATCTTCGTGCCAACTGGCTGTTTCGTCTGGCCGCGCAGAATGCGATTTCGGAACGAAGAAGAGCGGTCCGGCTCATCTATCTCGGATTTGCATTGTTGCCGGCTATGGCAGCAACGGCTCCGTTTCTGCTGGTCGCAATGGCGCCTTGGCGTGGTGTCTACGGCATTGCTTTTGCCGGACTCATTGGCTTGCTCATCATCGAACATGAGCTGGAAAACAGCGACACCATTCCCCTTACCTGCTCTTATCTTCCGGGCAAAAGAAACATCCTGCACACGGGGATCATTTACTGGTTTGTAGTCTTCGTAATCACGACGGTGCTGACGGCTCTTGAGGCTATCGGAGGAGCGAATCCAGTGCGGGCGACACTCGTGATTGCGCTGCTCGCGGTCCTGGTCTGGCGAGGCCGGCGCACCGCCACAATCGACGCGCCAGCGCTCCGGTTCGATGACCTGCCTGAGCCAGCCGTGGCGACGCTGGGCTTAGCCGGTGAGTAAATCCCAAACAAATTCTATTAATCCAGTCAATCTCGGAGCAGATCAAAGTCAATGCCGCCCCTTCGGCGCTCCTCGCATCGCTATACTGGCGTGAGCTTTGTAATTCAGGAGCCACTTTGACCATCTCCGAACGCATTACCCAGGACATTACTGCTGCGATGAAAGCCCGCGAGGAGCATCGCTTGAGCACGTTGCGCATGGTGAAGTCTGCGCTCAAGAACAAGGAAATCGACAAGCGCGGCCCGCTCGACGATCAGGAGGCCATGGCGATCCTGAATACGCTCATCAAGCAGCGCAAGGACTCAATCGAGCAGTTTACTAAGGGCGGACGCAAGGAGCTTGCTGATAAGGAGGCTGCCGAAATCACCATGATCGAGGGATATCTGCCGAAGGCAGCGGGAGCGGAGGAGATCACGGCCGTTGTTCGTTCGACCATTTCCGAAATGGGATCGCCTACAATGAAGGACATGGGAACGGTGATGAAGAACGCGATGGCAAAGTTCGCTGCGTCGGGTACTCGCGTGGATGGAAAAGTTGTGAGCGAAACGGTGAAGAAGTTGTTAAGTGGCGGTTAGATCAAGAACTCATGTCGAAGGCACCGACACGCGCACCTCGCGCGCGTTTTAATTACGTAACATCAATCTGCATCCCAAAAAAATATATTGTTGATTTCGATTTTTGGACGATCAGCAAACGCCCGGCCCCGGGCGGCCGCAGGTGGTTCAAGAGAAACTTACCGCGTTCCCGCCAGCTCCGCTGTCTCAACGACTGCTTCTCGCAGATACCTGGCTGCTTCCTCTGGCGACGTGGGATTGATATAGAAACCCGTCCCCCATTCAAATCCAGCAACCTTTGTCAATTTGGGAATCAGTTCTATGTGCCAGTGATAATAGTCGGCATGTTCCTGCGCTGCGAGCGGCGCCGTGTGGAGCACCATGTTGTACGCAGGACGTTCGAGCACCGCGTCCATCTTGCCGATGACCAGTCTGATCATCTGTGCCAGGCTGGCGAAGTCGCCCGAACTGATGTTCTCGAAGGATGCTTCGTGATTCCTGGGAAGGATGCAAGTTTCAAAAGGGAACCGGGAAGCATATGGCGAGACAGTCACGAAGCCGCGGTTTTCGGCCACAAGACGCGCTTCATCGTCGGAGCTCTCCTCGTGAACGATATCGCAGAATATGCAGCGTTCCTTCAGATCGTAGTACTGCCTTGAGCCGTCAAGCTCCTCCAGCACGTGGCGAGGAACAATCGGCAGCGCGATCAATTGTGAGTGCGGATGTTCAAGCGTCGCGCCGGCCGGCTCGCCATGGTTCTTGAAGATGAGAATGTATTTGAAACGGCGATCCTGCTTGAGATCGACGATGCGATCGCGGAAGGCCCCGAGCACATTTTCGATGCTCTTTGCAGGCATGGTGGTGAAGGTCTCGTAATGATTCGGCGTCTCGATGATCACTTCGTGTGCGCCGATGCCATTCATGCGGTCGTACATGCCGTCCGCACGGCGGTCCAGGTTTCCTTCGATCCCCAGTGCCGGATACTTGTTGGGAACCACGCGGACAGACCAGCCGGGCTTGTCCCGTTCGCCTTGCCCATGACGAAAGGCGAGGATCTCAGGCGGAGTCTTGGATTCATTGCCAGGACAAAAGGGACAGAATCCACCCTTGAGAACTACGGTGTGTCGGATGAAATCAGTTGGTCTGCGCGCGCGATCGGTCGCGATAATGACCCAGCGTCCGGTGACGGGGTCCTTCCTCAGTTCGGGCAAATCGGGTCCTCTCCCAGAAGCGAAGGTTCATTTTATGACATACGGAACGCGTCTCTGAACAGAGTTATCCCGCTGCGGTTACTTTCGAGGTAAACGCTTATTACATCGAAACGGAACTCCGGCGACTTTTGTTGCACATGAACAAGGTTGCGCAGGAATTCGCGGGCCAGGGCGGAGAGCGTCTCGCGCTTCTCCTCATCGACTGCGGCCTCAGCCGGCATGAAGCTGCGGCTGCTGCGCGTTTTGACTTCGACGAAGCAGAGGGTTTCCTTGTCCCAGGCAATCAGGTCGATGTCGCCGGGACGTCTCGGAGAGCGGTAGTCGCGGGCGACGATCGTGTATCCAAGCTTGCGGAGGTGGAAGTAGGCTTCGTCTTCGCCGCGTGCGCCTGCGACGAGGTGCGCAGGTCGTTCCGGCGTGCGGCCCAAGCGGGCGGTGAAGTTGTCGAGAGCGCGGAGTGTGGAGCGAAGGAGCATGTATTCCCTTGCGTCATTCAACCATCCGCTGCGGCGGACGGAGAGGAATCCCTACATTAACTCATGCTGCGTGGGTTCAGTAGGGATTCCTCGCCGCAACCGCAGCGGCTTGGGAATGACAAGAAACTAGCCTACCTGCCCGAGGCACTTCTCAAGCACATCCAGCGCGTAATCGCCCTGCTCTTGCGTAATGATTAGCGGCGGCGACAGCCGGATGGATGTCTCGCCGGCACCGAGGAGAAGCACTCCATTTTCAAACGCAAGCTCTACGATGCGATCGCGCACTTTCGATACCGGAGCTTTGCTTTGCTTGTCCTTCACGATCTCGACAGCAAGCATGAGTCCTTTTCCGCGAACATCTCCGACTATCGGATACTTCTGGATCCACGTAGACATCCGCTGCTTCAGCTTTTCGCCCACGCTGGATGCGTTGCGCATGCCTTCGCGCTCGATCACATCCATGCTGGCCAACGCGGCCGCGATGGCTACGGGATTGCCGCCGAAGGTGGACGCGTGCGATCCGGGAACCCAGTCCATGACGCCGGCGCGGCTCATTGTGATTCCGAGCGGCATGCCTGAAGCGATGCCCTTGGCGATGCAAACGATGTCAGGCTGGACTCCAGCATGCTCGATGGCCCACCACTTGCCTGTGCGTCCGGCTCCTGATTGCACTTCATCGGCGACCAGCATGATTCCGTTCTCGTCGCAGATGCGCCGGAGTTCGCGCAGGAACTCCGGAGGCGCGGGAACGTATCCGCCTTCGCCCTGGATAGGTTCGACGAAGATCGCCGCGACATCCTCAGGCGGCATCGTGGTTTTGAACAGGCGCTCTTCAATAAACTTCGCGCAGGCCAGTCCGTACTCGCGTTCGGTCTTTCCTTCGCCGAAGCGATAGGTGTAAGGGTACGGAACATGTGTCACTCCGGGAACGAGCGGGGCGAAGCGGCGACGCTGCTGCGGCTTCGACGCTGTGAGCGAGAGCGATCCCATGGTGCGTCCGTGGAAGGCGCCATAGAAGGCGATGAGCCCTTGGCGCTTGGTGTGATAGCGAGCCAGCTTGAGCGCGCACTCCACGGCCTCGGTTCCCGAGTTCCCAAAATAGAACTTATGCGGACCGGGCATGGGCGCGATCCGGCTGAGGCGTTCGGCGAGCTGCGTCATGGATTCGTAGTAGAAGTCAGTGCCGGACATGTGGATCAGCTCACCAGCCTGGCGCTGAATGGCGCCCACCACGTCAGGATGACAGTGGCCCGTGGATGTGACGGCGATGCCGGCGGAAAAGTCGAGGAATTCGTTTCCATCGACGTCTTCGATGATCGCTCCGCGGCCACGCTTTGCGACCAGCGGATACGAACGGGTGTAGCTGGGCGAAATTAGACGATCATCTGCAGCGATGATGCGCTTCGCATTCGGCCCGGGAAGGGTGGTCTTGAGATTTGGTAGACCCGGTTTTGCCGCAGTTGCAGGACGGCTGAGGGTTTCGGTTGGCATTGGAGTTCTCCTCGCAAGAAAAGCACGGAATCGTGCGGTTTTGGTCGCGGGCTGAAACGAGCAATCTTCGAGATGCTTCTCAGCCCAGGCGAGCGAGGATCGAGCTAGTCGCCGGCGAAAAGGTTGGCGCGAACGTTAGACGGGAGCATGGCTAGATAGCGTCGCGGACCAGCAAGGTAATTCAGCCAGCACGGCGGAGTGCCGTGAACGGTCAGCCCGACGAGCGACGGATTGTAGTCAGCCGCGTACATATTCCCATTCGATTATAGCTGCGTTGCGCAAGTCACCTGTACAGGCCGATGACTACTCACGCTACGTGCGCTGATTGAGCAGAGGTAGAGTCATCGTCGGTCGCTTCGCGCTCTTTCCGATCAACCAGTCCTGGCTCCTGAATATGCAGCAAGTCATTCAGCTTAGTGAGCAGGAAGCTGAGGCTTCCTTTGGGAAGGGTACAGCTGACATTCGCGAGCAAGGGATCGTGAATCTCCTTATATCCGGTGTGCAGGATGATGGGAACCGTCTTATCCTGCTCGCGCAGCATCCTGGCAACTTCGCCGCCGGACATTCCCGGCATGGCGTAATCCAGAATCACAGCAGCGCACTTGATCTGACGGAACAATTCAATGGCAGATGGGCCGTCCTTGGCGCTCAACACACGAAATCCGCGCCGTTGCAGCATGATCCCCAGGGGCTGAAGAACCGCCGCCTCGTCGTCGACACAAAGAATTACATGGTTGTTTTCGGCCATCTGGTCCCCGATCGCGGAATAACCCAAGAATAAAGCCCGGTAGAAGTTGGGTACAAGGAACAAGAGGTCATGTACTGTTTCGGATTTCGTGCAATTATTTTTGAAGCGTGACACGACTTTTGTCGCTCTGATGTGGTGTACCGCAGTTCGCTTCATTTCGACGTTTTTGTGGGATGAAGAATTCCGTCGAAAAGCGGATAGTGGCGAGCGCGCAAACTCCCTAATATCAACAAGTCTCAGCTGATCAAGAAATGGCCACTCTTACCCAAGTCACGGCGCCACAAGAGCAGGAGCAAAGTCATCGCCTGAAGGTTGGCATCAGTTTTGGCCTGGTCTACTTCTTTTGGGGATCCACTTACCTGGCCATCATGATCGCGGTCCGGCACTTCCCGGCACCGGTGCTGGGAGCGCTGCGCTTCCTGATCGCGGGGGCCCTGATGCTGGGCTGGTGCGCATTCACCAGAAAGAAGATCACCATCTCGCGCGGGGACTTCTTGCGATTGCTGTTGGTAGGTGTGCTGTTGCTTAGCGGCGGAAATGTGATACTCGCCTGGGCGGAGGAGTACATCAACAGCGGCCTGGCGGCGATGATTGTTGCCGTAGTGCCAATTTGGATCGCGATGATCGAAGCTCTGTTCGGAGGCGATCGCCTGAACCGGCTTGGCTGGACTGGCCTGCTGCTCGGAATCGGCGGACTCCTCGTTCTGCTCTGGCCTGATATCGCGAATGGAAGCACCCTCGGCCGCAGAGACTTATTTGCCTCGCTGGGCCTGATGCTCGGTTCTTTGAGCTGGGCTTTGGGATCCGTTCTCTCACGGCGATTCCAGCTCAGCGTTGGTCCTTTTGCAGCCACGGGGTGGGAGATGACGCTCGCAGGCATTGTCAACGCTCTGCTCGCGCTTTCCCTCGGCAGCTTTCATCGTGCAGATTGGTCGCGTACCGGATGGCTTGCGATTGCTTACCTCGTCACATTTGGTTCGCTGGTCGGCTTTACAGCTTATATCTGGTTGCTTGAGCATGTACCGACACCCAAAGTTGCAACCTACGCATACGTGAATCCCGTAGTTGCCGTATTCCTAGGATGGCTTCTCGCAGGCGAGCATATTGATCGCTACATGCTGCTCGGAATGGTAGTGATCATCGCCGCCGTCATTCTTGTAACCAGCTCCAAGCTGCGCTCAGGGAAAATGCAGACGCGGCGAGAAATGTCTGGGTGCGAAGCCGGAGCTGATTGAGAAAAGCCGCTTTCAGCACTCCCCTGTCGGCGTTGGTCCGTTAAGCCTTCCGGATTCTGACGGTTTTGCTGATTTGCCGCATTCCGTTTACTCTGAATGCGGAACTCCGCAATCGCGAATGGCTCTGCGCACTTCCTTGCTCTGCATGCTGCTGTCGTTCGCGACAGTCTCCTCGCACGCGCAATCCCCTTACACGGACGCGTTTCATACCGGCGCTAACGAATACCAGGCGTGGGCTGGATATTCTCCCGGGTCGATTACATGGATCGGAAAGTCCGAAGCTCGGCGGATGTTTCAGGCAGGAGCTGGCTGGCGTCGTGTTCTGCTGGCCAACGATTGGATTGCGTGGAAATATACGATCGATATCATTCCAGTCGCTCTGGTGTCTCAGCCCACCGTAAATGGTATTGAGGTCGTGCAGGATCCGAAGCACTTGTTCTTTCCGGCAGTGTGTGGACCTACTTCCTGCGGAATCACAATCGGCAGAAGAACAACCTATGGCGCGGGCTTCGCTCCTATCGGATTTGAGTTCAATTTCCGGCGCAGGCATCGTGTGCAGCCGGTAGCCGGAATCAACGCAGGCTTGCTGCGCTTCTCGCGCGAAGTTCCAATTCCGAACTCGGCGTCGATAAACTTCACCTTCTCGCTATCAGCAGGGGTGCAGATCTTTACCAGCGAGTCCCGGTCAGTGGTGATCAGTTATCGTTACCATCACACCTCGAATGCCGATTCGGGAACACCGTTCAATCCCGGAATTGACTCGAATTTCATCAGTGCGGGATACAGCTTTCACCGATAGCATCTATGGGGGCCTATCGCGGGGCTAACTTCGGGCCACCTGCAGCGCGGGCTTATTCCTTTGCGGGAGAGCTGCTCTTCGTTTCGCTCTTCGTTGCGCCCTTAGTTTCGCCCTTGCTCTCGCTCTTAGTCTCGCTCTTATTATCCGTCTTGGTCGTCTCCGACTTGTCGCCCTTAGCTTCAGACTTCCCTTTATCGTGGCCTGATTTCGCGTAGTCGGTTGCATACCAACCACTGCCTCGAAATTGGACGGTCGGGGGCGTGGAGCAGGCGTTCGACCTCGTCTCCGCATTTCTCGCATTTGGGATCAGGAGCCGATACGCTCTGAATCTTCTCGAAGCGATGATGACACTTCTTACACTCGAACTCGTAAAGAGGCACGGTTCTCCTTCAGCTGGACAAAACTATTGCGATTCTAGAGGGTGACAAAAAATTGCGTCAATGTGAGTGTGGGATAGGCAGTTATAGTGTGCTGATTTCCAGAGTGACTGGCCGCGCGGTAACATATGTTCTGTGAGAATCACTGGGAACTGCTTCCTATTGGGCTCGCTCCTCCTCACTGCGATTCTCTCTGGGTGCGGGGGGAAAACCTCTCAAGACTGCGCTTTCACGACATTGAATGTCATACCACAAAGTGCGAGTGCTGATCACACCGCTTCTCCTCCGGCGAATTCTCAACAGTTCTTGGCTTTTGGCGCTGGGTTGCCGTCGGGTTGCGTAAGCATCCTGTCCAATCTGCTGAATGTCACATGGTCGCTTTCGGACTCAGTCAATGCCAAGATCAGCAATGCTCAAGACCAGACTTTTGGAGCAGCAACTTGCACGGGAGCAAGCTCGACACCAATAACGGTAACAGCAACTCTGGATGCCGGACACAACAATGGAAAGGCAGTCAGCGGGTCAGCTTCCTTGACTTGCAAATGACCCCTCGTCCGCGTCACTTCCGCCGCACCGGAATCTCCAATATGCGTTTAGCGAAGTGGAGGTTGAAACCGTTCGCCGGTCTGCCGAGATGAGGAATTCCTTAGGCTTGCACTGTTGAGCAGGGTTGCATAACTCGTAGCGAGGGTCCTGAGTGCGCGGGGTTGCACTTTTCGCGGTTGCTATCTCCTAACCCGTCAATGTGAGTGCAGATAAGGCAAAAGGCTTCACCCACCCGATTCAGGACCGCCTTGCCCTGGTATGGACAAGACCGAGGTGGTTCAGAAGCCTTCGTCTTCCGGCACAAGTGCCGGCTTTCCGCGCGGTGCAACCTCTCCGAACTCTATGCCGCCCGGGCCACTGCGTCTGCGTGACTTGCAGCCGGGTAAGCTCTTGCCGGATTCTCACTCCTGCGTTGCCTTATCCAGCGCAGAGCAAATGCGCAAAAGATGAGTGCACCCATCGCGAGTGGATCCGGCACAAGCGCCACTTTCAGCGACGAGCGCACCGCACGCTCCGTCGCCTGTGGACCATACAGATCAAAAGTTCGTCCGGGATTCGCGGCAATTCTTCGCGGCGCATGTCCGCTTAATTGAGCAGGCACAAATTTCGCAGTCGGAGTTGGAACATTGGCGTACGGATCTCCGACAGCGCTGCCCCAAAGAGCGCACGCAAAGACAACAACTGCGACAAAAACCCTGCAGGAACTCACAGGAACGTTAGATGCCCTGGTGTGCTGCAGGTTGGACGAAATCTGCGAAACCATCTGAGAAGCGGTTTGGAGTAGATGGTCTAAGGCTAGCGCCAGGCGATGAACCGTGTGCACTTGTATCCAAGTTGCTGGTACTTATGTCACTTACGTTCATGGAAATGCTCATCGTCGAGTAGCCGAGTTATCATGTCGTGTTTCTCCGCAATATGTGAGCGTCGGGGCCGTACTGAAAATATGCGCCATCCAAACGTTCGTGCGATGAGCGCTCTGGAGCATACATGCGTCTATTAAAAGCTGTACTTCTGATGTTCTCGTTCGCCACGGGAGTTTTCGCCGCCGATACTTCGGCGCTGCATGGCGTCTACGTTGGCGACATAAATAAATCCGTCAACCCGTGCGTGAATTTTTTCGATTATGCCAATGGCGCCTGGCGTAAGCAGAATCCCATTCCGGCAAGCATGGTGCGCTGGAGCCGCCGTTGGGAATCGGGTGAGACAAACAAGGACGTGCTGCACGGCATCCTCGAAGAGACCGCCACACAATCGGCGAAAGCAAAGCGCGGCTCTACCGATCAACTTGTTGGCGACTACTACGCGGCCTGCATGGACGAAAAGGCGGTAGAGCAGAACGGCATTGAACCCATACATCGCGATCTTGATCTGATCAAGTCCGGTAAGTCCCGCGCCGACCTGCAGAAAGTTATTACTCATCTGAATGAAGAGGCTCTGTTCGCTCCCTTTGCGTTTGGTTCAAATCCGGACCGGCACGAACCTACAAATGTGATCGCCGACTTCGAAGCCTCTGGGCTCGGTTTGCCTGACCGCGACTACTACTTCAAAGACGACGAGAAGTCGAAGGAGACCCGCCAGAAGTATCTCGAGCACGTCGCAACAGTCTTCCATCTTGCCGGATCGAACGCAGCTGAGGCTAATGCTGCCGCGCAAACGGTAATGAAAATGGAGACGGCACTCGCAGGAGCATCGTTGACGAATGTCGAACTGCGCGATCCTAAAGCCACAGATCACAAGATGACTATGGCGGAGGCTCAAAAGCTCAGTCCAAATTTTCAGTGGCAGCGCTACTTTTCCGATCTGAAAGTCAACAGCAAAGTTCCTTTCAACATCGGAGAGCCGAAGTTTCTTGCGGAAGTCGACAAGCAACTCACAACTGCTCCGATTGCAGACTGGAAAACTTATCTCACCTGGCACGTTCTGCGGACGGCATCGCCCTATTTGTCTTCGAAGTTCGTCGACGAAGATTTTGCCTTCAATCAAAAATATCTGAATGGCGCGCAAGAGATGAAGCCGCGCTGGAAGCGCTGTGCCGAGTCCGAGGACAGTCTGCTGGGCGAAGCTTTGGGCAAAAAGTACGTGGAGAAAGTCTTTCCTCCCGAGGCAAAGACGCGTGTGCAGGAGATGGTGAAGAACATCCGCGCGGCTCTCCATGACGACATCGAGCAACTCACCTGGATGAGTCCCGAAACGAAACAGAAAGCGCTGCTGAAGCTTTCGACGTTCAATCCGAAGATCGGCTATCCCGACAAGTGGAAGGACTACTCCAGCGTAAAGATCACTCGCAACTCTTATATGGGCGATGTCATCGAGGCTTCGAAGTTCGCTGTCCGCGACGACCTCAACCTGATCGGTAAACCAGTCGATCGCGGTCGCTGGGGCATGACGCCGCCGACTTCGAATGCCTACTACAATCCGCTGCTGAACGAGATCGTCTTTCCTGCCGGGATTCTTGTTCCCCCACTTTTCGACGTGAAAGCCAACGACGCGGTGAACTACGGCTCGATTGGTCCGATCATCGGGCACGAGATATCGCATGGCTTTGACGATCAGGGCGCGCAGTTCGATGAGGTTGGCCGGCTCCACGATTGGTGGACGCCTGCCGATTACAAGACCTTCCAGACGCGAGCGCAATGTGTCGTCGATCAATTCAACAGCTATACCATTGAGGGCGGTATGCACCACAATGGGAAGCTGGTGCTCGGCGAGAGTATCGGCGATCTGGGAGGCCTACGTCTTGGCTACCTTGCTTTGGAAAAATCCATGGAAGGGAAGCCGCGTCTGCCAGACGTTGATGGCTATACACCTGAGCAGCAGTACTTCATCGCCTGGGGTCAGGCGCGTGGAGATGAGATTCGACCGGAGACACAGCGGCAGATGGTGCTCACCGATCCGCATCCCATTGGCAAGTATCGCGTCATAGGGCCAATGAGCAACATGCCCGAGTTCCAGAAGGCATTTTCCTGCAATGAAGGGGAGCCCATGGTTCGGCCGCCGGATCAACGCTGCGCAATCTGGTAAAGCAATCTCGGAAAAGGGAGCGCCGGGCGTCCTCGCCCGGCGTTCGAAATATTATTTAACTTCTTAAATTGCGGCTATCGGCCGTGATGCTTCTGATAGTCCGCTTTCTTCGTCTGACCCGGAGGCATGGGATCGCCGTGCCATCCTTCTTTCTTTCCTTGCTGCCATCCGGAGCGCCGATCGTGATCACGATCACGGAAGCCATCGCGGTGCTCGCTACGATGCTCGCGGCGCCAGCGCACTTCGCGTTCACGACGTAATCTTATCTCGCGCTCTTCACGTTCCCGACGGATGCGCCGTTCGCGTTCTTCGCGCAAATGCTGTTGTGCGCGAACACGGTCGCCATCGCGCATATGTTGACCGCTGTTGTGCTCGCTCTGCTGGGCACGAGCTGAAGCTGGCATGGCACATAAGGCCAGAAACAAAGGGGCGGCTAAAACGTAGGAAAGTTTCATAGGTTCTCGTCAACTATCAACGAGCATTCTTCATGCCGACTGCGGTTGATTCAGAATGTGAGACTTACGTTGTCAACGGCTCGCCGAGACTGAAATTTTTACATCGGACGCCGCGCAATGTTCACAGTACTGAAGTACATGAACCGTCGGTAGAAACGCTGCACGCTGCAGTTCCACCGCGGGCGGCGCAGTTTCATTCGTACCGCAGTGCGACTATCGGGCTCACTTTCGTCGCGTGGTGTGCCGGAACGAAGGTGGCCAGGAAGGCTACGGCCGCAAGTATCAGAATCACGGCGAGGAATGTAAGAGGATCAGTAGCACTGGTCCCGTACAGCAGGCTTGTCATCAATTGCGTCAGGCCGAGAGCCGCGACGATTCCAATTCCAACACCAACTAGCGTAAGCCGCGTTCCCTGTCCGAGCACTAGACCCAGCACATTGCCACGCTGCGCTCCGAGAGCCATGCGGATCCCGATCTCATGCGTGCGCTGCGCCACGCCATAGGCGATAACTCCGTAGATTCCAACCGCAGTTAGCGCCAATGCAATCGCAGCAAACACTCCGAGCACAAACATCATGAATCGAGAGCGCGACAATGAATCGGAAAGCAGCTGATCCATGGTGGCGATGGAAGACATTGGCAACTCCGAGTCTATTTGCGCTAGCTCGTAGCGAATCGGCGACACGAGTGACAATGGATCGGATGAGGACTTAACGAGAATTGTCATCGTTGAGTACGGCAACTCTGGCATTGGCCAGTATGCATTTGGCTTAGCCTCTTCTCCCGGACCCATCTGACGAACCGAACCAGCCACGCCGATGATTTCTGATGGATTCTGGTCATCCACCTTATCGTCGTGCATATAGATCGACGCCTTCTTGCCTAACGGGTTTTCTCCGGGCAGATACTTGTCTACAAATGCCTGGTTAACAATCACTACATGGTGAACATCGTTCAGCTCAGCTTCAGTAAACGTGCGACCCGCCAACAAAGGTATTTCCATAGTGCGGAAATAGTCTTGGCCGACAACCCTGCTTCCAGTAACAAGACTCTCCGACGCAGGAAGGCGAGGTTGACCGAGAATGTGAACGCCAGTGGCCGCTCCCAAACCGGTCAAGGGTGGATAATTTTCCATGCTCACCGAACGAACGCCAGGAATCCGGCGAATCCTTGCCAGAAGCTCATTGAAGAAATTCACCTGGAGAGCATCCTTCCCATACTTTCTTCTCGGCAATGACACTTGGAACGTGAGCAAGTCACGACTGTCGAATCCAGGGTTAACACCAGCCAGGCGCACAAAACTTCGAATGAGCAGTCCTGACCCCGCGAGTAAAACAAGAGCAAGTCCCATCTGACCTACGACCAGCGCATGCCGCATGAATCCTCGGCGTCCGCTTAAGGAAGAGCCGCGCGTCTCATCTTTCAACCCCTCGGCAAGCGAAGAGTGGGATGCTACATAGGACGGCAGAAATCCGAAGACCAAACTCGAAAGCATCGTCGCAGCCGCAGCAAAGCTCAGTAATCTGAGATCAACAGAAACAGAACTCAAGCCCAGCAAACCCTTTGGACTCGCCGCTAAGAGGACATTTGTGCCCCAAAGGGCAAGCAGGAGTCCCAAAGCTCCACCGACTATCGCCAGCAGCAGACTTTCAGTGAGTAGTTGCCGCGCAACGCGCCAGCGGCTTGCGCCGATAGCGGTGCGAATCGCGATCTCCTTTTCACGCCTTGCCGCACGAGCCAGCAACAGGCCGGAGACATTGGCGCAGGCAATGAGCAGCACGAAAGCAACTGCGCAAAAGAGAGTAACGAGCGCGGGCCTCAGATCGCCTGACAGCTGTTCCCGAATAGGGACCACGGTAGCGCCCCAGTGCGCATTAGTGTCAGGATATTGCTGCTGCAGTCGCGAGGCTATGGTATTCATCTGATCTTGTGCTTGCCTTACTTTCCCACCTGGTTTCATGCGCGCAACAACCGTGAGATAGCGGCCCATACCCTGTTTACGATCGCCAAAGGACTCAGGAACGGCCCAGGGAGACCACATTTGCGGTTTTGCGCTAGTGAGGGTTCCGTCTTTCACGTAAAGTGAAAAATCCTTCGGCGCAACCCCGACAACGACCTGAGGCTTGCCATTGATGCTGATTGTTTTCCCGATCAGGTTCGGATCGCCACCAAAACGCTCTTTCCAGAATCCATAATCCAGGATGACGACATCATCCTTGCCCTGCTTCCAGTTCTCCTCTGTGAAGCCAGCACCTAAAATGGGATTTACACCGATGACATGAAAGAAGCCGGCCGTTACGTTCTGAACGACAACTTGTCGAGGATCGCCGATGCCCGTGAGGTTCGCGCGCGTGTCCGCCATCGCGGCCATGCTTTCGAACACAGAGTTCTGGCGTTGCCAATCGACGAAATTGGCAGGTGCAACCACGTTGTGCGGATGCGAGTGCTTAATGCTGTTTTCCCAAACGACCACCAGGCTGGATGGATCACTGTAGGGCAGAGGTCGCAGCAGGAGAGCATCGACTACTGAAAAGATCGCGGTAGTAGCTCCCATTCCGAGTGCCAAAGTGAGAATGGCTACGACGGCGAAGCTAGGATTTTTGCGCAGCATTCGAGCGCCGTAGTGGAGATCCTGAAGCAGGGTCTCGATGAAGCCTACCCCACGCGCCTCGCGAATCTCTTCCTTAACTTTGTCCTCTCCGCCGATCACGAGTCGAGCACGGCGTTCGGCCTCAGCGCGCGAGAGTCCGCCGGCCACGTACTTCTCTACCTGGCGCTCGAAGTGGAAGCGGAGTTCTTCACTCATCTCCGTTTCCACCTGCTCGCGGCGAAATAGTGCGCGTAAGCGAAAAAGCAAATCGTTGAGCATCGCGGTCTCCTAGGTGGTCTCCAGAATCTGTGCGACAGCAGTCGTGAGTTTCCGCCATGAATCTTGCTCACTCTCTAACTGTTTGCGTCCTGCTCGCGTTAGTTCGTAGTACTTCGCCCGGCGATTGTTCTCCGACGTTCCCCATCGCGCTTTGATCCAACCGCGCCGCTCCAGCCGGTGCAGGGCGGGATATAAGGAACCCTGCTGCACCTGGAGCACTTCGTTGGAAATCTGCTGGATTCGCTCGGAAATCGCCCATCCATGGAGTGGCTGGAGATTGATCGTTTTCAGAATCAATAAGTCCAATGTGCCCTGGGGAAGATCGATATGACGGTCCGGCATTGTTCTCCCTGTGTACTTCTACAGGAAGACTATCGTGAGTCCTGTAGAAGCGCAAGAGGAGAGGTTCCTGTATCGTTCAACGCGCACAGTGCTTTCTGCTACGCTTTTGCCCATGGATTTTCCAGCGATCGCCAATGAACTCTCCGAGGCCGTTCAGGCGTGCGAACCCTTGCTACGACAAGTTCGCAATGCTGACGCGACCTTTCGTCCAGCTCCGGGAAAGTGGAGTAAGAAGGAGATCCTGGGACACCTGATTGATTCAGCAGCCAACAATCATCAGCGCTTTGTGCGCGCTGCGTCGCATGGCAGCCTGGACTTTCCTGGTTATGAGCAAGAAAAGATGGTAGGAGTGCAAAACCCTAACGTCGCCGGCTGGGAATTGTTGGTCGAGTTGTGGTCCGCTTACAACCGCTATCTCGCCTATGTTGTCGGTCAGTTGCCAGCGTCATGTGCCCAGGCGCAGTGCGTAATCGCCGGGCGTCCTGCGGTTACGCTTCAATGGCTGGCATTCGACTACGTTGAGCACATGAAGCATCACCTCAACCAGATCGTTGGCAATCATTTTCCGACTGCTTATGGCGCGAAGGCATAGCTGCCAATGGAAATGCGATCTTTTTAGAACCACCGCAAGAAGCGCCACTGACTAGCAACGTGCAGCCATGCAAGACTTGATGCAGGTTTACAATGCTCTCCCGATCTTGCGAGGCTAAATGGCGACGGCAGCGATAGCCAACCTGGAAGACGAGTTCACTCCGACCGACAAGCCTGCGGGTCCATGCGTAATGGTGGTCTTTGGGGCTGCAGGCGATCTCACCAAACGCAAGCTGGTCCCTGCACTCTTCAACCTCGCGAAAGACAAACTGCTGCCGGCTAACTTCGCCGTGGTCGGCGTTTCCGTCGACGACCTCGGTCCTGATGCATTCCGCGAACACGTTACTCAGTTTCTCGATAAGGAAGACCACACCAGCGAAGCATGGAGCTGGTTCAACGAACGCCTTTACTATGAGCGCGGCGATTTCGCTAACGACGACACCTACCTTTGCCTGGCCAGGCAGCTCGGCGAAATTGATGCCCGTTGTGGAACTCAGGGAAACTATCTTTTTTATCTGGCAACCGCTCCAAAATTCTTTGCTGAGATCGTTCAGAGACTGGGACGCCACAATCTGGCGCAGGAGGAGAACGGAAGCTGGCGTCGCGTGATCATCGAGAAGCCGTTCGGACACGATCTGGAATCGGCGAAGACTCTGAATGCGCAGATTCAGAGCGTGCTCGCCGAAGATCAGATCTATCGCATCGATCATTATCTCGGCAAAGAGACAGTGCAAAACCTGCTCGTCTTCCGCTTCAGTAACAGCATTTTTGAGCCTCTTTGGAACGGTCACTATATCGATCACGTGCAGATCACCAATGCCGAGACTGTCGGTGTCGAACGGCGTGGGGGCTACTTCGATAATGTCGGGACTATGCGCGACATGGTGCCGAACCATATCATGCAGCTCATCAGCCTTACGGCGATGGAACCGCCTGCATCATTCAAGCCTGAGGCGGTTCGCGACGAGCAAGCAAAGGTTCTGCACGCGATGAAAGCGTTTCAGCCCGATGATGTGATTCACGACACTGTGCGTGGCCAGTATGGCGAAGGCAGAGTTGGCGAGCTTATAGCCCCTGCGTATCGCAACGAGCCTGGTGTCTCGCCGGAGTCGCGCACCGAAACTTTTGTAGCGATGAAGCTTGCGATCGACAATTGGCGCTGGGCCGGTATTCCCTTTTATGTTCGCACCGGGAAGCGTCTGGCCGCACGTCATACCGAGATCACGATTCAATTCAAGAAGACGCCCCTGCAAATTTTTCAGGACACTGCTGGACACAAATTGAGGACTAACCAATTAGTGATCGAGATCCAGCCCGAAGAAGGAATGATGCTGACCTTTGGGGCAAAGATTCCTGGATCCACTGTGCGTGTCGGCTCAGTGAATATGAGCTGCGAGTACGCCAAGTATTTCAAAACGGAACCAAAGACCGGCTACGAGGTCTTGCTGTATGACTGCATGATCGGTGATCCCACGCTCTTTCAGCGCGCGGACATGGTCGAAGCCGGATGGAGCGTTGTCGATCCCGTGCTCGATGTGTGGCGCGCGGTTTCGCCACGTAAGTTTCCAAACTATGCGGCGGGAAGCTGGGGACCCAAAGAGTCCGACGACCTGCTGGAACGCGATGGCCGTAAGTGGAGGAAAATCTCATGATTCTCGCTGGAGACATCGGGGCGACGCATAGCCGCGTTGCGGCATTTCGTCCGGAGGGCAACAAGCTGCCGCTGGTTGTCGAGAAGGTCTATGACAGCCAGGGCTACAGCGGGCTGACCGATATTGTCGGCGACTTCGTTCGCAGCGAGGGAATTCCCGCGCAGAATGCCTGCTTCGCCGTCGCTGGACCTGTGCGCAGTGGGCGCAGCAAAATTTCGAATCTTCCGTGGACAATCGATTCCAAGGACATTGCCAAGCAACTCAATCTCAAAGCGGTCGGACTCATCAACGATCTCGAGGCCTACGCTTACGGTCTCGATTCGCTTGCCTCGAAAGATTTTGTGACGCTCTATGAAGGATCGGAAAACGCCGAAGGCAACACTGCCGTCATTTCGGCTGGAACGGGTCTGGGGGAGGCGGGACTGCTCTGGGACGGATTTCGCCAACATCCCTTCGCCTGCGAAGGCGGGCACTGCGATTTCGCTCCACGCAACGAAGTCCAGATTGAACTCCTGAAGTTTCTCCTCACACGGCACAAGACCGTCAGCTACGAGCGAGTACTCGCTGGACCAGGAATCAAGAACATCTACGAATTTGTGCGCGATACTAAACGCGCGGAGGAACCTGCGTGGCTTCATGAACAGATGAGCGCGAGCAAAGATCCGCCAGCGTTGATCTCGCAAATGGCGCTTGAAAAGAAAGCTCCAATCTGTGAGCAGACGATGTCCATCTTCGTCAGCATTTACGGAGCGGAAGCCGGCAACTGCGCACTTAAGTTCATGTCGCTCGGGGGAATGTTCATTGGTGGCAGCATTGCCGCCAAAAATATTCCGCTGATGAAAGGACCAGAGTTTCTGGAAGCGTTCTTCGATAAAGGACGCATGCGACCGTTGCTCGAATCGGTGCCGATCAAGATCGTGCTCAACGATGATGCCGGATTGCTTGGCGCCGCGCGGTACGCTTGCATACAGAAAGCATTTGGCAGCGCCCAGTGGGCATAAGCTCTGGTGAGGCGGGTTGATGGACAACGCTACACAATGCGACTTCCTGCTGATGCGTTATGTTCCTGATCCGTTCAAGAACGAGTTCGTCAACATTGGGGTGCTGCTATTCACGCGTGAAGATGATTTTGCGGATGTGCGCTTCACGCGCGACTGGGCAAGAGTGCGCTGCGCCGATCCGCAGGCTGATGTCGAAATTCTCGAGGCGCTTGAGTCCGACATTCGGCAGCAATTGCAAAGCGGCTCCAAATCTCGTGAGCAACTTGTCTATCGTTTGCAGGACACTCTGTCGAACGGATTGCAACTAAGCGAGTCGAGTGCGCTACTCTCGGAGTCTCCCGTACAGGATCTTCAGCGGCTGGCGCAGACGTATCTAGAGCGGCCGAAACTGCAACGCGAGCCGCGTCTCGGAGCGCGGCAACGGGTCTTCGCCGAGATGCGCAACGCCTTCGAAGCTGCCGGAGTGTGGGATGCGATGAGCAAGAAGATCAAGGCAGCGAAGTACACACATCGCGGCGATCCATTGAAGATCGACTGCGGCTATCGCCCGAATGGCGTCATCAGGCTCTTCCATGCAGTCTCGCTTGCCACTGAACCCGACAACGCAAAGATCATCGCATTCAGTTATGCAGCGCTCTCTGAAGGAATCGCACGCGTGGAGCATGCCAAGACAGATTTAACAGCGATTGTTGAGGATGGTCTAAGGCGGGAAGATGACGTGATCCAATTCGCGATTCGAACTTTGGAACAGATTTCGATCAATGTTGCTCCTGTGAGCCAGTTACCGGGGTTAGCGGAACGGGCTCGCCATGAGCTGCGCCTCTGATCGAAATAAAGTTCCTTAATGGGAATTACTCAAAGTCCTTCATCATCTCGCGAAGGCGCATGGCGGCCGTCTCATTGCCATCGGCGCGCCAGCTGTGCTTGTCTTTCACGTGAGCTTCAAAGACGCTTTTAAGCTCACGCTGGCCGGCAAGAGGGTCCATAGTCGCCGCTGTGCTTAGCGCGAAAGTCTGATGGCACGCCGAGCACTTGGCAACCAGCGAGGAGCTTCCATCAGGAACCGAGATTATGAGAGTGGGGTTCTTCTCCATTCGGACTCCTTTAACACCTGTCACGTCTAACACCCAACCTATCCAGTTTCTTCTCTATTTCTAAGCCTCACAAGTTCCAGTGGTAACACCAAGGTAACCAGCCGCTTCATAACGCTGCTCGCGCCTTGAGCACCCGATGCACCGCCTCTTGCGCAGTGTCTCCAATAGCCGAAAGGTGCCCCATCTTTCGTCCCGGGCGCGGCACGCTCTTCTCATACAAGTGCAAACGCACGCCGGGAATTGCCAGGGCGCGATCGAAAGCCGGTGGATGGTGACCTAGCCAAACGTCGCCCAGCAAGTTCGAGATCGCTGCCGGCTTGATCAGGCTGGCGTCGCCAAGCGGAAGATCACATATCGCGCGCACCGCCTGCTCAAACTGGCTGGTGACACATGCGCGTTCGCTGGCGTGGTAGCTATTGTGAGGACGCGGCGCAAGCTCGTTTACGAGCAGCCTTCCGTCCTTTAACAGAAACATCTCAATGACGAGCAGGCCGACAATCTGAAGCTGTTGGGAAATCTGTAACGCCAGATCGCTTGCCTGCTTATGCAGATCTGGCGATAGCGAAGCCGGAATCGCGGACCAATCCAAAATCTGTTCCTCATGATGATTCAGTGCCGGTGGATAGACAACCGCTTCGCTACCTGGACGGCGCGCGACCAAAACGGAAATCTCCTGCTCTAAGGGGAGCGCAAGCTCCACAACGCAAGGTCGTGAGCCCAGCGCTTTCCAGAGTTCGTCCGCCGAAGCGGAAGCAGAGCTCGGCTGCACGCGGATTTGGCTGCGGCCATCGTACCCGCCTGACCTGGATTTAATGAAGCAGTCACGAGCAAACCGCTGGACAGCAGCGCCAAGTTCCTGCGCACTCGCCGCCGGGCTCCATTCCCCAATCGGGAATCCACTGCTTTGCAACCAGCTCTTCTGGCGTATCCGGTCCTGCACGATCTTCAAGACAGCAGCCTCCGGACGAACCGGAGCATGCCGGGCCGCCTCTTCCAGGCTTGCGAGAGAGATCTGTTCGATCTCGAGCGTCACTACATCAGAGCCGCGCGCCAGGTCGGCGGCCGCATGGGCATCGTCGAACGACGCCGTGAAGCAGCTATCGACGACGAAGCTCGCGGGGCAGGAACGATCGGGATCGAGTACCTGTACGCGGTATCCCAAGGAACGAGCAGCCATGGCAGTCATACGTCCAAGCTGTCCGCCACCGAGAATCCCGATCGTCGCGCCAGGGAGAATGGCGCTCACGAAGGCAGCTCCATACTGAGCACTTCTTTTTGTCGCGCGAGCCGCCATGCGCGAATCCGCTCGCGCAGTTCAGGATTGTGCAGGGCGCAAATCGATGCTGCGAGCAGAGCCGCGTTGGCGGCTCCCGGTTGTCCGATGGCGAGCGTGCCCACCGGAACCCCCTTCGGCATCTGCACAATTGAAAGCAACGAATCAACGCCGTTGAGCATAGTTGCCGGAACGGGAACTCCCAGAACGGGAAGGATAGTTTTTGACGCCACCATGCCGGGCAAATGTGCCGCGCCGCCAGCGGCCGCGATGATCACCTGCAGCCCTCGCTTCTCTGCACTCGAAGCATATTCGAACATCCAGTCCGGCGTGCGATGAGCGGAGACTACTCGTTTTTCGTGTGGCACCTGCAATTCGCGCAATATCTCAATCGCGGGTTCCAGCACTTGATAGTCGCTGCGACTGCCCATGATTACGCCGACCAGCGGCGGAGTGGAGGTCATTCGCAAATCCTAGCATCTGCGTGTGCGGGCGTTCGGCACTCAGCGTTCGGCATTCGGCCACTGACCAGTTGCGGCATTCCAAGCATTGTTCTGATGTTCACAAACAATTCGACTGCCCCTGTTTCTACCGGCGGAAAGACACGTTCGTGGCCGAACGCCGAATGCTGAACGCCTGCTCATCCAACCTGCTGCATCCGCTTTCCCTGAATTTCGATATACACATTGATCAGCGAAATGGCCGCCGGCGTTACTCCTGGAATCCGGCTGGCGTGGCCCAGGGTTCGCGGACGCACGCGCGTGAGCTTCTCGTTCATCTCGCGCGACAGGCCGCTTACCTGCGAGTAGTCGAACCATTCCGGGATTGCGCGCTCCTCGGCTTTCTTCAGCCGCTCGATTGAGCGCTGTTGCTGCTGCAGATAGCCAGCGTATTTGATTTCTGTTTCGACGGACTTTAGCTCATTGCGAGCTTGCGAGGAAAGCTGCGCTCCAGTCGAGTCACAGGCTTCGAAGAACGTGGACATCAGTTCGCGCAGTGCAGGCACAAAATCCTCGATTGCCAACTCAGGACGCTTGAGCAGCTGTGCATAGGTTTGCCCAGAGGCATTGCTAAACGAATTAGCCTTTTCCGGTGTGACTTGCGCCAGGTTCTCGAGATTGGCCTTTGTTGTCTCCAGCAGTTTATGTATTGCCGATGCGCGATCCTGCTTGGCGAGATAGTCACGCCATGCTTCGTCCGAAATCAGGCCGAGCTTGCGTCCGTAAGGAGTGAGCCGGCGATCGGCGTTGTCGATTCGGAGTTGCAGGCGAAACTCCGCTCGCGAAGTGAACATCCTGTACGGCTCGTTCGTGCCTTTGCTAATCAGGTCGTCGATGAGAATCGCAGTGTAGCCTTCCGTGCGGTCGAGGATGAATGGTTTCTCACCCTTAACTTTCAGGGCGGCATTGATGCCGGCCATGATTCCCTGACACGCCGCTTCTTCATAGCCGGACGTGCCGTTGATCTGTCCGGCCAAAAACAGCCGCGAGATCTTCTTCGTCTCGAGCGTGCGCTCCAGTTCGGTGGGATCGATAGAGTCGTACTCGATTGCATATCCCGGACGCAGCATCTCCGCCGTTTCCAATCCGGGAACGGACTTGACTACGGCGAGTTGCACGTCGATGGGCATCGACGTGGACATGCCGTTTACATAAATCTCATGCGTGTTCAGCCCCTCCGGCTCGAGGAAGAGTTGGTGCTGTAGCTTGTCCGGAAACTTGACGATCTTGTCTTCAATCGACGGGCAGTAGCGCGGACCGATGGACTTGATCTGTCCCGAGTACATCGGCGAGCGATGGACGTTGTCGCGGATGATGCGATGCGTCTCCTCGGTGGTAAATGCAACGTAGCACGGCACCTGCTTCTGATGAATTTTCTTCGTGCGGAAGCTGAACGGAGTGGGATCTTCGTCGCCGGGCTGTTCAGCGAAGCGCGACCAGTTGATCGAGCGACCGTCGAGACGGGGCGGTGTGCCGGTCTTCAGACGGCATCCACGCAATCTAAGCAGCTTCAGCGACTCGCCCAGTAATTGTGATGGGGGTTCACCTGAACGTCCAGCAGGATAGGTCTGCTCTCCGCAGTGGATCAGGCCGTTGAGAAATGTTCCAGTGGTGATAACGACTGCATCGGCGCGAACGCGGCGTCCATCGCGGAGCTTGATTCCTGTGGCGACTCGTCTTGGCTCGGTATCGGGGACACTCTCAGTGTGTGGCGAAGACAAAGCATCCTGCGTCTCCACGATGAGCTCCGCTACTTCCGCCTGCTTGATGTAAAGATTGGGCTGACTCTCGAGCACTTCGCGCATCTTGAGCCGGTACTGCTGCTTATCGCACTGCGCGCGTGGAGACCAGACTGCCGGTCCGCGCGAGGTGTTCAACAACCGAAACTGGATACCTACTGCGTCAGTAACCTCACCCATTACGCCGCCCAGGGCATCGACCTCGCGAACAAGGTGCCCCTTGGCAATACCGCCAACTGCCGGATTGCAAGACATTTGGGCGATCAGGTCCACATTCAACGTGAATAGCGCGGTTCTCAGGCCCATGCGCGCACAGGCCATTGCTGCCTCACAACCGGCATGCCCGGCGCCTACCACCACCACGTCGTAATATTCGGTGAAAGACATCTGTATCTATTTTAGGTTACAGGGGATAGGGAACACGAGACAGCGGGACAAAGGCTCCTTAGTATTTCCTCGCTGTCCGACTTATCTCTAAGCGACCCGCTGAATTCTCAAGTCTCCTGAGTTGATATGAACCTTAAAATTCTCAAGATTCACCCAGTTTCCCGGCGTCTGCACCAAAATTGAAGCGTGGAGCGGGCATTCGATACAGGAAGTATGTTGACGATATGTTGCTAAGTTCCTTCGGGTCCCTTCAGGTCCCATAAGATCCCTAGGGATATCCCTCGTTGATCCCTAGGATTTCGATGGGATGTCCCAGCCGATCCCATCGCTCATCGAAGGAGCAGTGCCATTTCCATAGTTTCTGACAGCTCTAAATTGAGCGAGTACTTTAAAAGGCATGGGGATAATCCAAGTTCCGTGACGCGGCTGTTGTTGTCGCTACTGTCCCGAAATGGCAGTGTAGCGAACAAATAGCGAATAGTCAAGGCATTACTACCTCATAGCGAATAGTCAAGGCATTACTACCTCATTTTTCTTTGTCTTCGCGTATCGGATGTCACTTTCCATACTTTCGTGCTATTACGTCGGTAATTCTCGTAAGCCGGTTTTCGGCCAAGGCTCAAAATCGTCGGGATAGCATTGGAGGAGCTATATCCCCCCCGAGGATGTCGGAGTAGATGACGCCCGAAGCCCTCATCTTAAGCAGCGATTCCGAACTGTCTCACATGGTTCGGGCCGCAGTGGAGCGCTTCGGAATCACCGCCGGCATTGCGTTAGGCGCGAGCGACGCACTCAAGCATCTCGAACGCAACAAATTCGACCTTGTGATCGTGGACTGTTCCGACCTCGATCAGGGCTGCGCAGCTTTGCGCAAGATGCGGTTGAGTCGGACGCATCGCTCGGCGGTGTCGATCGCGATCATCGGGGATCGAGGGCATACGAAGTATGCCTCTGACTCCGGTGCCAACTTCGTAGTTTCGCACGCCAACTATGAAGTTGAGATCATGGGGACCCTGCGCTCGGCCTACGGGCTGGTGCTTCGCGAGCGCGGGCGTTACAACCGGTTCCCCTCAACGTCGGCAGTAACGGTTCGCTTGGGGGCTTTGGTCGCAGAAGGAAGAATACGAAATATCAGCCAGGGTGGGCTTTGCATTAGTGGGATCCGCGATAGCTTGCAGGGTCAGGTGCAACTGGAATTCGCGCTAGAGGAAAGAGGCGTACCTGTACACGCAAGCGGGAGAGTCGCATGGCAGCGAGAGGGCCTTTTCGGGATCGAGTTTGTAAGCATGACTAAGGCTAGCCGCTCGGAACTGGAGCAATGGTTAGCGGAACAGTTTGAGATACAGAACAAAGTGAGACCCAGGATTAATCTTACGAATCGCGACGAGAACATCATCCCAATCGAGAGCGCCCGAACAAGCGCAATGCATAATGCTGGAGAAATTCATCCGATCGTGACCGCCATCATTCGTGGCGGACCGGTTCGCGCCAGATGCTCGTCTTGTCAGACGACAATTACGTTTGGGGATACCATCAACGCGCCCTTGGAACAAGAGCGCAAGCTTCGCGAGGCCTTTGTAGCGCACTTGCATGAAAGGCATGAAGGCGAGATGGAACGTGCGTCGGCCGACTACAAGGAATCTTCCTCCAGCAAACAGAATTAACTTTCCCAAGCAGGCCGATTTTGCTTACGGGTTGCGGCCGTCCTCGGCCGTTACAGAGGCTGACAAGACGAGCAACGCCTCCTGAAAGAAACTTTCTAACGCAAGTTTTAAGCGGGTGAATCGGAGTCTTGCTCAAGAGCATAGACATGTCGGCCTTGTACCGGCTGAAGGCGGCCGGAACCACGTAAGCAAAATCTTCAGACTTCCGTGCGCAATGCTTCCACAGGACTCAGACCGGCTGCGCGGCTGGCTGGTTGGTATCCGAAGAGCAGTCCCACTGCGCTGGAGACTAACAGCGCGAATGTGACAGAAGTCCAGGAAATATCGAGATTCACAAAATCCCTGAAGAAGGCTGCTGCCGAAACTACGAGCGCAACCGCACAGAAAGCTCCCGCAATGGAACCCGCCGAACTGATGAAGATCGCTTCCATCAAGAACTGAAGACGAATCTCCGATGATCTAGCGCCGAGCGCTTTGCGTAGCCCAATTTCCTGCTTACGCTCGGCGACATTGGCGAGCATGATGTTCATAATTCCAGTTCCGCCCACGGTTAATGTCACCAAGCCGACGGCAAGCAGTACCAGAGTCATGGCCAACGAAATGTCTCCCGCGGTCTGGAGTAGTGAAGAAAGATTGTCCACATCATAGCGAGCCTCGCGACGATGCCGTGACTGGAGCACACTCTTGATATCCGAGGTCAATGCGTGGACCTCAGTAGAGGACGATGCTTGAGCATAGATGACCTGCAGAAAAGCTTCGCCCGTAACCAGCTTTGCCACAGGAAAGGGAACCAGAATGGTCTCCTTCTGAATCTCCGACTGACCAAAAGTAGGAACTCCCTCACTAAATGCGCCAATCACGGTGCAACGAAACTGATCGATGCGCAGCACTTCTCCCAGTTGCAAAGTGGGATTCCGCTGCATAATCGGATCGGTTACGAGACAGACTTTGGATCGCCATTGATAATCCTGTTCGTCGAAGTAGCGGCCCGACGTGATTTGCAGGTTTCGAATCCTGAGAAAATCGCGCGTCGCTCCCACGAATCGAGCGTGTCGGGGCCGGCCGCTGACTTGAAAATCAACTGGGGCATCGTAGGTTCCCGCGGCTGCAAGTACGTTTGGTAAATTCCGAATTGCTTCAAGGTCGCCGAAGGTGAGTTCGTCCTGAAGGATGACCGGACTTCCATTCCGATTCAGGGTCGCATAGGCAAGATTCGCGCCGATTCCCTCGATGCGAGAAACGATATATCGCTTTCCTGTCCCGGCAATCGTCAACACCAGCACGAGTGAGGCGCTTCCGATCAGAACACTTAACGTGGTGAGAGATGCCTTCACCTTGTCGGCTCTCAGCGCCGCCACAGCGAGACGAAAGCATTCCAGCCACTGCTGCATAGGTTCACTCATCGAATGGGCAAATTTGTCAGCAAATAATTACCAGCGTTGCGCGCGACAATGTGCAGTCTTGAGGCGCCAACCAACTCCTCGAGATGCGGCACATCTGTGCCATAGGCGAGCAGGTACCATCGCGATGGCTGTGACCAGCGCGATTGGAACGCCTGATCGTCGATAAAAACCTGCGGAGCACGCGGAGCGTAGGAGCCGTACTCCAGATTGTCTCGACGTCCATTCAGCAAGAGCGCAGTGCGATTTGTGTAAAAGAACACAGAAGAAAATGCGTAATAGGCATCCGCCTCGATCAGCTGACCAGGGGGACTCTGTTCCAACGCGCGCGCCAGTGGATACGAACCGAGGTAGGAATCGAAGCGAACGAGCGCCACTCGTGCCGCTTGGAAAAATAAGATCATCGAGGCCGCAATCACAACGACGGCTCTCTTGGCCGAGGTCGCCGCTCGGAAGATCATCAAACCCAACACTCCCATCGCGAAGGCGGAAGCCGCAATCGCCAGCGGCAGCTTCAGATCGGCGAAAGCTCGCAGAGTGAGATCGCCGAAGTGGCCCAGAGAAAGCGTGTATAGCTCGGGATGTTGAGTCAGCGCCTGAGAGATATCACCCGACGCAGGAATTCGCCATACCATTACCAGCACGGCAGCAAGCACGACAAAGAGCAAGCCGAAAATGACCTGCAAGGTGCGAATCCCATGGCGAATGTGTGAATCTTCGGTTGCCAGCGCCGAGCCCATCAACAACGCGATCGCGGGGTAGATCGGCATCGAGTAGTACTCCTGCGTGGTTGAGAACGTGAAGAAAACCATCACGCTGCCAATCCAGCAAAGTGCCATCAGTCGGGCGCGGCCGGAGCGTGTAGCCGGGCTGTAAGAAAGTTTCGCCGCCGCCGGCAAGAAAGCTGTCCAGGGAAACAGCCATATCAGATTCAAGAGCCAGAACAGAGCGCGAGGCACTGTGTTGTAATCGCGCGGATAACGCAAATTCAAGAAGCGCAGCAGGTGCTCATTAAAAAAGAAGAACCAGAAGAACCCTCTGTACTCGCCGGGACCGCTGTGCAGCGAAAAAGCCAGATACGGCGGATTGCGCAGGGTAGCCAAAATATGCCAGGGAGCAGCGATGACGGCTGCGATTCCCAAAGTGGAAAGAGGATGTAAGCGGCGCCACGAAAGTCGTGCGAATAGCTGTCGCGTGCAGGCCATATACGCAAGGCCGGCGATAATGGGAAAAACAACTGCAATCAATCCTTTGAGCAGGAGTCCAACCCCGAGACAGACGCCAAGCAGAACCCTGTCCCGCTGCCGCGGACTTTCATCGGGATCGAGCAAACGCAGCCATGCCCAGATCGCTCCGGTGATGGTGAGCGTCAAAATTGCATCTGGAATCAGAATGCGAGTGAAGAGGAAGAGTCCAAGGCATGTAGCGAGCGCAATGCCAGAGTACATCGCGGCTGACTCATCAAACGCCCAGCGTGCGAAGCGATAAGTGACCCAGCACAGCAGGATCACGCTAAGAGCGAGAGGCAGGCGCGCAGCCCAATCATGCACGCCAAAGACGCGGTATGAAGCCGCCATCATCCAATAGACAAGCGGTGCCTTCTCGAGGTAGGGAACACCGTTGAGACGCGCGGTGACATAGTCACCGGAGGCGAGCATGTTGCGGGCGATTTGCGCCTGGACGGCGTCGACGTCGTCCATGAGCCGCGGGGGACTGGCGATGCTTATGAGGAAGACAAGGCTAGCTGCGGCGACGACGATTCCGCCAGCTCCAAATCTTCGACGAGCACCTCGGATACCTGCTCCGTTGCCGGCAGCTCGATATTCCAGCGCTTCATCCACATCAATAACACCATGAGTCCCCATAATTGGTAACCAGCGTTTTCTCTCCTCTCTAAGTGTCTCTGTATCAAGCCTTCAATGGCCGGCCAGCGAAAGAGGCCGGTGGCCTCAACTGCATCGCGAGTGACCGTATCGAGCAGGAATTGCCGCAGCGATCCGCGGAACCAGTCGTGGACCGGAATATCAAATCCCATTTTGGAACGATGCAAAACACGTGCCGGAAGCTTATCGGCCATTAGGCGGCGCAGCACATACTTCGAGGTACGTCCGTTGAGCTTGAAATTGTCCGGTAAGCTCGCGGCAAAATCGACGATCCTGGGGTCCAGAAATGGCGGCCTGATCTCTAGAGCGTGCGCCATGCTCATACGGTCGACTTTGTACAGAATGTCATCGGCCAGGTAGTACCGTTGATCGAAATCGAGATAGCCCTGTAGTCCGCGATCGGGTCGCATCTCAGAAACCCAGCTTCCCACTTGACCGGAATTTGCGAATAAATAGATCGACTGTTTTTCCTTCTCGGAATGAGTGCCATTCCAGAAGACATGTGCCATTTCGGGAGAGAGCAGGCAGCCCTCAAAGAAGCGCTTGGCCTTGTAGTCAAAACTGATCCGGCCGTCCTGGACAGGCAATCCGGTTGCACAGGCGAGCGCCGCACGTCGCAGGAAACTGGGTAAGCGGCGAACGATTGCGCTGTACTGATTGGCTTGGTAGGTGAGATATCCGGCAAAAAGCTCGTCGGCGCCTTCTCCGCTCAAAGCGACTGTGGCATCTCGTCGCGTAAGTTGCGAAAGAAACCAGGTGGGCAAAGCACCCGCGTCGGCGCCCGGTTCGTCGGAGTAGTACGCCATCTCCTCAATCGCTTCCGCGAGATCGGCGTCAGGATGAAGATCGAACTCGACGTGCTCCGTTCCGTAATGCTCGCTCACATGACGGATATGCTGGCTTTCGTCGCCGGAACTTCCTTTAAACGTAATGGAAAAGGTCTTGACGGGTTTATCGCTTTGCGCGGCGGCGTAGTGCAGCACGGAGGAGGAATCCAGTCCTCCACTCAGCCAAATTCCTACAGGAGTGTCTGTGACGAGCTGTTCCTTCACCGCATCGGCGAGCAGTGAGTCCAGCTCTTCGGAAGCCTCGTCAATGCTTGCAGGCGCCCTGCGCAAATTACGCTTCCCGAAATCGACCAGTCGGGCTCCGCCGAATTGCCATTCGAGCATCTGACCGGGCATCAATTTGACGATGCCCTTTACCAGCGTGAGCGGAGCCGGAACGTAGTTGACGCTCAGGAAGGCGTCAAGCGCCTCGAGGCATACATGCCGTGTCACGTTGGGATGAGCAAAGATGCACTTCAGCTCGGACCCAAAGAAAATCTCTCCCTCATGCAGACAGTAATAAAGAGGCTTGATGCCCATGCGATCGCGCGCAAGAACAAGCCGGCGCTGCGACTGAACCCACAGACCGACGGCAAACATTCCCCGGAATCGCTCGAAGCACGAATCGCCCCAATGCAGAAAGGCATTGAGAACTACTTCGGTGTCACAGCGCGTGTGAAAGCAATAGCCTGCTCGTTGAAGTTGGGAGCGCAGCTCCTGATGATTGAAGATCTCGCCGTTAAAAACGAGAACCACATCTCCATCAGGGCTCTTCAACGGTTGGTCGCCAGCGCTCAAGTCCAGGATCCGCAAGCGCGTTGCCCCGAGCGAAACCTGTTCAGATTCGAACTCTCCCTGGTGGTCTGGACCGCGGTGAACAATTGATCGCAGGGCTGAATTCAGTACTCTTTCCGGTAGACGTTTGCTGACGTGAGTGAATCCTACGATTCCACACATGGTTAGGCTCGCGCTCCCCGGGACGAAGCGGTGTCAGTGTTAGACAGCCTGATCGACGCTTGGCTTTTTTCCGTCAGGAGAGGCTGAATCATGTCTCTTAAGGTGTCCAAAATTGCCACATTAGAAGCCGATTGTAAAGGAATGTTAAGTAACCTTTGATGAATGTGAAGCTGTTACCTCGATGATTTTACGGAGCTTGGCGCAAAAACTCCTGCAAAATCTGGAGTTTCCACCAACATTTCTGAGGATGGGCGGAGGGCAAAGCCGAATGGCAGGTGGGCGAATACCACTTTAGTGGCAGACGCCCGATTCCGGCGAGTGAAATGATCGTCCGAGAAGACGTTATTGGCTACGCAGCAGAATCGACACTTCGGTCAAATCGATAGCCAACGCCGCGCACTGTCTTGAAACGACAGGAGGGTTGCTACTGCGCGTGCATTCGCGCAAAGCCTTTTACGCTGATCGGAGAATGCACCAGGGGATTTCTCAAGGCTGACCAGAGCATTGCGAGATGATCGGGGCAGAGATGAACATCTTTTAAACTGCCGTGAACCACTTGCACATCCACCGCGTAACGCGCGCGATGACCGCATGCGGGAGTATTTGCGTCAATCTTTGCGCATTCGCAGCAATGAGCAGGGTTGTTCTGAGTCATAAATGGCCTCGGTGCTTGTTGTTCTGTTTCGCGAGTGTTCTTGTTTGGTAACGCGGGTTCATTCTACCGAAGACGACCCATTCCGGAAGTGGGAAACGTCATCTTACGCCAAGCTCGAATCTGGCTCTCTAAGAAAACAAATAGCTTACTCTGAGGCGATGCACCAGCGGTGGTTCGCAAAATTAACACATTATTAACATGAACACCCAGTGAATTTGCGGGGGCGAGGGCCATGAATGGAGTTAGCTCCGGCTAGAATACGCCTGTGAAACGCACGATTTTTGTCGTCGAAGACGATCCCGATATTTCGCGGCTGGTGAAGCATCATCTCGAAGGGGCGGGAATCGCAACACGTCTTTTCCCAAATTCGAAAGGGGTAATTGCTGAAGCGATACGCCAGCATCCATCCGCCTTTCTCCTGGACATCATGATTCCCGGTGAAGATGGAATGGAACTCTGTCGGCAGATCCGGGCCACAAGCGAGCTTGCTCCCATTCCGGTAATCTTTCTCACCGCAAAGGCCGAGGAGGTGGATCGGCTCGCTGGTTTCGATCTGGGAGCCGATGACTACATCACAAAACCATTCAGCCCGCGGGAATTGGTGGCGCGCCTAAAAGCGGTTTTGCGCAGGTTTGAGCCTCCATTAACCCACCAGAAGATCCGGATGGGAGAGCTGGAGATTGATTCCGGAGCCATGAGTGTTGAAGTTCAGGGCAAACCGATCACAACCACCGCAACTGAGTTCCGCCTCCTCGAATATCTGGCCTCGCGCCCTGGACGAGTATTCACGCGCGAACAACTGCTGGATGCGGTGTGGCGCGATACCAGCTACGTGACCTTGCGCTCCGTCGATGTGTATGTACGCCGGATTCGCGAAAAAATCGAGCAGGATCCTGAGAACCCCCGTTATCTACGAACGCTTCGTGGAGTGGGATATCGCTTCGAGGCACCGAAGTGAAGAGTAGCGTCTTCCTCAAATTGTTGGGAGCTTTTCTTGCTGTCATTCTGCTGGGGACACTTGTCCTGAACCTTGAAATCGGCAGAGAGTGGACGCAATCGCTCACTGCGCAGCTGGAGAAGTCACTCCAGCAAGAGACGCGTCTGTTCGCATATCGCGTTGACAATGACACGACGCATCCCCTGCAGAATATGGTCAAGCAGGTGAGTGAGGCCACTGGCGCGCGCGCCACGATCATCGACCGAAATGGGAAGGTGCTTGCCGATTCCGAAGCTGATCCCGAAACAATGGAGAATCATGCACAGCGGCCCGAGTTTGTGGCTGCGCTGAAGGGCGCAGAAGGCGAGGCGAGCCGCACGAGCAAGACCCTGGGAATCGATTTCCTGTACACCGCCGCGCCAGTCAAGAACGGCGCAGTTCGTCTTGCCTACCCACTGGCGGCGATCAAAGAAAGCTCGGAAAGAATTCAAAAATCTCTTATCCGCGGCTCTCTTCCGGCCCTGCTGATCGCGGTAATCCTCGCCGCGGCGGCGGCGGTCCTGATTGCCCGTCGCTTGCAACGGATTGTGAGCTTTGCAGAACGCATTGCCGCCGGAAATCTCTCTGCCCGCATCGAGGTGGACAGCGCTGACGAAATCGCACGCGTTGCGATGGCCTTGAATATAACGGCCGAGCGCCTGGAGCAAAGCTTTACCGAAGTTGAGTCCAGTCGCCAACAACTAGAAGCAGTGCTTAACAGCATGCAGGCGCCGGTGATCGCGGTGAATCGCGATGAGCGTGTGGAGTGGGTAAATGGCGCGATGAATCGTCTGATGCCCAACCGTGTGCGTTTGCATGCGGCATTACTCGAGACTATCCGTGAACCCGATCTGCTTATGGCTGTACGCGAAACAATTCAGACTCGCCAGATTCACACAACTCGGGCCCACATTCTTCCCGGCCGAACCTACGAAGCAACAGTTGCTCCGATGCTCGCCGGGAGCGCAGTCGTGCTGCTGCACGACCTTACTGAAGTGGAACGCGTCGAAAAGACGCGAAGGGACTTCATCGCCAACGTCTCGCACGAACTCCGCACGCCCCTTACATCGATTCAGGGATACGCGGAGACGCTGCTCGATCTCAACACTGCGGATCAGGCGACTCGGGAATTCCTCGAAATTATTCGCAAGAACACCACACGCATGTCGCGTCTCACCCAAGACCTGCTGACGCTGGCTCGCGTCGAGTCAGGCGAGCAGCGCTTTCGGATGCGGGAAATTCCTGCATCGCAACTCATCCGCGAAGCGCAGCAGTATTTCGGCGAAATGGCTCACCTTCAGGGAAGCGAACTCTCGATTGACTTAGGCAAAGATGGAATGGTGAAAGCCGATCCTGAGGCTGTCCACCAAGTGTTTTCCAACCTGATCTCAAATGCCGTCAAATACTCTTCGCCTGGAACCCCCATCGTGATCGGTGCCCGGATGCGCGATCATGACGTGGAGTTTTTCGTTCGCGACACTGGGCCTGGGATCGCGTCGGAACATCTGCCAAGACTTTTCCAGCGCTTCTATCGCGTAGACAAAGCTCGCTCGCTCGAGTCTGGAGGCACCGGGCTAGGGCTCGCGATCGTGAAGCATATCGTTATCGCTCACGGTGGCTCAGTTCGCGTGGAAAGCGAACTGCATCATGGATCGCGCTTTTTCTTCACACTACCGCGGGCCGAAACAGCTGTCCCCACGGACGCAAGTGACAAGGTTCCTGAGATTCCACAAGGAATTGCAGCTCAGGATTTGAATTAGGCCGTGGAATGAAACCAGCGGATCAGCCAAAACAATAACGCCGCTACCAGTCCCGAAGCGGGAATCGTCAGGATCCAGGCCCACACGATTTTTCCCGCGACTCCCCAGCGCACCGCCGCAAGCCGCTGTGTTGACCCGACTCCGACTATGGCTCCCGTGATGGTATGAGTCGTGCTTACGGGGATGCCGGCTGCCGCGGTTCCAAACAGTGTGATTGCGCCGGCAGTTTCAGCACAGAAGCCGCCGATTGGCTTGAGTTTTGTGATCTTGGATCCCATCGTATGAACGATCCGCCATCCTCCAAAATACGTTCCAAGTCCCATGGCGAGGTTCGCCGCGAGGATAATTGGCCAATGAAAGCGTCCCCAGGTGGACGAGAACTCGGATCGAGTCATGATGCCGGCGGAGTAGAGCGCGCCGGCAATAATCCCCATCGTCTTTTGCGCGTCGTTCCCGCCATGACCAAGGCTGTAAGCAGCGGCCGATAGCAACTGCAAACGACGGAACCAGCCGTCCACCTGCTGTGGCGCCGAGCCGCGGAAGATCCAGAACATCATCGTCATCAGCACCCATCCCAAAACAAGTCCCATTATGGGCGCTACAACGACGAAGATGAGAGTCTTCGTCCATCCATGAGGAACGATCACTGCGAAGCCTGAGCGGGCGATCGCCGCTCCCGCGTAGGCGCCGATTAGCGCGTGCGAGGATGAAGTAGGTAGACCCCACCACCAGGTCAGGAGATCCCACACGATTGCACCCGCAAGACCGCTGAGGACCACATATTGGGTGATCTGGTGGATATCAATCATGCCCGAGCCAATCGTCTTTGCGACTGCAATTCCGAAAATGAACGCGGCAATGAAATTGAAAATTGCGGCCCAGACAACAGCGAGCCGCGGCGAGAGCACCCGCGTGGAAACTACGGTTGCGATGCTGTTGGCTGCGTCATGGAACCCGTTGAAGAAGTCGAAGCAAAGTGCCAGCAGGACGGTAATCGCTACCAGGAGTGTCGTGGTATCCAAGCGGGAGAGTCTCCGAACTGCTTGAGTTTCGAGCTACGCGCTCTTCACAACTACTGATTCGATTACGTTAGCGGCGTCTTCAGCCTTGTCGGTTGCAGTTTCCAGTACTTCGTAGAGCTCTTTCTTTTTAATCAGCGTAATGGGATTGGTCTCAACTTCGAATAGTTGAGCGATGGCTCCGCGAGCGATGCGGTCGGCCTCGTTCTCCAGACGATTAATTTCGACACAATACTGGAGCACATTGTTCTTCTTCTCCAGGTGAGCCACCGCCTGGCAGAGCTGTTCCGACTGACGGACGATCACATCCGCAAGCTGAGGAGAGGAGGGCGTAAAGTCTGTGATCTTGTACATCACCAGGCGCTCGCCGGCAGCGTGCACAAAATCCAGCACGTCGTCGATTGAAGAAGTCAGTTCGTGAATGTCTTCGCGATCAAAGGGGGTAATGAAAGTCTGATTGAGCTTCGTCAGCAGGGCATGCGTCATTTCATCGCCGCGATGCTCGATCGTTTTTAGTTGTTCTACTCGGGTCTCGACGTCCTTCATGTCCTGCAGAATCGCCTTCAACAGCCGCGCACCATCCGTAAGGTTATTGGCCATCTCGGAGAACATTTCGAAGAACTTCGTCGTCTTTGGAATGAATCGAACCATTTGTTAGCACGCCCATTATTACGAATTGATGAATATTTCACGCATCAGGTTCTTCGGTCAAACCAAGGTCGCGCACGATTTCCACGCCAACTCATGTCTTCATCACGCGCAGCTAAGTTAGCTTCACCCCATCAGGTAATAAGGGCGTTGCACAAAAAGCACTCAGCGTCTCCAACCTGTTGCAGACCAAATGCTGAGTGCTGGATGCTTTCTTAGTTAAGACGGGCTCTCGACAGTCTCCAGCGGACTGGAGCGCTCGCCCGTTCCCGGACGCTCCACCTGGAATCGTAACTGGTGTTTTCGCGAATCCGCATCAATCACGACGTGATCGCCGTGCAGGATCTCTCCGTCCAGGATCTTCATCGCCATCGGATCCTGCACCAGGCGCTGGATAGCCCGCTTCAATGGGCGCGCGCCGTACGCACGGTCATAGCCTTCTTTGAAGATCATCTCCTTCGCAGACTGAGTAAGTTCGATGGAGATTCGGCGATCGGAGAGCATCTTGCGAAGATCCGCCAGCCGCAGATCGACGATGCGCACCAGCTGTGCCTCTCCCAGGGGACGGAACAGAATGATGTCATCGACCCGATTCAGGAACTCAGGACGGAAGTGTTCCTGCACTACATTCATCACCTGCGCACTCGCGCTCTCGAACGACTCCGGCGTCTTTAACGCGTCGGCATTCAGGTACATCGCGCCTAAGTTCGAAGTCATAATGATGACAGTGTTCTTGAAGTCAACAGTCCGGCCTTTGCTGTCCGTTAGGCGCCCATCATCGAGGATCTGCAGCAACAGATTGAACACATCATGGTGTGCCTTCTCGATCTCATCGAACAGAATTACCGAATATGGACGGCGACGCACGGCTTCAGTCAACTGACCGCCTTCGTCGTAGCCCACGTACCCCGGAGGAGCTCCGATCAAGCGGGCAACTGCGTGCTTCTCCATGTACTCCGACATATCGATTCGGATCATGTTGTGCTCGTCATCGAAGAGAAACTCGGCGAGGGCACGTGCCAGCTCGGTTTTTCCGACGCCGGTTGGTCCAAGAAAAATGAAAGAGCCAATTGGACGCCGGGGATCGCTCAAACCCGCGCGCGATCTGCGAATAGCGTTCGAGACGCGCTCCAGCGCTGCATCCTGACCGATGACGCGTTCTCGCAGCCGCGCTTCCATGTTGACCAGCTTCTTTACCTCGCCTTCCAGCATCTTCGAAACGGGAATGCCGGTCCACTTGGAGACAATTCGAGCAACGTCCTCTTCATCCACCTCTTCTTTAAGCATGCGGCTTACAGGACGGACTCCGTCGCTTTCCGCGCTGAGACGCTTCAGCTCGTCCTCCGCTTGGCGAAGCAGACCATAACGGATCTCTGCCACGCGCTGCAGATTGCCGCGGCGCTCTTCCGTCTGCTCCTCTATCCTCAGCTTTTCAATGCGCTCTTTTAGCTCCTGAATCCGCTGGATTGCCTGCTTCTCTTCTTTCCAGCGCGCTTTCAGAGCGTTGGCTTGCTCACGAATTTGAGCCAGTTCCTTTTCGAGGTCGGCAAGGCGCTCCTTCGAATTGGAATCCTTTTCGCGCTTCAACGCCTGCCGCTCGATTTCCAGCGATGTCGCCTTGCGCTCAAGCTGATCGATCTCGGTCGGCATGGAATCAATCTGAATGCGCAACGAGGCCGCTGCTTCATCGATAAGGTCTATCGCTTTGTCGGGCAGAAAACGATCGGAGATGTACCGATGCGACAGTGTCGCCGCCGCCACGATTGCCGAATCCTTGATACGAACGCCATGATGAACCTCATAGCGCTCTTTCAGCCCACGCAGGATCGAAATCGTGTCTTCCACATTGGGTTCGCCCACGAAGACGATCTGGAAGCGCCGCTCGAGGGCTGCGTCTTTCTCGATGTACTTGCGGTATTCGTTCAAGGTGGTGGCGCCAATCGCACGCAATTCTCCGCGTGCCAAAGCCGGCTTGAGCATGTTCGAGGCGTCAATGGCGCCTTCCGCGGCGCCGGCGCCGACCAGAGTGTGCAGCTCGTCGATAAACAGAATCATCTGTCCTGATGAGTCCTCGATCTCCTTCAGTACAGCCTTCAAACGATCCTCGAATTCGCCGCGATACTTCGCGCCGGCTAACATCGATCCGAGATCGAGAGAGACTACACGCTTGTTTCTGAGAATCTCAGGAACGTCGCCGGAAACAATGCGCCGTGCTAGTCCTTCAACAATTGCAGTCTTGCCTACGCCAGGTTCCCCAATCAGTACAGGGTTGTTCTTCGTGCGGCGAGAGAGCACCTGGATTACGCGGCGGATCTCCTCGTCCCGTCCAATCACCGGATCCAGCTTTCCCTTGCGGGCCAGTTCAGTGAGGTCTTTGGCGTACCGCTCCAGTGCCTGATATTTGGCTTCGGGGTTCTGGTCAGTCACTTTCTGTGATCCGCGCACTTGCGTGAGCGCCTGCAGGATCTTGTCGTGCGTTGCTCCGGCACCTTTGAGCAGTCGCTGAGCAGGTTCATTCGAAAGCTGCGAGAGCGCCAGCAGCAGATGCTCAGCCGAGACATATTCGTCCTTAAATGTGTCAGCCTGCTTGAACGCCGAGTCCATCCCCTTCTGCAAAGCCGGTGACATGGCCGGCTGCGCTGCCGCTCCCGAAACCTTTGGCAGCTTGCCGATCTCAGCGTTGGCTTCGCTGAGCAGCTTCTCCGGCCCTACGCCAATTCGACGTAGTACGGGAATAACAATACCTTCCTGGTCCTCCAGCAGCGCTGC
>Ga0209473_1000185_pt1 | contig 40231 bp, 34 predicted proteins | sample GraSoiAngelo_133_FD_185890 | JGI IMG/M metagenome (GOLD analysis project Ga0209473, IMG submission 185890) | Grasslands soil microbial communities from the Angelo Coastal Reserve, California, USA - 14_0929_05_20cm (SPAdes) (version 2) | ecosystem: Environmental > Terrestrial > Soil > Grasslands ...
TGGTGAATCTTGCGATCCAGTCGGTCGGCTGGCGCAGCACGCACATCGCTGTCGGCATCTTCACGATGCTCGCCATGTCGGTCGCTCTGGTGGTGCTGCGGATGCTGATGGGGGCGGCGGAGCGGCGCAGCCATGTCAACGCGCCGCCGCCGCGTGTCGACTTGCGGCTCTCCACCAACACACTGACGGCGATCCTGTCGCTGGCGAGCATTGCCTGCTGCGTGGCGATGTCGATGCCGCAGGTCCATATCGTCGCCTATTGCGGCGATCTCGGCTATGGCGTTGCGCGCGGCGCGGAGATGCTGTCGCTGATGCTGGGTTTCGGCATCGTCAGCCGCATCGGATCGGGATTTTTGGCTGATCGGATCGGTGGCATCCGCACCCTGTTGATCGGCTCGATCGCGCAAGGCACGGCGCTGTTGCTTTATGTATTCTTCGACAGCCTTGCCTCGCTTTACGTCATCTCGGCGCTGTTCGGCCTGTTCCAGGGCGGTATCGTGCCGAGCTATGCCATCATCGTGCGCGAGGCGATGCCGGCGGCCGAAGCCGCCACCCGTGTCGGTATCGTGATCTTTGCCTCGGTACTCGGCATGTCGTTCGGCGGCTGGGTCTCCGGCGTGATCTTCGACGCCACCGGCTCCTATGCGGCGGCCTTCATCAACGGGCTTGCCTGGAACGCGCTCAACATCACGCTGATGGCGGCGCTGCTGCTGCGAGCGCGTGCGAGCTCGGAGAAAGCGGATACCCGCTTTGCGGCGCGAATGCGCGCGAGCTGAGCCAGCGCCTCAAAGCGTTTCTTATACCGCTTGCCCGGTCTTGAGCAGACCGCAGCCGATGATCTTCAGGCTGCCGTCGGCCTCCCGCTCCGGCGTATAGAGGGCTTCCCACGCTTCGCCATTGGCATCGACGATATGAACGCGCTGCGCCACCGTGTCGCCGGCGACCCGCGCCTCGCCGAACTCAAAACTCCTGTGGCGATAGACCGGCGCGTAAGAATTCTGGACCATCGACATGAAGATGTCGGCCTGCGGGAACATCTCGCGGATCGCGGGCGCAGCGCAGGAACAGGCCGCCGCCGCGTCGTCGCGGCCGAAGGCCTTGACCTGGGAGCTGATCACGGCCCGGGCCGTGGCGACATCGTCCGCGGCAAGGGCAGGGGCGGTGAGGCACAGGAGAGCTGCGAGTGACAATCATGCGATCCCACCGAGATAGAGCCGCTTGACGATGTCGTTGCCTCTCAGTTCGTCGACCGAGCCGGCCGCGACGACGATCTCGCCATGGACGATGATGTAACCGCGATTGGCGATGCGGATCGCCTGATTGAAGTTCTGCTCCGCCATCAGCACGGTAAGGCCGAGATGCTGATTGAGCTCGCCGATCTTGGCAATGGTCTGTGATACCAGGAGCGGAGACAGGCCCACTGAAGGTTCGTCGATCAACAACAGGCGTGGCGAGGACATCAGCGCGCGCGCGATGGCCAGCATCTGCTGTTGCCCGCCGGACATGGTGCCGGCGAGCTGGTTCTGCCGCCCTTCGAGGGCCGGAAATGTCTCGAAGGCGAGCGCAAGGTTGCGATTGATGTCGCGGCGGGCGGCCCTGCGGAAGGCACCGAGCATCAGATTTTCCGACACCGTCAGCTTGGGAAACAACCGCCGTCCCTCGGGAACCAGCGCCACACCGAGATCGACGATGGTCTCGGGCGACAGCCTGCTCAGATCGTGCGCGTTGCCGTCGATGGTCAGGGATAGGCTTCCGCGCTGCGGCCGAACCAGGCCCGCGATGCACTTCATCAGCGTGCTCTTGCCGTTGCCGTTAGTGCCGAGCAATGCGACGGTCTCGCCAGCTTCGACATGGAGCGTCACGCCGCGCAGCGCCTTCACGGCACCGTAACCGGCATCAAGGTCCTTGATGGCGAGGCTAAGTGCCAAGGTAGGCCTCCTGCACCCGCTGGTTCGCCATGACCTCGGCCGGCCCGCCGATCGCGATGATCCTGCCGGCGTCGAGACACATCACGCGCTGCGAGAAACGCATCACGGCCTGCATGATGTGCTCGATCATGATGATGGTGATGTCTTCGCCGGCCAGCTTCATGAGCAGATCCAGCACCTCATCGACTTCCGAACTGGAAAGGCCGGCCATGGCTTCGTCGGAAATCAGGAGTTTCGGGCGCGTCGCCATCGCGCGGGCGAGCTCCATCTTGCGCAACTCCACCTGGCTGAGCCTGGTGGCCGAGACGTCGGCCTTGGAGGCAAGGCCGGTTCGCATCAGGATCGACATCACGCCGTCGCGCCGTTGCGCGGCCGAGACGAAGCCGTCTGCGACGCTCGCGAAGTCAATCGCCACCATGAGGTTTTCGGCGACCGTCATGCTTTTGAACGGCCGCGGGATCTGGAAGCTGCGCGCAATGCCGCGACGCGTGCGCATATGCGCCGGCAACCGCGTAATATCCTCGCCAGCGAACACCACGGTGCCCACCTCGGCGCGCAACGCGCCGGAAATGCAGTTGATCAGCGTCGTCTTGCCCGAACCGTTCGGACCAATCAGGCCGAAGCGCTCTCCCGGACGAATATCGACACTGACATTGTCCAGGGCGACGAAGCCGCCGAAGCGTTTGGTCACGGCGTCGATCCGCAGCAAAGGTTGTTCTGATATGCCGCGGGCGGTCATGCTTTGCCTCCCGCGCGATAGCGGACAAGGCGGCCGATGAGGCCAAGCAATCCTTCCGGCGCTGCCACCACGAACAGCACCAGCATGATGCCGAGCACAAGCACATTAACTTCCGAGGAGATGGTGACGGCGAGGAGCTGTTGCGTCACGCCGAGCAGGATTGCGCCGACAACCGGACCCATCCAGTGCGCAGTCCCGCCGATCAGCGACATCGCGAGTACCGTGACGGAGTAATTGAGATTGAAAGCGGACGACGGATCGGCGTATTGGAGGTACATGGCGGCGGGGGCGCCGGCCGCGCACATCAGCGCTCCAGAGATCACGCAAGCCAGCACCTTGAGCCGCAAGGTCGGCACGCCGGTACATTCCGCGGCGAGCTCGTCGTCCTTGAGCGCCTGCAGGCCGCGGCCGATCCATGAGATTTGAATGTAGCGCGCTGTGGCAACCGCCAGCACCACGAGCAGCGCCTGAACGAAAAACAGCATCTGCACGTAGTTGTCGAATGGCGGCATCACCGGCGGCCGCTGGATCTGAATGCCGGCTGCGCCGCCAACGAAACGCCAATTCGTCACCGACGTCTCGATGACGATCGTCACCGCAATCGTCGCGATCGAGAAGAAGATGCCCTGCATGCGCAGGGTCAGCAGGCCCACCGCGAAGCCGAGCAATGCGCCGACGGTGGCGGCGGCTGCGATCTGCACGGCCAGCGGCGCGCCAATCGCCTTGACCAGGAACACGGCCGTGTAGACGCCAACGCCGAAAAAGGCACTGGTGCCGAAATTCACGTAACCGGCATAGCCGCCGAGGATGCTCCATGCCACGGCGAGCACGATGAACTGCAGGATCACGTAGCCGGCAAAGAAGGGGTATTGGTTGCCGATGACCTGGGTCATCAACACGACGGCGGCGAGGAAGAGGGCCGCCCCGATCCAGAACACGACGCTGTTGCGGCTCATGATCGCCTGCCGAGCAGGCCCTGCGGCCGGATCGCAAGGACGCCGAGCAGCATCGCAAACGAAATGGCCGGCGCCCAGGAGGCACCGACCGTGCTCAGCACAATCGATTCGGCGACGCCAAGGATGATGGCGGCGATCAGCGTGCCGGTCATGCTGCCCAGCCCCGCCATGACCACAACGCAGAATGTGCGCCCGATATAGGCGCGGTCGAGCGTCGGATCGACGGGAGCGACGATGATAAGCAGGGCGCCCGCGATCCCGAGTACGGCTGTCGCTATGCCGAATGCCCACTGCTTGATCCGGACCGGGTTGGCGCCCATCAGTCGCAGCGCCTCCTGATCCTGCGCGACCGCGCGGATCGCCCGTCCCATGAACGTTCGCGACAGGTACAGCGCCAATAGGATCGTGAGTGCTGAGGCAACCGCGAACGCGACAAGCAGCCGGACCGGAATCCGCATCTCGCCGATCCGCCACGCCTTGCCGATATAGGACGCGGAGACCGAACGCTGGTCCACGCCGAACTGGAGAATGATCAACACTTCGATGATGAATGCGATGCCGAACAGGAACGCGATGCCGCGTACACCGGCATCACTGCCGCGTTTTTCGAATGTCTCGTAATACAGGCGGTAGGCGGCCAGGCCGAGGAGAAACAAGAGCGGCGTGATCAATAGCCCCCCGAGCAGCGGGTCGATGTCATAGCTGTCGTTGAGGAAGAACACGCCGTAGGAGGCCAGTATCAGAAACGCCGGATGTGCCACGTGGGGGACGTCGAGCAGGCCGAACGAGACCGACAACCCAAGGCTGACGGCCGCATAGAAGCAGCCGAGCAGCACACCGAGCACCACCGCATTGAGCAGCAGGTCCATTGAAAGCACCTGAGGTTTCCCCCCTCGACCCGTTCTTAACCCACCGCTTCAGAGAAACACCGCGAGGTTTACTTCTGAGCGGCCTCATAGGGACTGATGAGATCGCCGGACTTGAACTGGTCCGGGAACAGGATCACCTGTTTGCCCTGGCTGCGGAACTGCTCAACGTTCTTGTCCACGACACCGCGGAACTGCGCCATCAGCGTCGCGGTTTCCTTGCGCTCGCCGTCCGCCGAAAACGCGATCGGACCGACGATGGTCTTGATCTCGTTGCCATGGAGATATTTTGCGATCGCCTTTTGGTCGAGTGATCCGGTCGCCTTGACGGCCTGCTCGAGGAGTTGGCCGGAGGCGTAGCCGAATGGTGCGAGATAATAGCCCAGCGGATCAACCTTGGCTTCCACGGCGCGTTTGGTATAGGTCTCGAAGAACGCCTTGGTGCCGTCGTAATACATGCTCGGTTCCGGGAGCCATGTGTTGTAGTTGACGACGCCGTTGAGCAGCGAACCCATATTCTGCATCACCGAGGCGAATTGCAGACCGACCATGCCGCCCCCGAAAATCTTGACGTCGTCGCCGATTCCGATCTCATTCACGGCGCGCAAGATTCCAGCTGAATCGGGCGGATAGGACGCGACATAGACGATGTCGGGCTTGGCGGCCTTGAGCGCACGGATGATGCCGGAGAATTCCACCGTGTTTGGAGGATAGGCCTGGTCGAACACGATCGATATGCCGCGCTTCTTTGCGACCTCCCTCGCGGTCAGCGCCAGGTTCTGCGCGAATTCCTGGTCGGCAGTGAGCAGCGCCATGGTTTTTCCGCCGGCCTTCTGGCCGAGATCGAGGAACGCTGACGCCCAGCTGTCGGCTGGTCCCCAGGGCGCATTGTTGAACCACATGTCGTGGCCAACCTTGCTGTTCACCTGAAACGAGAAGTTCCCCATCAGCAGCAGGCCGCGCTGCTTGACGAGTGGCATGAGGGGCGCCGTCGGCACGGTCGCGTAGGGCGCGAACAGGAAATCGACCTTGTCGACGTCCAGCAGCTTTGAGTAGATCGCAGGCGTCTCCGAAGCGCTCGATTTGTCGTCATAGACGACAAGCTCGACCTTGCGCCCGAGCAGGCCGCCCCTGGCGTTGACGTCGTCACGCCAGATCTCGATGCCAAGCAGCGAGGCCTTGCCGCCGCCCGCGAGACCACCGGTCTGCGCCATGGACATGCCGATCTTGATCGGCGGCTGCTGGGCGACCACACCTGAGGTCAGCCCAACCATGGCAACGGCGACCACTCCGCCGAAAAGCGCCCTGCGTTTCATTGATTCTCCCCTTACGTCTCTTTTTTGATTGCCTGCCCGCGTCCGGGTTCTTCGCCGGATTGCCGACAGTATGCTGCCGCGTCGAAACTGGTGTTCAGGTCTCAAGCGCCCTTATGGGAACGTTAGAACTAAAGGCAGACCGGCCACAAGCCACAATAGGACTCTAGGATGGTTTTGGGACTTAACGTTGGTGCGGTTAACCCCCCGGGCGAGGCCGATGCGAGCATCAAGTCCGCCACACTAGCCTGCGGCCGATGCGGGCGATTGCCCGGTCCTTGCCGTCGGCTTCAAAATCGCGGCCGGATCGGAGCCTACGCGTCCGCTGGTCTTGTCGGTCGCTCCTTCGCGCGACAGCCGCATGTCGAAGCGGATGCTCGGCAGTCCCTTGATGGGACAGCTCGGATCGTTCGTCTCGATATCGACGGCGAGGTCGCCCGACGAGCCGAATACGACGTCGTCCGCAATATACGGATCGTCGCGCAGGTAGAGAGCCGTCACCAATTCGCGATAACCGGGTGCACCGACGAGGAAGTGAATATGGGCTGGCCTCATGCCATGCCGCCCTTGCGCCCTGACCATGGCGCCCACGGGGCCATCCATCGGAATCGAATATCCGATCGGCTTGACGGTCCGCAGCACATAGACACCATCCGCATCCGTGGTGAAGACGCCGCGATAGTCAGTCGAAGCAGCATTTTCCTGAATGTCGTAGAGGCCGTCGGCGCCGGTTTGCCAGATCGAAACGGTCGCGTTGGCGAGCGGCTTGCCATTGACGTCGCTCACACGGCCGTAGAGTACGCACTCGCTTCCGCGCTTCACGGTCCTGGCGATGTGGCTGCCCGCCGACAGTCTTGGCGACGCCTCGCGGTAGAACGGGCCGAGCAAGCTTGTATGGGTACCTTCTTCGACGGCCGTATTGTCGTGCAGGCCGTTGACGAGAGCCGACAGGCCAAGGGTATCCGAAAGCAGAATGCATTCCTGCCGCGCGGGCGTACAGATTTTGCCGACCGCGGTCATGAATTCGATACCCTTGATCCATTCCGCCGGGGTCAGGTTCACCTCTCGGGCGAAGGCATGCAAGTGCTTCACCGCGGATGCCATCACTTCCCTCATCCGCGGGTCAGGTGTTGTCGCCATCTGATCAAGCACCGCGTCTGCAATCGTTTCCGGCGTCAGCTCCCGCATGCGTTCCTCCATTTTGAACCAACGGTTATGCCCGCATTGCCTTTAGCCTACCGCCCTCCGGGCACCACCGCTAGCCCGGACGTCGTGTCCTCGGTGCTCGACAACGGCATTTACGGCGCAGCCGCAAGGCCGAGGCACTACCCAACGCTTCAACTCGGATTGATACGATGACTTCTAGCGCGCATTGGGGAGCGAACTGATGGGCTGCGGGTTGCTATGATGCCGTGTGTCGCCGTAAGGTACAAAGAGATGCACAATGGCGACGCCGACATGCCGAGTGACTTGAAATCCGCCCGACACCTCGGCGAGCGCGATAAAAAATAGACAATAAAAGTACGTCCGATATCGCGATTCCAGAACGAGAACACGCCCGGCGACAAGCTTCCTCGCGATTTCGCTGTTAACCGCAAAAGCCACGGTGATGCCGAGCATGGCGCCGGCCAACACGTCGGCCGGATAGTGTATTCCTAAATAGACGCGCGATAAGGAGACGTACGTCGCAAATACTGCAAACAGCAGACCCGCCCGCCAGGATATCAGCCAGAAACAGCCGGCAATCGCAAAAAGATAGGTGGCGTTATCGCTGGGAAAACTACTCCAGTTCTCCAGATCTGCGTGCCACTCAAAGCCCGGCGCATTGGCTCCGACGCTAAACATGGGTCGATAACGAAATGGCAGGAAGGTGGACAAGACGCGATTGAGGACAAGCGACAGCGCCACTGCGAGCAACATGATGATGAGAGTTTGGTGCCGACGCGTCGTGTCCTTCTCGGACGAAAACCACAACGCGCCGACGATCCCCATAAAGAATGGGCCAATCACAGACGAACTGTCAGAGGCGAGGCGGTCAAGCACTGGGCTCGAACCACAAAATTGGTTCAACGCCCGGTATAACGACAGGTCAAGTCCCAGCAGGTAGTCCATCTCTTAGCGCTTCAAATGACCAAGTTGAGAACAAAGCAGCTTTAGCCCGTACCCATTCCAATCCTCCCGCGATGATTGAGTCAATCGTCGATGTGCCTGTTCGAGGATGGATAGGCGCTCCGCCGGTCCACAAGGGGTGGCGGGTTGCTCTGAACGGACGGTCCGTTCTCGGTCCTGCCGGCAAATTTTCGGAGTTTGTCGCGGCATCTTTATTTTCAAGCCAATACCGGATGGCATAAGATGTTCTGCGAGAGTAGGAAGGGGGTTGCAATGTTTCTGCGGAATCTTGCGCTGCGGTGGATCGAACGAAATTTGAAATTGACCTGCCCGCATTGTAAGAGACCCTCCTCCTTGGAGACCTTTAAACGCGGACGCTACTTGCTTGCACAGGAAGAGCTAGCTTGTGAGCAATGCAACGAGACCAGTCCCGTCGCGTTTTGGCGCTACCATGGATTATTCCCCGCGACCGATAAGGACAACAACTTGCCGCTCGCGGGCTAGCAATGCCGCAAGATCATGTCCCCTGATCGGAGCTGTCAAACCAGTGTAGTTCTTACTGAAGCGAAGCCGCGAACTCAGGGTCAAGCGATCGCACGACATCCTGGATGTAAGTCTTTCCGTCTGCTGAGCCGCGACGATAGGCGCGGACGATGGCCTCCTTCATATCGGGACGGTGGGTCAGGATCAGGCGAATATCGCCGCGAGCCAGGTCTTTCAGCTCGGGATCGGCGATGGCGGTCGAGACGGCGAAGGTGCTGAGACGCGCCGCGGCCACGTCGGCGACGGCGGGCGAGGTAAGATACGACATCTTGAGCGCGCCGGCGCCGCGGTCGCCGACAGACCCCAGTCCTTGAAGTATCGCGATCAGCAGCCATGTGCGCGACGAATGTGGCGCCAGCAATACCGATTGCTTGGCCAAGGTCAGGGCAAGTTGTTGCGCCTCCCTCATGTCCGACGACGTCGCTGCCTTGCCCGATTTGAGGATCGGAGCGGCACGCGCAAAGGCAATATCGGAGAGCAGATCCCCCCTCAAGGAGGCGGCTGCGGGCCGATCCAAAAGCCACGCATCGGGTCCTGGGTCGCGCGTCGCGAGGGCTTCGGTGAGACCTGGTGCGCGGGGTGTCGTGGCCTCGGCGAAAATCGTAACTGCCGAGAACCAACACAAGATCACGGCCGCCTGCGACGTTGCGATCCTAAACCAGGTTGGGTGATACTTCATCGGCATCGGCTAGATCGTCAACATCTGTTCTCCCTGGATCGTTAATAAGGTTAGAACGCCGGTGGCGTAGGCGCCAGTGTCGATGTTGATCCGGTTCGACCGAAAATCAGGTTTCGGAACGGGCGTGTGGCCATGCACGACAAACTTGCCGAAATCCTCCTTGCTGAGGAGAAAGTCGTCGCGGATCCACAGCAAGTCTTCCTCACGTTGCTTTGGCAGCGGGACGCCGGGTCTGACGCCGGCATGGACGAAAAAGAAGTCCCCACACAAAAAGCTCAGTTTTAGATTGTCGAAGAACCGCCGATGATGCTCCGGCATGCGGCGCTGGAGCGCCTGCACAAGTTCGTATTGTTCGTCGCGATCCGGCCTCATTGACGGCGCTAGCCCATATGACATCAAGGTCTGAAACCCGCCGAACTCCCTCCATGCTTCAAGGCGGCTCGCGTCCTGCAGCACTTCCAGTAGAAATGCTTCGTGGTTGCCCTTGAGAAAAATGGACTCGTGTGTCCGGCTGCGCTCGATCAGTAAGTCGATGGTTTGTCGCGAGGCTGGACCGCGATCGATGTAATCGCCAAGAAAAACGTGCAAGGCTCGCGCCGGTGCTGCCCGCGACAGATGAAGGTCGATTGCGGCGAATACGTCCTGAAGCTGACGTGCGCAACCGTGGATATCGCTGATCGCAAAAATGCAAATTCCGTCAGGCAGTTTCGGTCTGAATCTGCGGTTCGGTTTGAATTCGCGCATGTCACAGCTCCATGTTCTGATGCTCTGAGCGAGCTCAAAAGCCTCGGGCCCCGACATCCTTGGCGTTTCACGTTTTACCTTGCAGCTTTACTTTAGCTCAGCTGAACCTGTCGTTGAACCTCAGGCGGAACGCCTGCCGATGGACTGCGAAAGCCCCAGGCCGATAATGATTGCTGCCATCGTCTGAACCGCCAGGCCGGCGAAGCTGGCATCGCAAAAGGCCTCGAAAAAGGCGGTGACAAGGCAGCCCGCAGCGCCGGCCGCGTAGAAGGAATCCCTGCCTCGCGCCAATGCGCCTCGGAATAACCTCGCGACGAGTTGAAGGAGCAAGGCGATAGTTGCGAGCAGCCCGACATACCCCCATTCCAGGATCAGCAACATCACGGTGTTGATGGCGGTCTCGCCGGGGGCGCCGGTGGCATCGCGATAAATTGCAGCAACCGCTCCGTAGGTGCCCACGCCGGCGCCGGCCCAAGTTGCATCTGAGACCATGCGCAGCGCCGCCGCGGCATCGTCCGTCGAGACGACATTCGCGAACCGAAATAGTGGACTGAGGCCAGGATTTGCCGCAAAGCGCAACGCGACCCCGCCCGCGCATGCTACGGCGACTGCTGTGCAAACGGTTGCAGCAGTCCAGCGACTGAAGTTGAGACGGCGGATCACCACGACGAGACCAAACGCCGTCACGCCAAAAGCAGCTGCCAGCAGCGTGTCAGGAGGCGCCAAATGGACAAGGGCGATCAGGCAAATGATTTCGCCGCCAATGCCGGCCAGCATCATGCCAATAAGCTTATGCAGGGAATGCGGCTGGCGGGACCCTCGTGTCATATAGCGTTCGTTGGTGCGCACGACGAATGCAAGGTTCAAAATCGAGCCAAACGCTGTGAGCGCCAATAGAGGACCGACGACGTCGCTCGGCGCGTGTGCAGATTTGAGAGCGGGCACTTCGCTAAGTAGGGTCAACTCAATCGCGGCAAACGTGGTGATCGTACAGATCCCGAACAAGACTCGCTCGGCGCGTACGCGGTCTCTGGTCAGGACCGCCGTTACGAGCGTCAGTGCGGCCAGGCTCAGATATCCAAACAGGGCTCTCAACGTAAACCCGAGATCGATGCTGATGTGGCCGGACAGTGGTTCGGAGACGGCCGCGGCGGCGCTGCGCCAAATCGGATGGTCGATGGATCCGAGCGGGATCGGGATCATTTGCACGGCCATCCACAATGCCGGCAGCAGAGCTGTGGCGGCAAGCGGTTTGCTGATCTCAAGGCTGCGCTGTACATCGGCTTCCGGTGCGCTCGGCAACAGCACCAGCAACAACGCGACGACCAGCGTCAGCAACTGCGGCCCAAGCCATCCCGCCTTGAGGGCGAGCACCGGCGTGGCAGCGATGAGCGCAAAGAGTAATCCAAACTGCAGGGTGAGGCTGTGAGCTTTGTTCACGAAAATATCATGAGCGCAGCAAGGAACTTTGCGCGTGCGATCGAAGGCGGCGGAAACTACTGCAGAAGGAAAATCCCATCTTCAACGCTCGTTGCATTTCACGTGACCACCGAATTTTTAATTCTTGTTAGGAACCGCGACGGGGGGACACGCCTGTATACAACCGGACGATCATGCATCAAATCGGTTCAACACTGCGCGAGCTTTTGCTCTGCACAATCTTTGTCGTTGCGCCGCACCAATTCGGCCATTAATTTTTTTTAGCATCATCTCAACCTGCGAAGGGGCATCGGGGGCAACCGCGAAGACATAACGAATAGGTCCATGCGCGCATGAAAACTCAATTGGAATTCCGAAAGAGTTGTCATCAAGGTTCACCCCGAAAGGATTCGCCCCGGAGCAATCGTAGCAGTCAGCTATCAATTCTGTGGACCAGCGGAGGCGATCATGGCGCCTCTCGCTGAACGAAAATTCCAGGGCGACGCCTCGGATGATCAGGCCGCAACGGCTCCACGCGCTGTGTCGGCGGCACGACATCGAGAAAACACAGCAAGGCAGTATGCCGCGAACGACCAGGCCGGCGATCTGCTGGATCAAGGCCGGCCGTCCCAGAGGCTGCAGATTCCCTGCGCGGCTATCGGAGCCCTGTTTGCCACCGCCGATGCTGCCGCGATCACGCTGGCAAGTTTGCTGGGAGCAGGCGGCTACCAACAATTCATCTCGCATGTGCCGTGGAATCTGAACTTCCATGTCGGGGCGGGACTTACCGCGGCGCTGCTTTACGGGCTCATCGGACGATCGTCGGGTTTCTATCTGATCTCCGATATCTTCTCTATTCGACGAAATACGTCGAGCATCGTCTGGCAACTGTTCTTTACTGCGCTTCTGCTGGCGCTGTTGGCGTTTCTGTTCCGGATCGGCATCGAATTTTCGCGAGGCTCGATCATTTGCTTTACCCTTGTGGCGCTTCCGCTGCTGTTCGCCTCCCGCAGTCTCATGAAGGGGGCACTGGCATCGGCTGTGCGGCGAGGGCGGGTGCAGGGCCGCCGCGTGATCTTGGTTGGACTGCGCGACGAATTGGCGGTCATCAGTCAGACGGAGCTGCTGCTCCGGTTCGGATTGACGGAAGTGGCCCGTGTCGCGTTTCCCAAATGCGGAAGTTGGTCATTGGCGGCCAACAAGGGCATTCTGGAATCACTGGACGCGGCATTGGCGCTGGCCCGTGACCGCGAAGCCGAAGAAATCGTCCTGGCGCTCTGTTGGAACGATCCAAGGAGTATCGAGCTCGTCCGCGAAAGGCTTCGCAGTTCACCGCTGCCGGTTCAGCTTTTGCCCGATCAGAAGGTTCGCAATCTGATCGTGAACCCCAGCTTCTCGGTCGGTCGTTCGTTCGCAGTCGGCATCCAGCGGGCACCGCTTTCGAAACCTGAGCAGTTCGCAAAGCGCGTGTTCGACATCGCGACCGCCGGCATCGCGCTGGTGCTGCTGTTGCCGCTGTTGCTGCTGACGGCGCTGGCAATCAAGCTCGACTCGCCCGGGCCGGTGTTTTTCCGGCAACAGCGGAGCGGGTTCAACGCCAAACGGTTCCTGATCTTCAAATTCCGCACCATGACGGTGATGGAAGACGGCAACAACGTGACCCAAGCGACACAACATGATCCACGCATCAGCAGGTTCGGCGCGATATTGCGGGCCACCAGTATCGATGAGCTGCCGCAGCTCTTCAACGTTCTGCTCGGCGACATGTCTTTGATCGGTCCGCGTCCGCACGCGCTCGCTCACGATGGCTACTACAGCAGATTGCTGTCGGAATACGCATTCCGGCATCACGTCAAACCCGGAATAACCGGTTGGGCGCAAATTCAAGGCGCTCGAGGCAGGACCGAGCAAGTCGAGCTGATGAAGAAGCGCGTCGACTTCGATCTCTGGTACATCAACAACTGGAGTGTTGGGCTCGACTTGCTGATCCTGCTTCGAACGTTTGCCGAAGTGCTGCGCCATAGAAACGCGTATTGAGGCACATCGGCATGCGTATCGTGCACGTGGTTCGCCAGTTTTATCCGGCCATCGGTGGCTTCGAGAGCGTCGTCTGGGAGCTCGCTACACGACAAGCTGGCGATGGCCACACGGTACGAGTCATAACGCTGGACAGGTTGTTCAAAACCGACAAAGCGGCGAAGCTTGCCGCGCGCGAGACGATCGCGGGGATCGAAATTATCCGGATACCGTTTGTCGGATCCTCGCGTTATCCGATCGCCCCGGCGGCCTTGAAGCACATCGGAGATTCCGACATCGTTCACGTGCATGCGATCGATTTCTTCTTCGACTTTCTGGCCTGGACCAAGCCGCTGCACCACAAGAAGCTTGTCGTCTCCACCCACGGCGGATTTTTCCATACCTCTTTCGCCGCGCGGCTCAAGCAAATCTACTTTGCCACGGTAACGCGGGTATCGATGGTCTGGTACGACGGTGTCGCCGCAGTGAGCACGATCGACCAGAGCCAGTTTAGCCGTATCAGGGCGCGCGGCTTGGTCTGCATCGAGAACGGCGTCAACATCTCGAAATTTACGGACGCCGCGTCGCGGCATCCTGTCAAGTCGATGATCTGGATCGGCAGGTTCTCGGACAACAAGCGGCTCGACCGGCTGATCCTCTTCCTTGCCGCGCTGCTGCGGCGTGATGCTGACTGGAGACTGACCATCGCGGGGCAGCCGTGGGATCTTGACGTGCGGCAACTGCATGGGTTGGCCCATGCTTGCGGCGTCCGCGACGCGCTCACGATCGTCGAATCGCCTGAAGATGCAGAGATCAGGAAGCTGATCGGGAGCTGTTCGATCATTGTCTCCTGCTCCGAATACGAGGGATTCGGGATCGCGGCGATCGAGGGCATGTCGGCGGGCCTGTTTCCGCTGTTGAGCAAAATTGCGCCGTTCGAGCGGTTAATCGCAAACAGCGGCGTCGGCTTGAACATGAATTTTGACGAGGCCGATGGCGCTGCTGCGGCTTTTTCGGAGCGATGGCAGGAAGCCGCGGAGGACTATTCGTCGTCCCGGAAAAAATCGATGGCGGCTGCTTCACGCCACAGCTGGGAGCATGTGTCGCAGCGCTATCAGTCATTCTATGACGACGTGCTCGGTGCGAAGCGCCGTACCATTCTCGACGTGCCCGTCTTTGTCGGCACCCGGGCCGAGGCAGTCGACAAGATCGATGCGGAATACGACAAAGCCAGTTCGACGATCGTCGCTTTCGCCAATGCCAACGCGCTCAACGTCGCTTCGAGCGACGACAGGTTCTGCGCGGTCTTGAAACGATGCCTGGTGATGAACGACGGCGTTGGCGTCGACGCCGCAAGCCGCATCTTGTTCGGGTCACGCTTTCCGCAAAATCTGAACGGCACCGATTTTACGCCGTACTACTTCAGGAATACGCGGAACAGTTATCGAATATTCTTTCTTGGAAGCTCTTCCGGGGTCGCCGAACGTGCGGCCGCGAGGCTGATCGCGATCTGCGGCGGCCGGCACCGGATCGCAGGTTGTCAGAATGGCTACTCCCGTGCCGGCGACACGGTGGCAATCCGGGCCAAGATTATCGCATCACAGGCCGACGTCGTGCTGGTGGCCATGGGCAACCCGATGCAGGAGATGTGGCTTGCCGAAAATCTCGAGGCCACTGGCTGCCGCCTGGGCTTCGGCGTCGGCGCACTATTCGATTTTCTCGCCGGAGACGTCTCGCGCGCGCCGCCGTGGGTGCGCGCGGCGCGACTGGAATGGCTGTATCGGCTGTTGCGCGAGCCCGGGCGGCTATGGCGTCGCTACCTGCTAGGCAATCCGGTGTTTCTGGTGCGGGTGCTTGGTCAGTGGTGGTCCGGAGCGAGGGTGTAGTTCATTGCGAAAGCCAAGGCCCATATCGGAAGGGGCAGAAGGCATTATTTTTGCTCATGCCTATAATTTCGTGGGCAAGGCCGAAGGGAGTGCTAACCGAGCGCTACAATTGCTTCGTTTTCTGCAGCGACGGGGCCACCGTGTAACTGTCTATTCGAAGAATTACCGCTCCGGTTCCAAAGCAGGAAAGAACAACTGGCGAGCAATCGACGAGGTCTCGTTCGCGGAGCAATTCCCGGAATTCAACCTGAGAATCGAAGCCTGGTCAGTCCTCGATGAGCCCCTTCGGTTATGCAAGAACCTGCTGATCACCTGTTTTCCCAAACTGACCAAGCGCCTGCTGAAAATTCGCGTTCCCGGAGTTGCTCCAAAATGGAAGCAGATCAAAGACAACAAACCGCGGCTCTTGATTGTGAGTTATGCCCATACGGTAACTTACTTCAACGGGTTGGTTGGCAAGGAGTGGATCATCGATCAGATCGATATTGAGTTTATATTGAACAGGCGGGTCTCGGGGCGCCCTACTTATCATCTTTCAGTTCTATTGCGTGCGCGCCGCGAACTGGGAATTTTAGAGGCCTCAACGATGGTACTCAGCAATTCTTACGCAGAATGGCTGATCGACCGGTCGCTTGTTGATCGACCAAAGCTTGTGCTGTTCCCTTACCTGAACGATTTCGGCGATGACTCAGTTGTTCGAAAGCCGCCGGTTTGCGATTTTGCCTATGACCTTCTGTTTGTCGGCACCAAGCACCATTTCAACGTGGTCGGCCTCTGCGAGTTCTTGACCGAGTTCATCGCCGCCGGAGTGAACTGCAGGCTTGCGATTGCAGGCTCTGTGGGCGATGCGGAGATCGTAAAGAGCATTGCGAGCACGACAAGTTGCGTGTTCATTCTCGGATATGTCGATAATTTGCATGAACTCTATTCTAGATCTCGCGCCTCAATTTGCCCGGTCAGTGGTGGGGGAACGAAGACCAAGATTATTGAATCTCTTCAATATGCGCGCCCGGTATTTGCCTCGTTGCAGGCGTGCGAAGGGCTTATTCCCGGCTTCGAGACATGTGTGCTTCCCCTGGATCAGAGAACTGTCCGTAGTTTTCTCGAGTCATCGGATGATAGGTCCGATGATTGCGAGCGGTATCTAGAGATCTATACCAAGTATCTCCAAAACAACGAGTTCGTCGATTTGCTGGATCGGGTGGAACGTTCATCCGCGCCACGCGATTTGTAGTTCATCCCGGAGGAGTTTTGCGATGCGCGTATCGGATCGGATTGCAGTCAATCTTCAAGACCTGGTTGTGTTCGGCCCGAAGTTCCTTTGGAGGCATTCACCGCGCATTACAGGAGCCGAATTTGCGCTTGTCTCCATACCAGGCTTCGGCGAAATTTACCTTCGAGCCGGGGCGAGCGATGTAGATGCCGTTAGACAGATATTCGCGGACCGCCAATTTGACATGAAAACTCGTTCGGTGGCTGACCGCGTAATGCGCCGTTACGAAGCTATAGTTCAGTCCGGCGGCGTTCCTGTGATCGTGGACGCTGGAGCCAATATTGGCGCCGCGTCGATCTGGTTCGCAAAGAAGTACCCAAAGACTTACGTTGTCGCCATCGAGCCAGACCTCGACAACTTCCGGGTTCTTTCCGAGAATGCGAGATTGGAACGTCGTCTGATCCCGATACGAGCAGCAATCGGGTCTACTGATGGTTTTGTCTCCGTGAATCGCAGCGAGTTCGGATGGGCGACCCAAACAGTCAGATCAGATAGCGGCACGCCGATCATCACAATGCCGGACGCATTCAACATGATGGAAAACGGCGTTCCTTTTATTGCCAAGATTGACATCGAAGGCTTTGAAAGCGATTTGTTCTGCTGCAACACCGACTGGCTCGGCGACGTTGAGGTTGTCTATATCGAGCCTCACGACTGGTTGCTTCCTGGCAAGATGACGAGCCGATCCTTTCAGCGCGTGATGGGCGCACTGGATTTCGAAATCTACATCAACGGCGATTGCCTAACCTACGTTCGCAGCCCGGACTAGGGCATTCGCAATTTGAATTGCGCGAGATGCCGATCTCGCAAACATGCGAGGGGTATTAGTGGACCAGATTCAAGACCAGGCGAAACGTTGATACAACGGTTCTGCGGCTAACAACCAGCATCACAAATAGATAAACGACCGCGCCTGAAATTGAACCGAGCACTGCTTGCGACAGGTTATTGGGAAAAGTTACGCTGGAATCGATCAGCTTGACCGCGCCGAACATCAAGGCGGATGAAGCCAAGGATGGCATCATGGAAGTCAGCCATTCAGCCAAAGTAAGGCCCGTTAGCCGTGAAACCAGGAAAGCCGAAATAGGAAATGTCACAGCATATGGCAGAACGAAGGGGACCGCCAGGTAAGCCGGCCCTAGCAATTTGATGGGAAAAAAAAGCAGAACAGCGAGCGTGGTCTGGATCAGCAGAATATACAGCGACCAGATCTGCCGATTCCTCACAATGAACATCGTATCGCTGACGTTTTGCAAAACGGCGAAGAGTCCTCCCAGTGCAAGTACCGAGAAGACAGGGCCCGCGGCCGTCCACTGCTCTCCAAAGCCTATAGAAATTGCCTCGCGAGCTAAGCTCGACGCGCCCACAAAGACCGGCGCGCAAAGGAAGGAAATCAGGACAATCATTCGTTGTGAGACAGTTCTAAGTTTCTCACCGTCGTTCTGGACTTCGGCCAGCGTTGGAAAAACGAGGCCACTGATTGGCGTAGCCGCAACCAATTGCAGCGCCAGTCGCAGACGCTTCGCAATCGCATAGATGCCTGCGCCGGCGGGTCCGAAGAAATAGGCGACGAGAAACGTATCGCAGTTTTGGCTTGCGACGTTCACGATGCTTGAAGGCGCCATTGTTCGCATAAAGAACAGGGTTTCGAGGGCGGTTTCTTTCGAGATGCGAAAGGAGGGAGTCCACGAGGAGGATGCCCAAAGAAGAGTCAGCGATATTGCGCTGGTTAAAATTTGCTGGATGACCAATGCGACGAGCCCATAGCCGTGCGCGGCAAGAGCGACACCAATTCCGCCTCCCAAAACGGTCCCAAGAATATTGCGGAATGCCAGAGTGCGAAACCGAAACAGCCGGATTAAACGCATTTCATGCGTGCGAGCCAACCCCATGAACAGGACGATCAGGCTCATAGCAGACATCACATCTTTTAGGTGGGGCGCATTCATTACCCGCTCGGCCATCCCTCCCGATAGAAAGATGCCAGCCGATGCGATGACTGCGAGTGCAAGCGTTAGCCAAAAACTGGTGGTATATTCGAGATCCGATGGCTGCGTCTTGCGGCTGACGGCCAACACCACGTTGTCGATCACCAACGATTTGAAAGTGTAGATTGCGAGATAGCTGATACTTATGAGGCCGAAGTCGCTGGGAGTAACGAAGCGCGCCATGATCGCAAACACAAGCAGCGAAGTTGCCTGTGTGGCGCCCATCTCGAGAGCGATCCACATGGCGCCCAAGGTGGCACGATGTGCCAGTATCGGTTGATTGGCAGGCGGCTCTGCGAGTTGGCTGCTGCTACTCATGATCGCCGCCCGTTGATCGTTGCGGCTTTAGGAAGTGCTTGTGAAGAGCTAATTTGACCACAACAGATCGCTCCAGATGAATCCGCACCAAGCGGTCCAGCTATGTGCCTCAAACAACTTACGTCGATTGTTAAAGGTACGCCGGCGACGGTGGATCGCTCGGGTGAGTTTCGCTGGAATTGCCGCTTTATGCCGCACCTCCTGGCCGGAAGACCATACCATGGATTCATCCTCATCATTCTGACTAGTTTGCTGTTGCCGATGGAACCACTCGCCCTTTGCGAAGTTCTGATGCTGTTTGGGAGTAGGGTTGTGAACTCATGCGCACTTACGTGATAAATTTGGATCGAGCATCAAAGCGCCTTGCACATATGAGGAGACAATTCGATCGGCTTGGCATTTCGTTTGACCGCATAGCAGCGGTCGACGGTACGTCCCTGACGGAGCGAGATCTGCTGGCTTTTCGAACCTTGGCCCAGAATGACGATCGTCCTTATCACTGGACGGCACCGGAGATCGGGATGTTCTTGAGTCACAAATTGGCCTGGTCGATGATCGCATCCGGCGAAGATCAATACGCTGCAATTTTTGAAGACGACGTTCACGTTTCGGATGAAATAGCGGCGCTTCTGAAAGATCCCGCCTGGATTCACAATTCCGCAGACATTGTGAGGTTCGAAACAACGCTTCAAGGAATGAGACTGGCGCGCAATCCCGATTTCCAGGCGGGCCAAATGAAAGTTTTTCGAGTTTATTCGGGCGCCTGGGGCGCGGCGGGATACGTCATCAAGCGGGAAATCGCGAGTTGGCTTGCCTCTAGCCCGCCTCGTACGTTTGGGCCGGTCGATTGGTTTCTGTTCCATCCTGAATCTACGGTCGCGCCGGCCTTAAGGGTTTTTCAGCTTGATCCAGCTCCGTGCGTTCAAGACCAATACCATCCTGATGTTCATTCCCGGCAGAATCTTGGTAGCAACACGGTGATCCCGATTGGGCCTGTTCAAACCCTGAAGTCTGGAAGCCGTCGGCTACTATCGCCCATGGTCAGAAAAGCTACGGGTCGGCGAGGTATCCCCTACGCGTAGTCTTGTTCCACATTTCGCTGTGCTGGCGGGAAGTGGCAAGTGGGGAAAAGCACTAACACCAGTCGTCAAATAGAGCTTCGGTCAAATGAAGATCCTTTCGATCGTCTCCACGTTTCCTCCGTTCGTCTATGGGGGTGGAGAAGTGTCCGCTCTAAGCCTGACGAGATGGCTGGCCGCAAAAGGTCATCGCATGGGAGTGTTGACGGCGGCCGAGGACGGACAATCTGAGTTAAACGGCGAAGTAATTGATGGACTGGAGGTGTGGCGTCTAAGGTATCGCAGGCAATACACGTACAGCACTCATATGAAAGCACCCAAATGGCAAAAGCCATTGTGGTATTTGCAAGATCATCTCGATCCCGACAATCGACGAAAAATGTCGAGGGTACTCGACGAGTTTCGGCCCAACTGCGTCATGGTGCATGTCATCGCGGGCCTTGGCTACAACAGTCTGTATGAAATCGGACGTCGTGATATACCCACGGTCTATTTCATGCACGATCTAAATCTGGTTTGCGCAAAAGGGGCGTTTTTCAGCAATGGCAAGGAATGTGTCGGGCGATGCCTGGCGTGCGTAGCGATTGGCAAGCTTCGTTTTTCGGCGGTCTCCAGCATTGCTCGATTGGCACTTTGTTCGCCGTCAAAAGCAAACCTTGACGCTGCAGCCGAATATATTCCGGTCAAAAAATTCCTCAATGCGGTCTTGTTGAACGCAAATGAATATCCCGAGCCCACGGTGATCCATTCGTCGAGCACAAAGATCAGGTTCCTGTATGTTGGGCGTCTGCATGCTGCAAAGGGCGTTCATATTCTTTTGAGCGCTTTGGATAGCCTCGCAAAGTCGTTTGAATTTAGTGTGAATGTCGTCGGTAGCGGTCCGGAAGAACAGGTATTGCGTGAACGGTTTGGCGACCGCGGATGGTGTCACTTCCATGGACATCTGACAGAGCAGCAGGTTAGCGATTTCATGGAGCAAAGTGATGTCCTTTGTATCCCCTCGGTCTGGCAGGAGAACTCTCCGGGCGTGGTGATCCATGCCCTCAGCCAAGGCCTTCCAGTTATTGGAAGCGACAAGGGAGGGATTCCTGAGCTTGTCTCAAATAACCGCAATGGATTGTTAGTGCCCGCTGGGGATACGGCCGCATGGCGCAACGCGCTGGAAGCTGTTTTGAGGGAGCCCAAGACTCTGGAAGATTGGAGAGCAAATTTGGCCCAAGAGACAGAGTTGTTCGATCAGGATCAGTTAGGTCAGAAGCTGCTGCATTTCATTGTCGAGACCGCAGAGATGCAAGCGGGGAACGCCATCCGCAAAGCTTATGCACGCTGATCCAGTGACGTGGATTGATCGGGTTATTGGGATCATTGGAAAATAGTTGGACGACGATGCAGGCGGCACAGCACAAACTGATCTACGACGTTGGAGCTCACAAGGGTGAGGACACGGAATTTTATCTAAAGAAGGGCTTTTCGGTGGTGGCGATAGAGGCGAACCCCGCTCTTTGTCTTGGCTTAACGAAAAGGTTCGAGGAGTTCATTAATAGTGGACGGCTTGTACTGTTGAACCTTGCTATTTCCGATCATTCGGGCGAGGTCACCTTATTCATTAACGACAAATCAGATTGGGGAACGACGGATCCGGAGTGGGTAAAAAGGAATCAAGCACTGGGCTTTCCGAGTCGGCCGATAACGGTAAAGAGCGATCGGTTTGAAAGGGTCCTGCAACGCCACGGTATCCCCTACTTCTTGACAATAGATATCGAGGGAGCTGACTTATTGTGCCTACATGCGCTCAAGGAATTTGATTTAAGGCCGAAGTTTCTATCCATCGAATCCAACAAAGTCAGTTGGAAAAAGCTCAACGCCGAATTATCAGTTCTGCAATCACTCGGATACAATCGCTTCAAGGCAATAAATCAAGGCTATGTGCCTCACCAGCGGCAGCCAAATCCGCCAAGGGAGGGCGTATTCACTTCGCATTGCTTCGAAGAGGGCAGTTCGGGTTTGTTTGGAGAAGACTCGCCTGGTTTATGGATGTCCCGCCCTATCGTCACAGTAAAATATTGTGTGATTTTTGCTCGATACAAGCTGTTCGGCGACAACACATTCGGGTCAAGGATTCTGTTGAAGCTCTCCAAACGATTTCCGCCATGTTTGAGATTGCTGCCGAGTTGGTATGATACGCATGCTAAATTAGGTGGCGCCTGATAGGCGCTTTAACGACCGGCTACCGGTGTGGAGGTTCACTCACTTTTGTTTCACGTTGATCCAGAGATCTTCGGTCACATTGATGGTTCCACGCCTTAGCCCAAACTGTGACAAAATAGGCGCGTCAAATCGCAGGCTCTTAGGAGCGTGGGAGCATCTGAATGTCTAATTGCGCGGTGACCGTATTGATGCCGGTCTACAACGCAGAGAGCTATCTTTCGATGGCTATCGAAAGCGTGCTCTCACAATCCTTTCACGATTTCGAATTAATCATCGTAGATGACGGTTCGACCGACAAATCATTTGCAATTTCAAAAAAATACTCGGAACGGCATTCGAGAATTCGCATCTTCCGAAAAGATAATTCTGGAATCTCGGACACCCTCAACGTCGGTCTTTCAAATGCGCGAGGGGGCTTTATCGCGCGCTTTGATGCAGACGATATAATGTATCCCAATCGACTAGAAACGCAATTCAAGTTCCTTGGTAGCAATCCAACCCTCGGCTTTTGCGGATGTTTCCTTGAGTTAATTGATGCCGACGGCGCCGCCGTTGGGTGGAGCAAGCCGTCGCCAGTGACGCGCGCCGAATTTGAGAAGCTCATCAGTGAAAGACGCCCGATAACGTTCAATCATTCCTCGATCATGTGCAGGACGACAGCTATGGCGGAAGTCGGCGGATATGATCGGTCGATGGAGCCTACTGAAGATACTGATCTCTTTAACAAGATTCTTGCCCTTGGATACGACGCGCTCATAATTCCAGAATATCTTTTGAAGTATAGGTTGCACTCCACGAGCATCGGAGCTCACAAGTTGAAAACGCAAATCGAGAACAGGAATTTTATCGCTTATAATTTTTACGCCCGTCGTTTCCGAACTCCAACGGTGAGCCGAGAGGAATACACGCAGATCATGGCGAGCCGTCCGTTGCTGCAGAAGGTTCTATACAGCACGGAGAAGATGTATTTGGTAAATAGGCATATGTCACTGTATGACTATGCCAATCGAAGATACGTCAGGATGACGATCCATTTTGTATTTTCGGTGCTGTTGCGGCCTAATCGAGCGCTTCGGCGCGTTCTCGTTCTCGCGGCACGAGGCCTTGGCTATTCACTTGGTGCGCGCAACGCCGGAGCTTGAATGCGCGGCTCTTGTTGGCCGCAGCTGCGGCGGCTCGGGCGGATCGGATTGAGACGACTTAAGCAACCGAACCCATCATGGGTGACGTGACCGCTCGATCGCCGGGATATTCCGTCTCGTATGCGAAATCCCGTGCGCTCAGATACCCGTACAAAAACCAGATCAGGGACGCCACCTTGATCGAGAAGAACGAGTAGCTCACCATCAGGTTCAGCGGGATGAATATCGCGATAGCATGAACGTAGGCGCGCGATGTGGACGTTCGTCCCGGCGCAAGCAGGCAAACTGTGAGCCAAATAACCACCACGCCGATCAAGGACTGCGACAGGATAAAATATACGATGCCGTAATCCGCTGCATTTTCCGCAGCCCTGACATTAAGGCCCATAAGCGCGAACAGGTCGAGCTGGGATAGTGCATTGATCGTACCGGCAACCCGGCCGACGAAGTTGTCGTATCCCCCGTAGTTGTGAGAGAGGCGGACGTATCCCGCCGAGAAGAGCACAATGACCGGGAGGTAACATGCCGACACTCGACTTGAGATGTTGTGCAGCACGACCACCGAAAGCAGGACGACCACAATGGAGACCGAGGCTAGCCTGCCGTCGCAGGCGACGAGAAGAAAAAGCGTCGACCCGATCAGATAGAATCTGGCCGCCATACCTAGCTCACGCCAGCACACGACGATCAGGATCGTCGCGATCACGCAGTAGTTGCCGAGGGAAACCGGCTCCAGGAAGATCGACGACGCACGGTGCCAGTCAACGAAGCCAAAAAAGCGTTCGCCCGGGCGCGTCGCGCTGACAAACAACGTTGATTCAGTGTTCCAGAACGAGTTAGCGGTGAAATCACGCGTGTTGATGTAGTACTCCAGGATCTTGAAAATTGTCGCGTAGGTATCTGGACTGACGATCTCCAGAACAGCAACCAGGAATACGATCGTGTGAAGAACAAGGAACGGCCTCGAGAAGGTGTTGGCCTGATACGTCATTCCCAACATGATAAAGACGGGGATAACCAGAACGTCTCTGATGTACTTCGCATTAAATTCGCCGTTTCCAACCGAGACAAACATGCCCATCAGAACGATGAAGAATATCAGCAACAACCAGGGCAACATTCTGCGATCGGCGCGAAATACGATAATCGCGAACGCGCCGGCATATACGGCGACCTCAGCTAAAATCACGTGACCGCGTGCGAGCGTTATGACGTGACCATTGATCACCGCAAGGATGGCATTGAAGGAGACCGCACAAATCAGAATAAACGCCGGAAGGAACGAACTCATGCTGAGCGCTCTGCGCGTGCAAGTTGATCCCACTGTGCGTCGGAAGGGCGCACGAAACTATAAGGCAATTCGCGAGTTGCAGCGAGAGGCTGCGTCTGCCTTGGATCGGTGCTCGGTTCTGGCGGTGCTGTTTTCAAGCAGGTTATTTGCGCAAGGGTTCACCACAAGCGATATCGCCGAGCCAAGGCATTGGTTCCAATCCGCGGACCGGTAAATTGTTGGCCGGTGGGTGAACTGAAACGAACGGAGGACCGAGGTCTTGGTTCACCATGGAAAAACCGCCGTGATGCACGCGATCGTCGCGCTGCTGACGTTCTGTTGCCACAACGCATCCGCGCAGCAAACTATCGAACCCCTCCCGCTTATAGGCGTAAATTTTGCCGGAGCATCTTTCGGAGCGGAGAAATTACCGGGTCGAATAGGGTGGGATTACTTCTATCCTGATATCGCCGGTATCGGGTACTTCGCCGGCAAAGGCGCGAACGTCGTTCGGCTGTGCGTGCTGTGGGAGCGTCTTCAGACCCGGTTGGGGTCGGACCTGAACGAGTCCGAGATGAAGCAAATCGACGCCGTCATTGCCGAAGCTCACAGCAAGGGGATACGGGTGCTGCTCGACATACACAATTATGCAGCCTTCGAAGGCAGCAGGATCGGAAGTGACAAAGTCTCGGTCCACGACTTTGCGGACCTTTGGCGACGCATTGCTGCAAGATACCGAGACGACCACAGTGTCATATTCGGACTGATGAACGAGCCCGTCAAATTGGCCACCGAAACCTGGTCGGATGCGGCAAATGCTGCGATCGAGGCAATCCGGACGGCCGGCGCCGATAATATGATCATGGTCCCTGGCAACGGTTGGTCTTCCGCGCGTGATTGGTTCAGCTCTTCCTATGGCTCTCCAAATGCGGCGGTCATGCTGCGGACGCGCGATCCGCAAAACAACTTCGTCTACGAGGTGCATCAGTATTTCGACCCGGGCGCTTCGGGAACTCACGCCAACTGCATCGATGCTGCATCGGCGACCGCGACCATTGCCCCATTTACCGAATGGGCGCGCCAGAACGGCCACAAGGCCTTCCTTGGCGAGTTTGGCGCCGGCGCCGACTCCAACTGTCTGGAGGCGCTCCAGCGCGTGCTGCAATTTATGCAGGACAATCGAGACGTCTGGATCGGCTGGACCTATTGGGCCGCAGGCCCTTGGGCAAAAGACTATTTCACCAACATCGAGCCTGACGGCGGCGCGGACCGCCCGCAAATGGCAGTTCTGGAAAAATTCATGGCGGCAGGCCGGCGGAATTGAGCGGCTGAGCGGGAACTTGGGAGAACAGACCAATTTCGTCATGGTTTGACGAGAAATTGAAGCGAACACTGAAACGTGCGGCGGCGTATTCGCGAAAAAGCACAATTTCGGTGCGAGGTGCTGACCTATCGTGGTGGTCGGATATGTTTGTGGCAAAAGCCCAAAAGATGAGCAAAATGCGTTGGTATGGTCCAGCAATAGCCGCGGTCACCGTGCTCTGTTCGAGCGCCCTGTTCGCGCAAGGCTTTAGCAGCAGTGACGTTGCGGACCGAAAGCATCTTGATCTTGCCGGCAAGCCCTGCATCGAGACCACCGGCCGCGCGGTTCCGCTCGCTTCCAATCCAAAGATACAGAGTCATTTGGTCACCCTCAATAATCGCTGTATCGACCGGATTAAATTGAAGGTCTGCTATTACAAAACAGATGACTGCATGGACGTCGAAGTGCCAGGTCGGGCCCGCAAGGAACAGCTTCTCGGCGTGTTCCCCCAGCTGCAGCTGTTTAAGTATCAGGTCAAAGAGCAGTTTTAGCCGGCGCGTTAGTTTCTCGGTCCTAGGAACTTCGGAGCGGGCCGGACATTCTTGTGCTCGGACTGGGCTCGGGCAGGCATCTCGCGGAACAGGCGATGACATGAAAAAGGAGGTTTGGTGGCATGGTTTTTGCGCGGATTGCCAAGCTCATGAGTGTAGATCCTAAGCCGATAGCTGCATGGAGCCGGCTTCATTGAGCAATAAAACTCGCGACTTGTTCTGAAGGCACCGATCGCCCGCGATGCTACAAATACCTAGTGCCAAACCGCTAGCTGAATTCAAGATGCCCCGGTCGACCGCAATGTCGCTCGGCGATCTCATTGCTTCGTTCGTCAGCCTTGCGCGCCGGCGGCTCGGCATTCTCATCCTGATTTTCTGCGTGAGCCTGCTTTGCGGCGTCGTCTATCTCTACGTAGCGCCGCCGGGATTCATGGCCAAGGCTGAGCTGTTGATCGACACCAAGAAAGCTCAACCGTTTCCGCAGCAGCAATCGTCGGCCACAGACCTTGCGATGGACTCGGCCGCCGTCGACAGTCAAATTCAGGTGTTGAAGTCGGAGAACGTCGCCTCAGCTGTCATCAAAGAGCTGAATTTGACGAATGACCCGGAATTTATCGGATCCAGGCCGGGCGTCCTTGGCACGATCCTCGGGTATCTCACCACCAGCGGTGGTCCTCCGTCGGAATTTGAAGTTCAACAGAGGGCACATAAGGCCTTTGAGAGAGGACTCATCGCGCGGCGAATCGGAACAACCTACGTCATTGAAGTTGGCTTCCTTTCGCTTAACCCGGAGCGCGCCGCCCAAATCGCGAACGCGACAGCGGAGGCCTACATCGTCGACCAGCTTGAAGCGAAATATGAGGCGACCCGTCGGGCCAGCAGTTGGCTTCAGGATCGAATCCACGAACTGCGTCAGCAAGCTTCGATCGCGGAAAACGCCGTGCTGGATTTCAAGAAGGCGAACAATATCGTCGACGCCGGCGGTCGACTTATCGGCGAACAGCAGCTAGCGGAACTGAATAGCCAACTCGTTACCGCTCGCGCTAACACAGCCGAGGCGCGCGCACGCCTCAATCGGATCACCGAGATCACCAAGCGTGACGTTTCCGATATCGACAATATCTTGAAGGCGCCGGATCCCGCTGTAGCCGACGCGCTGCATAACGACGTCATCAACAAGCTGCGAAGTGAGTTCCTGGACCTGGCAAACCGGGAACAGGTCTATTCGGCTCGGTTAGGCCATAATCATCTTTTTGTCGTCAACCTGCGCAATCAGATGTTCGAAATTCGTCGTTCAATTATGGATGAATTGAAGCGGATCGCCGAGACCTTCAAAAGCGATTACGAGATTGCGATCGCGCGCGAGCAGAGTGTCGAAAAGAGTCTGGCAGAGACCGTGTCGCAAAGCCAGGCGACCAATCAGGCGCAGATCAAATTGAAGGACCTTGACAGCAACGCGCAAACCTATCGGGCGCTGCACGATACCTTTGTGCAACGCTATATGGAATCACTGCAACAGCAGTCGTTTCCGTTCACGGACGCACGCGTGATCACCCATGCGGTCAGGCCGCTCACCAAGAGCCAGCCGAACTCCATGTTGGTCATGGCCTCGGCCGGTGCCGGAGGGCTGCTGCTGGCATTTGGCGTTGCGATTCTGATCGATATTTCGGAGCGTGGGTTTCGGACCAGCGAACAGGTTGAACAAGAGTTGAATGCGAGCTGCCTGGCCGTCGTTCCAACCGTCGGGGCCGAGCCGGAAACGCCGTTACCAGCTTATTCTGCGAAGCGAGATGACGGCCGCTTTGGGCGGACCAAACAGGCGGGAATTCTGTGCGGCGTGATCGCCAATCCATTTTCGCGGTTTGCCGAAGCGTTCCGGAGCATCAAGGTCGGTATTGACCTATTTTCGCTGACCAAGCCAAACAAAGCTATCGGGATCACATCCACCCAACCCGGCGAGGGCAAGTCGACGATCGCCGCCAACCTGGCGCGCCTCGTCTCGCATGCGGGCGGGAAAGCGATCCTGCTCGATTGCGATCTGCGCAATCCGTCATTGTCTCGTGCGCTCGCACCGGGAGCCGAACTGGGGTTGCTCGACATCGTGTCGGGAAGGGCATCGTTTAAGGACGTCGTGTTGCAAGATGCTGCGACAGCACTGCCGTTTGTTCCCATGGTCACCAAGACGCGCTTGTCTCATACCAACGAGATCCTGGCCTCTCCCAGTATGAAGAAGCTCATGGACTCGCTGTGCGAGGTCTATGATTACGTTTTCATCGACCTGCCGCCGCTCGTCCCCGTGGTCGACGTGCGTTCCACAAATCAAATTGTCGATTCTTACCTCTTGGTCGTTGAATGGGGACGAACCAGCGTCGACGCCGTAGAGCGCGCTTTGGGATCTGCGCCGCTAATCTATGAAAATCTAATGGGTGTTGTTCTCAACAAGGCCGATTTGGAGGCGATGCGTCATTATTCCCGCGGCGCGGGCGACACTCACGAGAACCGGTATTTTGAGCGTTATGGATTTGAAGATTGAGCTGGCGGCGTCGGCCCAGCATCCGCTCTAGAGCAACCAGCCGAGGAGCGACCAGGCCGCTCGCGCCACGAAGTAGAGCCAGCCAATGGTCGCAATGCCCGCGGCAGCAGCCCATCCGGTCACAAGCAGCCTTCTGCGCGTTGGCATGAGCATCCTGTGCGTTCCACTTTCTGGTTGTTCAGTTTCGAAATTTGGGGAGTCAGGCAGCAAAGAAGTCGACATGAAGATCTCAGCCGTTTCGATTGGCGCCTCTCGGCTCCTTGCTGGGCAAGTTCCAAATGCCCATCGCCGTGCGAGATTGCGGCTATAAGCACTCGCGGGCGAGTTAGTTCCTTAGAACCACCTCAACGCGGCCGATCTTCGAAAGCTCGAAACCGTAGATTGCGTCCTCCGCCGGAAATACGGTTTTCATGACGCTTCCAGTCATCACGACCTGGCCTGCCTTCAACCTCGCGCCGCGTGAAGCCAGCTCGCTGGCAAGCCATCCGACTGAATTGAAGGGATGTCCGAGGATATCGCGGCCGCAGCCCTCGCCGATCGCAACTTGATCCTTCGCCGCGCGCCCGAGGACGCTTTCCAGATCGGGCCATCTGGTCGCAAATTCCGACAGCACAATCCCGCCGTTCCAGGAATTGTCCGCAACGAGCGAAAGAACATCGAGGTTGGCATAGTCGGCGCTCCGATCGTCCACGAGTTCAATTGCCGCGCAAACGCCGTCGATGTGACGCCGGATCGTTTCGGCGGTCCACGCCGTGCCCGTGGCCGGGACGTCTGATTTAATGCGGACAGCGATCTCGAACTCGAGGCCCAGCCGGCCGAAATCCGAGCGCCGGATGGTCGCCCCCGATTGATGCACGCGTCTTGCGAGCACGACGCCCGCGATCGGGTGGTCAATCCCGCAAAACACCTGCATCGGAGCCGATGTAAGTCCGACCTTATAGCCCACCACGTCGCCCTGCTTATTCCGCAGATGCGCCACGTACCTGTCCTGGATATCGTAGGCGTCCGAGATCGTGGCCGGCCGGTGCGGCGGACCAAGGGGCTCGAACCGTACGTTGGACTCGTGCGCTGCGAGCAGCGCTTCGGCTGCGCGCCGGGCCGCGATATCCTCCATGGGTCCCCTCCCTGTTCCTCAAATCTTGTCCTGTAGCTGAAGCGGATGATCGCCTCGCCGTCAAACGGTTTCGATTTGGACGCGGCGATATGGTCACGGGTCTAACTGGCCGTGTGCCGATCGCCGCAACGTGCGACCTCGGCTCCGGTTACGCGTCTTTAACGGCTTCGGCCCTATAAATCGTTCGAATATGCGGCTCCGAGCAATGCTGGGCCAAAACGGGCGATGGTCGGCGGGAGATGACGAAAACGAGCGCCGATCCGTCGCACGGCTGGGCCAGCAAATTGACAATATCGATCGTGCGGTCTCAGCCGCTGGCCGCGCTGCTGTTGTTGGCGGCGGCGATCCGTCTTCCGCTCGCGTTCTGGCCCAACGTCCTTCATCCCGACGAGATCTTCCAGTACCTCGAGCCGGCTTGGCGCATGCTCGGCCACGACGGCGTCGTCTCTTGGGAATGGCGCTACGGCATGCGCGGCTGGTTGTTGCCGAGCTTGATGGCGGGGCCGGTAGGATTGGGCGACTGGATCGCGCCGGGCGGCGGAGGCGCCTTTGTCGTGCCTCGCGTGGTGGCGGCGCTGGTATCGCTATCGATTGTCGCCAGCGCATGGTCTTTCGGCGCCCGCATCTCGCAAACCCACGCAGTCGTTGCGGCATTCGTGGCTGCAATCTGGTTCGAATTCGTTTCCTTTGCGCCGCATACGCTGAGCGAACCATTGGCAACCGCGATCATTCTGCCGGCGGCATTGTTGTTGACCCAAGTCTCGTTGTCGCAAAGACATCTCGCCATCGCCGGTGCTTTGCTTGCGCTCGCATTTGTTTTTCGCTTTCAATATGCGCCGGCAATTACGGTCCTCGTGCTCGGCGTATGTTGGAGCCACTGGCGCAACCTGATTCCGCTGGCTATCGGCGGATTTTTCGCGCTGGTTTTCGGCGCCGTAGCCGATGCCGTGCACGGGGTGATGCCTTTCGCCTGGCTGATCGCGAACGTGCAACAGAATCTGCTGCATGATCGCGCGGCGGAGTTCGGCGTGACGCCGGCAATAACCTATCTCTACAGTTTCTGGATGATGTGGTCAGTCGCCATCGTGCCGCTGTCGTTCGCGATCTGGCAGGGGTGGCGACACGCGCCGCTCCTGCTGGCGATGGCCGTCACGAACATCGTCTTTCACAGCCTGATCGGACACAAGGAGTACCGCTTCATATTCCTTTCAGTGGTCCTGTTGATTATCATAGCGGCGCTGGGCTCGGCGGATTGGGTCCAGTGGCTGCGTGCGAAACGCGGCTGGCGGTGGGCGCTGCCGGTCGTCGCTTTGGGGTGGACGCTGCTCTCGGGGACGCTCGCGGCGACCGGCACGATGCCGGACAACTGGATGCGCGGCACGGGTGCGGCGTATCTCGCGGCGGAATTACACAGCGATCCCGCGCTTTGCGGTCTTGCGCTTTACGACACGCCTTTCCATCTGCTGCCGGGGCGGAATCGCTTGGTCGGCGGGTCGGCGCTCTACGCGTTCGACCCTGCCGATCCAGCCGCCGGCGGCGACCTCGCGGCCGCGGCACGGAAGGCGGCGCCGGCATTCAACCGCATCCTCTCGCGAGCGGACCAGGCATCGAATCTACCGGCAGGCTTTTCGCAACGCGATTGCGCCGGTGTCGGAGGAGCCGATACGTGTATCTTCGCGCGAAGCGGCGGCTGCGACGCGGCGGCCGCGGCGCCGTTCATCCTCAATGACGTGCTGGTGCGCATCGACCGCTAGGGGCGCCTTCGGCAGGGCAGCCTTCACACGCTTCGCGCGCGAGCCCTTTCATCACGGGAGTAGCGGGCGCGGCGTACGCAGGAAAGCGCGTCACATGGTTTTCCCGTTCAACTCCTCAAGTATGGCCTTGGCCTCCTTGAGGTCAGGCGTGTCGAAACCTTCTGTGAACCAATTAAAGACAGGCTCAAGCAGATCGCGCGCTTCAGCATGTTTGCCCTGGTCGTGCCACAGTCGGGCAAGGCTGGTTGCAGCACGCAACTCGAGCGATCTAGCCGCTTGTCGGCGTGCAACGTCCAAGGCACGTCGAAGCCAAGTTTCGCCTTCTACCAGCGGGGCTATCGAATGCCGAATTAGCAAAGTGCCCTGTAGCCGGTAGATTTCAGCTTCCCACCATCGTTCCTCGGTCTGGTCCATCAGAATTTGTGCCTCGGCGAGACTTTGAAGACTTGCCTCTGTGTCACCAAGGAGATCAAAAACTTCGGCCAGCATGGTGCAGCGGAACGGAAGCCAGATTCCGGCCCCAAAAGCCCGCATATCGGCGATCCCCTGCTGCAGCTCCGCCAGCCCCTTCTCACTCCTACCTTCCATCGCGATCGCCCAGCCACGGAAACTGGTTGCTAGGGCGGCCCAAGCCGTAAACCCATGCTCGTTCGCTAGCGTCACCGCGGCCTCTGCCTGGTCGCCTACATTTCGCACGTCCCGACGAAATTGAGAGACGAACGCGAAACAACACTGCGCAAACGCGACACTAAAAGGATGCTTCAGCTCCTGTGCTAACGTCAGCGCGTCTTTCCCTCGTGTGTGAGCTTGATCAGGGAATCCCATGAGCCAAAGACATAGCGCTGAGTAGCTTCGGCAGGCGACACCCGGGTCTTGCGCACTTCCGAACACTGGACCACGGCGCTGCTCCGGCGCGTAGTGTAAGATGCCGGCCTCGAAGTGCCGCCGAGCCTCAGGTAATTTCGCCAACAGAAGCGAGGAGTTGCCAAGCGCATAGTGTGCGACAACGACCAGCGCAGGGTCGTCGTTGAGCTGCGATAGGTGAAGCAGCGCTTCTCCGAGCTCCCGTGCCCTATGCAATTGCGAGCGGGCTATGTAGCAACGCCAAAGACCAAGCAGGACCGGAGCAAATTCCGGCGTTTCATGCATCTGTCGACACAACGCATGTGCCTGCAGGTAGGCGTGCTCTACCTCGATCGAGGAATGACCCTTGGTCGCTATCAATGCAGCGCCCAAGCCGATGTGCAGCGCCAATTCGTGCTGAGTGCGCGCAGGCGTGTCCGGGAGGTTCTTGAGCAATTCGATTCCAGTGTTGAAATGCCTTGTGGCTTCCACAAAGGCCGAACGGTCGCTGGCGTGCTGTCCTGCCAGCTTCCAGTAGAGCACGCTTCGCTCGCTGAGGCCTGCTGCGGTTAAATGATGCGCAAGCGTCTCCGGCTCGCTCGCCACCACATCGGGAAACTGCTCTTCAAGCACTCGAGCAATTTCAGCGTGGATTTGACAGCGACGGCTTCGCATTAGGCTTGCATAGACCGCGTCTTGCACCAGTGCGTGCTTGAACAGATACTTCGCGTCCGGTGGCTCGCCCCGTTGAAAGATGAGCTCAGCAGCGACGAGCTGATTGAGAACGGCTCGCAAATCCTGTTCTGGGAGGCCGGTTACAGCAGCGATCACCGAATAGGAGAACTCCCGGCCGACGGCCGCAGCCGTCTGCGCCGTGTCTTTTACTGCGGCGAGCCGATCGAGTCGTGCCAGCAAGGAGGCGTGCAGGGTTGAGGGAATGGCAAGCGACGGTAGTGGGCCCCGAAGCACATATCGGTCGCCTATATCATTGAGCAGCCCGCTTTCGAGCACCGTCTTAGTCAGCTCTTCCACGAACAAAGGCACGCCATCGGTGTGCGAAAGGAGATGGTTCACTACCTCCTTCGGCATCTCCTTCCCGTCGGCAACACTAAGGGCGAGCGCTTCGGCTTCGCGCTTCCCGAGGCGGTTGAGCGTCACTGTTGAGACATGCGTATGGCTCGGCCAAGGGGGAGCAAATTCCGGACGCGCAGTGATAACGAGCAAGATGGGTAGGCCGGTAATGCGGTCGACCGCGAGTGAGAAGAGCTCGAGCGAGGTCGGGTCATACCAATGGGCGTCCTCCAAAATCATGAGCACTGGCTGCCGGGTAGCAAGGACCTCGAGCTGACCCAGTAGGGCGTTGAACGTACCGTCTTTGCGGCGTTGTGGCGTGAGGTCCAGCGGAACGTACTGCAAGCCGAGCGGGATAGACAGCAATGGAGCAAGCAGCAAGAGGGCTTCCTTTAGATTCTCTGCTGTGGGCGCAAGCAGGGTTTCGAGCTTTGCAAGTTTCTGATCCGGGCTATCGCCACGCCGCAGATCGGCGGCGCGAGACAGTTGGCTAATCACGGGATGGAGTGCGCTGTCTTGGTGATAGGGCGAGCCGTGGTAGATCAGTCGAGTATGAGCCTCTGCGGCCAGCCCCTCCTGAAGCGCAAGCGTCAAACGTGACTTGCCGATGCCGGCCTCGCCTGTGACCACCACGACCTGTCCTTCGCCATGTTTGGCGCGCGCCCAACGGCGCATCAACAGCTCAACCTCCTCTTCACGGCCAATGAGCGGCACTTGCGCCGAACGCAGAGACTCGAAACGGCTCGCGGCGACACTCTCGCCGAGCACCTGCCAGGCCCGTATTGGCTGTAAAAATCCCTTCAAATTTCGGGGGCCTAAGTCCGCATACTCGAACAAACCGCCCGCGAGCAGCCTTGTGCTGGGTGCGATGATGATTGTATTTGGCTCGGCGATCGATTGCAGCCGAGCTGCTAAATTCGGTGTTCCACCGACGATTGAAGGCTGGTCCGCCGCCGCGGAAGCAACGAGTTCGCCAACAACCACCATGCCCGTCGCAATCCCCACACGGATGAAAAGCTTTTCGGGCGAAGGAGGGAGGCTTTCGATGTCTTTAATGAGCTCCAGTCCCGCCCTAATTGCACGTTCCGCATCATCTTCGCTGACCGCCGGATATCCGAAATATGCGAGGATGCCGTCGCCATGGTATCGAGCGACCAGACCGCCGGCTACCTCGACGATTTTTGTTGCTCGATGTTGGTAGTCTCTGAGGATGTCGCGAAGGCTCTCGGGATCAAGACGCTCGCCGAGACCTACTGAGTCCACAAGGTCACAAAACATCACGCTAAGCTGCCGATGCTCAGCGGGGCCTGGCGAAGATGAAGGTCGTTGTCGAACTGTTGCCGAGGACGCAGGTTTGTTTTGGTTTAGCGATGCACCACAGTCAGAACAAAAATTTGAATTCGCTTGGTTAGGATGCCCACATGTAGCGCATACGCGTGATAGGTGGGCACCACAATTGGCGCAGAACTTACTGCCTTCGGACATCTCCGCCTTGCAGAACGGGCAATCCATTGACGCACCCACGGCGAAACCCGAGGCACATTACGACAGGAGCATGCTTTGTACCACTGCCGTCGGACAAGTACGTTCTTCTGAAACCCGGCATGGTCGCGCTTTCGGAGAGCTCGGGGGCGCTTGGCGAAACTTGGCGACGTTGTTCTCGCCGGTGACGGTGCGTGCTGCTTTATCGGCGCAAGATAGCAAGCAAAAGCTTGTTCCGAGCCGAACCTCCGGCGAGTAAGGCAATGTGCTTCAGGCCGAGCCGCGAGAGCGCTCCACCGTGTTAGGCCGCTCCTAGCTCGCCCGCTTTGCGTGTGGTGAAGCAATGGTTGCGCGATCGGCACAGACGGTGGCAGCCAAGGCATTCTGCTCAAACATATGCATGCCCCCACATGGAAGTTACGCCTCAATGCCGGGTAGACGGCATTGTCGCCGTGCCGCCTCTGCCTCACTGAAGCGGCTGCCAACGTCCCTGACGTGCATCCTAAAAGGATATATTGACGTGTGGTCTCTCTCTCTCTCTCTCTCTCTCTCTCTCTCTCTCTCTCTCTCTCTCTCTCTGACGCGGCGCTGGCTCGATGGCGTGGATTGATGGCGACAATTGGTCGCAACATCATCCAAAACACGAGATCGCTCCCAAGCTAGCCACGCCGCGAGTTCAAGCCGCCGTCGCCTGGTCAATCAGGCGCACGTCCGGAATCAGCAATTGCTTCGGGCGAGAGCCGTGCGTATAATCAGCGCCACTTAGGTTGGAAGACGATTTTTGAAGGAGCCCGACGCTTAACCGCAGTAGTCTTACCGTTTCGCCCCACATTATTGCGTGAGGAAATGTGTATGGACAAGAATAATGAAGGCTTTCCTTTCTTCGACATAATTGTCGTCGGCGCGGGCTGGTCAGGTCTGATGGCGTCCAAGTACTGTTTGGGCGAGGGCCTGAAGACGCTGGTGCTGGAGGGCCGTGATTCAATCGGGGGTGTGTGGTCGTTCACTCGGGACTGTCGCTACGGCGGCGTGATGACGACGACGGAGACGACCTCGTCGCGTTGCATCACCGAGATGTCGGATTTTCCGATGCCGGAGACCTATCCTGAATTTCCATCCCATGTCCAAATCCTCGCCTATCTCAATGCTTACTGCGAGCGCTTCGATCTCGAACGTTGCATACGCGTCGATCATCGAGTCGATAGCGCGCGCAAGGTTGGCGACGTGTGGCATGTCACGTGCACCAATGGCTCGGAATTTCGTGCCAGAAACTTGATTGTGTCGTCCGGCGTGCATCAGCATCCTAACGACGTGTCGGGCGACGCTCCCTTCAACCGATTTGGCGGGCCAATTCTGCATAGCGCCGCCGTCAAGGAGGCGCCTCCGGATCTTGCCGGCAAGACAGTGGTAATCTGGGGTGGCGGCGAGAGTTCGAGCGATATCGCGCTTCAGATTAGCAAGACGGCCGCCCGCGTCTACTGGTGCATTCCGAACGGCCAGTGGTTCGTCCCGAAGATGGTCGACCGATGGTGGCCGTTTCCCAGCAAGCGGCCCAAGGTTGGTGATCAGGCATCGTCACGGGTTCGGCTGTTGCTGTCGCCCACGCGCGGTTTCTCGCCATTCATCAACCAGTATCTGCAGTTTTCCCTTGGCTTCAACGGCCACGGCCAGGAGGCCTGGAGAACCCACGCGCCCTATCACCAGTCTTTCTTCAACAAGAGCTATGAGGTGATGCCTCAGGTGAAGAGCGGGAAGATTGTTGCCAAGCGTCAAATCGAGCGCTGCGAAGGTAATCAGGTTTATTTCACCGACGGCAGTAAAGTGCAGGCCGACATCATAATCACGTGCTCGGGATATAAGTTGGTCGTCCCGTTCTTCGAGCCCGGGACAACTACCGATCCGCAACAGTGTTACAAATATTTATTTGGGGCGGATCCCTCTGTCGCCTTCGTGGGATTTGTTCGCCCGGTCATCGGCTCCATTCCGGGGATCGCGGAGCTGCAGTCACGTTACGCCGCGATGGTATTTGCCGGACGGCACGTCCTGCCTCCGCTCGCAGATCGCGAGCGCATCATCCGCGCAGACACGGCGTTCTGGAATCACCGTTTCCGCTTCACGTCTCGGCGGCTGCACGGACTGGTTGATATGCCCCATTACAATGATCAGATTGCCCGGCTGATTGGCTGCCGTCCGCGCTTTTGGAAGCTTTTGTTCACCGCCCCGCGCAAATGGTGGTGGACGGTTTCGTCGCCGTGGAATGGCTGTCAATTCTGGCTGAACGACGAATCTCATCATGAGCGCATTTTTGCTACCTTCGCGCGTTATCGCTTCAATCAGGCCAGCGAGATCTATATCTTACTGGTGCTAGCGCCGATCCTACCTTTTGTCGGATTGATCAGCCGGATCCGACTGTTCATCAACGAGCACATTATGTGGCGCAAGGAATACGCGCAGCAAGGTGTCGTGGCCACCACCAGTGGCAGAAGGCCGGCGGAGCGCCCCGCATGATCGAGAGCAGCTCGCCCATCGATTTGGTTCTCGCGCTTGTTCGGGTCGTCAACGGCGAGGCGCCACGGCTGGCAGCGAGCGAGATTCTCGATCCCATGGTCGAGATCCGCATGGATTCGACGGGCTATTGCGGCATCGACGCTTGGTACAAGTGGGTCCATTTGATCCGCAACTGCGGGCGCGTAGCCGATTTGCGCATGACGCAGTGTCGGGCACGTTGCGATGCCCGCGACCCGTCGCTTGTTTACCTGTCGGCCCGGTGGACGGGAACGATCGGAGCGCGGCGGACACCTGAAAGCGCGACGTCCGACGGTGAAGCTTGCTACCTGATCCGCGATGGCCGCATCAAAAAAATCTGGACGCACAAGTCAAACTACGAATTCATCTTTGGCCGCTGGATCAGGTACTCGATCTGTTATTGGCTCTTTTTGGCTTGGGCTGTCCTCCATTTCGCGCTTTTGTCGTTCCGCAGGAAGGATCTTCTTGCTGACCTCAGTTGAAGCATCGCAGCGCAGGTAGGTGTTCAGTATCCTGGGCCCGATGAACACCGTGATGGCTCTATGAAGTTGTTCTGGCGTCGATGAGCTGCGTGTGAGTCAGGTTGATTTCGATGATGCGTGGCATTGCCACTCGCACTATGACGTCGCTCTAGCAAAGGAAATAGCAAGATGCAGGCAGATGAAGGGCTGGCCGCATCGACGCTGGCCGGCGCAAATGCGGCAGCGGTTAACCACCGACTGGCCGAGGGTAAAGTGTTGGAGCGCCCCAGTTCCGAACGCGATGCGATTGATTGTGTCATGAAGGAGATTGCCGCGCACGGATTGATGGAGATCGGTTTTCTCGACTCCGGTCGCAATAGTGGCGGCGATTTCGGCCGCCTAGCGGCGATTACAGAGACTTTGGCCAGTTATTCTGGCACCGTCGCCTCGATCTATGCTGTCAATGCCGTATTCGGCGGTACTTGCTTGGCTTTGCTTGGAAATGCGGCACAGAAGGCGCGGTTCTTGCCCGATATCAAGGCCGGCAAATGTCAGGTCGCATTCGCTCATACCGAGCCCGAAGCAGGCTCAGATGCTGCTGCCATAAAGACTGCTGCGATAAGAGTTCCGGGGGGGTTCAGGCTCAACGGCGAAAAAATCTTCACAACTGGTGCCGCATCGGCTGACTACATCTTCGTCGTCGCTCGTAACGAGGCCATCGAAATTAAAGGGCGGCAGGTCAGCGTTTTTATGGTCAAACGAAACGCAGAGGGATTGACCATAGAACGACTGCAGAAGATGTCCGCGAACCTGCATGCCTCGTGTCGGGTCGTGATACAGGATGTCTATCTCCCAGAGGACATGGTGCTAGGCGGATTAGAAGGAATGGATGGTGCCGGGTCTGGATTGCGCGTTCTTGGCACCTTGGAGCGTTTCGTCGTCGCGGCATCCAATGTTGGTCTTGCACGAGCTGCGACAGATCGAGCGATAGAATTTGCCAAGGCACGGCATCAATTTGGCAAGCCAATCGCCGCCTTTCAAAGCATCCAACACAAGCTCGTGGAAATGCGTACCCTGGTGCGCTCTATGAGCCTGATGGTTGCTCATGCCTCTGACTTGCTGGAGAGCGGGGCGGATGCGACGGAACAGGTCTGCATGGCGAAGTATTATTGTGCCGAGCAACTGCAGCATGTCGTGGCTTGCGGCATGCGGGTGTTGGGGGGACGAGCCTATTTCGAGCCTGAGGATATGGAGCGTTACTACCGTGAGGCGCCGCTGGCTCTCTACGCCGGGGGTACTGTGGAAATTCAAAAGCATCTGATCGCACGGTGCATGGGTTTACCTGCGGTGTAACCCGCTGAACGGCCCGCCACATGTCGTCGGGACCTCGTTGCTGGGCACTGAACTACAGCAATGAGTAACAAAGCATGGCGTTTCTGGTGCGATGGCTCAGCGGGCAATGGAGTAACACTGTCTAAGCCATTGATTCATTGGTGGGCCCGGCAAGACTCGAACCTGCAACCAGACCGTTATGAGCGGGAGGATAAAGGTTGCTTTCGTTGATTTTGCCGAGTTTTCGTCCGGCGTCGATCGCGGTCGTTACGCTTTGATGCGTTCGTATCTGGTGCGAAACTGGTGCGGCGGCCATCGGCATGGAGATGGACCGTGCGATCGACGTCGTCCGTTGGGACGCCGCTCGCGAGAGGCGGCGTCCCGCTGGCGCGGCTATTGCGAGCGGTCCGACGTCCACCCCTTGTACTCGGCGATATTGTCCCGGGTGACGAGCTTCGACGGCAAAAGCTCGACGGTGGAAGCAGGCTTCTGTCCATCGAGAATGCCGACGCCGACCTGCACGGCGCGGCGCGCCATGAAGAATGGATCCTGCGAGGCGGAGGCCTGGATCTGCGGCGACGCCGGGTCCTTGAGCGCGGCCTCGATATCGGGGGCGCCATCGACCGAGCTGATGATGATGCCGCTGCGCTGCTGCTGACGCGCGGCCAGGTCGGTGCCGATGGCCTGCGGATCGTTGATAGCGAAGATGGCATCGATTTTTGAAAAGCGGGTCAGATAACCTTGCGTCACCGTCAAGCCACCCTCGCGCGATCCCTTCCCATCCT